>Ga0310697_10007306_pt1 | contig 10426 bp, 8 predicted proteins | sample 172DNAGHGlowgp2_FD_203883 | JGI IMG/M metagenome (GOLD analysis project Ga0310697, IMG submission 203883) | Sheep rumen microbial communities from Palmerston North, Manawatu-Wanganui, New Zealand - 1728 DNA GHGlow gp2 (v2) (version 2) | ecosystem: Host-associated > Mammals > Digestive system >...
AAAAGCAGGATTTTAGGCGCTTTTGTCGAACTCATAACCTAATGAGTAAGCCTTGGAAGAAGGAATGTGACAGCGGGAAAGAATCGGAGCAGAAAGCGACGGCGACGCCATTTGCCGCCAATGGGCAGGGCGTGGCTATGAGAAGGGCGAAACCCAGATTTTTTTGCCAGAATTGTGATTCAACAAGTCTAAGATAATTGACAACAATATCCAGTTGGTATTATTATACACAGGTATTTTTGAAAATTTCATAGTGATTGGATCAGGTGTCGAAAGACTCAATAAGGAAGTCCGGTGTAAGACCGGCGCGGTCCCGCCACTGTAACAGCGAGCGAATCCCGATAAGTTATGTCACTGGGGCGTATGCCTTGGGAAGGCCGGGAGGAGCGATGACCTGTAGCCAGGAGAATTGCCTGATTGACAATCGCCGTTAGGAGTTCTCGAACTCCTTGAACCTGCGAGTGATGGGGATGGAGATTTTTCGGCTAAAACGGGCGACTTGGTCGCGCTGTTTTGTTCGGTATACGCTTTTTTGCGCTATAAGTGTGTCCTCTTCTCGTGGGACACACTTTTTTGTTTTTTTGGAGGGATTTTTTTGTCAAAAAATTTGGCTGTCGGCTTGGCTTTGGCTATGACCGTCGGCGGCGGTGTCCCGGTTTATGCCGCCGCGAATCCTTTTTCCGATGTACCCGACGAGCACTGGGCTTATGACGCGATTGCTCAGCTTGCCGCCGATGGTGTTGTCGAGGGTTACGGCGACGGTACTTATCGCGGTGATCGCAACATCACCCGCTACGAAATGGCGCAGATGATCGCCAAAGCAATGACTCGAACCGATGTCAGTGCAACCGATAAGGCTCTTCTTGACAAATTGGCGGCGGAATTTGGCGAAGAACTGAACAATATCGGGGTCAGGGTCGCCGCTTTGGAGAAATATGCCGACAAACTAAGTTGGACGGGCGAGTTTCGTTATATTTTCAAAAGCGATCGCCGGGAAAATGCAGAACGCAATGATTTGAACCGATTGGAGGTACGCCTGTTTCCCACCGCCGAAATAAATAAGCATTGGCAAGCTAAGGCTAGGATTACTTCTAGGTTCAATCTGAAGACCGACACCGATTCCAATCCGGTCATGACTTACGCCTTCGCCGAGGGAAAATATGGCAATTTCAAAGTGGCATTGGGAAAAATGTCCAATTACAGCACCAACGACGACGGCTTGGTGACGGATAATTATTTTTCCGGCGTACAACTGACCTATGGCGGCAAATGGCAGGGAATTTTTGAAGCCGGACGCTGGGACATGGCGCAGGGCAACGGCGCGGGAGCAGAATTTTCGGGCGATACGGCGGCGAATTATCAGGGGTTGCAGGTAAATTACAGTCACAGCAAATTTTTCGGTGGGGTGGCGTTCCGACGTTTCCAATCGGCGGGCTTCGGTGAAGTGATCGGATACAGCCGCGACAACAACGCTGACAGCGCCAATGTGTTTTCGGTGGGCGCAAGTTATAAATTCGATAAAAATTTCGGTATAGCGGGCGCTTACGCCAAAAACACCAAGGCGGACGATTATGCCCAAAGTTATAGCGCCAAGTTGAGCTATAAAGGCGCAAAACGAGCTGACGCGGGGAGTTGGGGGGCTTATGCCGCCTACCGTTACGTGAGCAAAAATGTCAGTTTTGCCCCGACTTATGAATCTATGTTCAGCGAGAATCATCGCAAGGGCTGGGAGGTTGGATTGCAATATGTGCCGGTTAAAAACATATTGGCCGATGCAATTTATTTTCACGGCAAAAGATTGAACACCAACCTCGGTTCCAAGACGCTATACGGGCGTGTGCGGTGGTATTTCTGATGAACGGCGCGATGATGGGGGGCGTGATGCGTCCATGAAGCGTTGGCGTGACAAATTTTTTCAAATGCTTGTAACTTTGCTCGGGGTCAGTTTCCTGACTTTTTGTCTGACTTATATTGCCCCGGGCGATCCGGCGGCTATGGTTCTGGAGGCTGGGGATCACATTGTTTCCGAAGAACTATTGCAACAGACCCGCGAAGAAATGGGGCTGAACCGTCCCTTTCTTGTGCAATACGCCGGTTGGGTCGGAGGGTTGTTGCACGGTGACATGGGTATTTCCTACTCGGCAAAAAAACCCGTCGCGGAAAAATTGGCCGAAGGTTTTGTGGGAACTTGCTTTTTAGCGGCGGTGACGGTAGTTTTCGTCCTCTTGATTTCGTTGCCTTTGGGTATCTGGTCGGCGGTCAGAAAAAATGAATGGCCGGATTATCTGGTCAGAATCTGCTCCTTTGTCGGCGTATCCATGCCCAACTTTTGGCTGGGGTTGATGCTCCTTTATGTGTTCGGCTTGAAATTGGGACTGTTTCCCATCACCAGTTCATCGGTCACGGTTAAAGGTGTGGTACTTCCCGCGCTGACTTTGGCGATCTATCAATCGACCAAATACGTGCGGCAGGTTCGCACGGTAATCTTGGACGAATTGCATCAGGATTATGTTATCGGAGCCAGAGCTAGGGGATTGTCAGAACAGGTCATTTTGTGGCGGCACGTTCTGCCCAATGCGGTTCTGCCCCTTATTACCCTGCTGGGGATGTCCATCGGTTGGTTGTTGGGCGGGGTAGCGGTGATCGAGATTGTGTTTTCGTGGCCGGGCATCGGCAACACCGCCGTACACGCGATAATGATGCGTGATTATCCGTTGGTCGAAGGTTTTGTCCTTTGGATAGCCATCGTTTATATGCTCATTAATTTCTTGGTGGATTTATCTTATGCCTATCTTGATCCCAAAATCAGAAAGGGGGAACAGGCGAGTGGCTGACAAAATAAATTTTATCAAGGGGCATCGCCTGTTTGCGTTATATACGTCTCTGGTTATTTTGGTGCTTTTGGTGGCGATTTTCGCGCCCTATCTTGCGCCGCAAGACCCAATGGAATCCGATATGAAAAACGTCCTGCAAACTCCTTCGGCGGAGCATTGGCTCGGAACGGACAAGCTTGGACGGGATATATTGTCGCGAATTATCGCCGGAACGCAAGTATCACTGGCCATGACCATTTGTTTGGTGGTACTCATTGCCTTGGTTGGATCGGCAGTGGGGATTGTTTCCGGTTACTTCGGCGGCAAAATCGAAACGGTGCTGATGCGGTTCTCGGATATGATGCTGGCATTTCCCGGCGTAGTCTTGGCCATAGCCATTGCGGGAATATTAGGCGGTAGTGTTATCAACACCATTTTGGCACTGCTGACCGTAGCTTGGGCAAAATATGCGCGACTGGTGCGCAGTTTGGTGATAAAACTCAGACACAGCGATTTCATTTTGGCGGCGCAGGTCAACGGAACCCGCACCAAGGACATTTTAAGGCGGCATATATTGCCGAATGTTTTGCCAATGGTGGTTATTACCGGAGCTATGGACATCGGCACGATGATGATGGAGATTGCCGGATTGAGTTTCCTGGGGTTCGGCGCACAACCCCCGACACCGGAGTGGGGGTTGATGCTCAACGAGGGACGGCAATACATCCAGACCGCGCCTTGGCTGATGATGTACCCCGGCATGGCTATTTTTATCGTTGTGGCGATCTTTAACCTCTGGGGCGACAGTCTCCGTGATGTTCTTGATCCTCGGCAAGAATGAAAGGAAGTAAGAAATTGAAAAAGTTAAAAAAATATGCGAAAGCGTTGAGTTTTGGTGTGTGCGGCCTGCTGACGGCGGGAATTATCGCCGGGTGCGGCGGCGGGGGAACAGTCGGCAAAAGCGATCCGACGACGCTTAAAGTCGGCGTTACCAATTTTGCCGATACGCTTGAGCCGACGGAAAATTATTTTGCTTGGGTAGTGGTGCGTTATGGATTGGGAGAAGGTTTGACCAAATTCGACGATAAAATGAACGTACAGCCGTGGTTGGCGGAGAAGTGGGACGTGTCCGAGGATAAACTTACTTGGACGTTCAAAATTCGCGATAACGTAAAATTTTCCAACGGCAATCCTTTAACGGCGGAGGCAGTAAAAGCATCCTTGGAGCGGGTATTCGCCAAATGTTCCCGCGCCATGACGTTTTTTGAGTATGCCGATATGAGAGCCGAGGGACAGAACCTCATTATCACCACCAAAGAACCGTTGCCCGGTATGCCCGGTTATTTGGCCGATCCCTTGTTCCTGATCGTGGACACGAAAGCGGAAGCTGAGGGACGCAATTTTGCCAAAGAAGGACCTATTTGCACCGGACCTTATATGGTCGCATCCTTTGTCAAAGAAAAGGCGATTATGAAAAAAAATCCCCATTATTGGGACGGGAATGTTCCCTTTGAGACGGTGGAAATTCCCTCGATTGACGATCCCAATACACGGGCGATGGCTTTGCAGTCCGGTGATGTCGATGTGGCGGTGAATATTGCCGCCGGGGATATTGACGTTTTTAAGGGCAACGACAAATTTAACATTGACAACATCTCCTCCCTGCGCGATGTGTTGGCGCGTATGAACCAAAAGCCGGATCGTATTTTAGCCGATGAAAAAGTTCGCGCCGCTTTAATTTCCGGTTGCGATCGAGAAACTTACAACAAAATTCTGCTCAAAGGCACGTTTATTCCCGGCAGCGCGCCGATCCCTCCATCCTTGGATTACGGTTTTGACAAACTGAAAGACCCCAACACCTACAATCCCGAACGCGCCGCAAAACTTTTGGATGAGGCGGGTTGGAAGGACACGGACGGTGACGGCATCCGCGACAAAAACGGTCGTAAATTGTCCCTTGATTTTGTGGTATACAACAGCCGCGCCGAACTTCCTTTGTACGCCGAAGCAGTACAAGCCGATTTGAAAAAACTCGGCTTCGATATCAAAATCAACACCGTGGATTACAATCTCATCGACGGCATGGGCATAAAAGGCGAGTATGATCTGCTGATTTCCAACATTTTAACCGCCAACACCGGCGATCCGGAGCTTTTTTTGAAAGGTTATTGGATGACGAACAACGGCGGCGACAATCCGCAAAACGGCTCCGGCTATTCCAATCCGAATTATGATGCTAAAATGCGCCAGCTTATGACGGAATTTGACAAGGACAAACGTCGCGATTTAATCATCGACATGGAGCAGATTTTGCTGGACGACAGCGCCGCGCTGTTCTTGGGTTATCCCGAAACCAACATTATCAGCTCGAAGTCGGTAACGGGGGTAAAGATGCTACCCAGCGATTATTACTGGGTCACCAAGGATATAAAACCGGCGGAGTGAGACAGAATGAGCGTTGAAGGCAAAACCCTGTTAGAACTGTCAAACGTGGACATTACATACAAAGGGGCGAGCCGTCCGACCGTGCAGGGGGTCAGTTTGACCCTTGCGGCGGGAGAACGACTCGCCATCGTGGGGGAATCTGGCAGCGGCAAAACAACGGTGATCCGCGCCGTTTTGGGCTGTTTACCGCCGGGAGGATATGTTTCCGGCGGCGGGATAAATTTTGACGGTAAAAACCTGCTGGCGCTGTCATCCTCCGAGTGGCAGAAACTGCGGGGCAAAAACATTTCGATGATTTTCCAAGACAGCGGAAACATGATGAACCCTGTCCACACCATCGGCAAGCAGTATATCGAATACATTCAAACCCACTGCGATGACGACCAAAAAACCGCCTACGCTCGAGCGGTGGAAATGTTGGCCATGATGAATCTGCCCAATCCGGAAAATATTATGAGTTCTTACACATTTGAACTTTCCGGTGGAATGCGTCAACGTGTGGGAATTGCTATGGCAATCACGTTCCAACCGAAATTGCTGTTAGCCGATGAACCAACCTCTGCTCTGGACGTGACCACACAAGCACAGATTGTCGGCGAACTTTTATACATAACATCATCTGAAGCCGCTATGATCATCGTTACCCATAATATCGGCGTGGCCTCCTGTTTAGGGGACAAAATTATGGTGATGCGCGGCGGTCGAATAGTGGAATACGGAAACACGGCGAAGGTTATCGAAAATCCGCAGGCAGAGTATACTAAATCCTTGCTGGCAGCCGTGCCAGAAATCGGGGGGAAACGCTATGTCTGAAATCATCATGCGGCTGGAGCATATAACCAAAAAATTTCCCGTCGCCGGTGGCAGAACCCTGACGGCGGTCAGCGATGTCAGTTTGAAGGTAAGACGCGGAGAAACGGTGGCGATTGTGGGGGAATCCGGCTGCGGCAAAACAACATTACTAAAGACGATTATGAATATGCAACAGCCAACGTCGGGAGAAATAATATTTCGCGGTCAGGACACGACCAAATTGACCGGAGAAGCCAAACGGGAAAATTATCGCCATATACAAATGATTTTCCAAGACCCGACAGCGGCATTTAATCCAAAAATGAAAATCAAAGACATAATCACGGAGCCGCTTTTAAATTTTGATCTGATCAAACCGCGAGAAGTAGAAACCAAAGCTGCCGAACTTTTAGCGCAAGTGGAACTAACGCCGGATTTTATCCATCGTTATCCCCACAACATGAGCGGCGGTCAGCGGCAACGTGTCGCCATCGCTCGCGCTTTGGCACTAAATCCTGAAATAATCGCTTGCGACGAAGCTACCAGTGCCCTTGATGTGTCGGTACAAGATACCATCATAAAGTTGTTGGTAAGACTGCAACAAGAACAAGGAATAACATATATTTTTATTTGCCACGACTTAGCCTTGGTGTCGTTGTTCAGTCATCGTGTGGCGGTGATGTATCTGGGGCATATTATGGAAAAATTAGACGGCGATAAAATGGAAACAGCCAAACATCCTTACACGCAAGCCCTGCTAAAAGCGGTATTTTCCACAGACAATCGCAAAAATGAACAAATTGCCATTTTACCGGGAGACATTCCCAGTCCTCTCAATATCCCCGCCGGCTGTCCTTTTCAAAATCGTTGTGCTTGTAAAGAAACAATGTGCGAACAGCAAAAACCGGAATTTAAAGAACTTGAACCCAATCATTTTGTAGCCTGTCATAAAGTATGACCTTAAAAAAAAGAAGTTGTCAGAATGCTCTCGACAACTTCTTTTTTATTTTTTCAGTCACATTTTTGAGCATAAATGCCAAACAAGGCTATATCGTCGTATTGTAAATTTTGATCTTGATATACCAAAGGCGATACATCATCATCATAAGTCACATTAAACCCTATCTCCGACAAAAAATTTACATCCCACTCCGGTCTTCGACAGTAGCTTATTTTTAATTCGCTTTTTATAGCGTTACATTCGTTTATTGTTTCCTCCGTCAGTGTCGCATGAACATGATTTTGACTGTCGCTTTTGCTAAAAACGGTCTTGCCACAGTCGGAATCAAAATTGAGTAAAACGCCCATAGGTTTCAGCACGCGTCGCCACTCCCGATAGGCTTGCGCTACATCGGGCAACGTCCAAGTTAAATTACGGCTTATAACCACATCGAAGCATTGATCGGCAAAATCAAGTTGTTGGGCGTTCATTACACTAAAATCGGCAACGCAATTAGCACCTTTAGCGTTAATGCGGGCTTCACGGATCATTTCCGGCGACATATCTATACCAACTGCCTCATGTCCGTGTAGAGCGAATAAAATAGAAAAAAATCCTGCGCCGGTTCCCACATCTAAAATTTTTTGCGGCTTTTTTTCCGGTAAATGGGCAGATATTAAATCAAACCACAATGACGCATTTTTTCCCGCCAACTCTTGACGTTTGACACGACTGAAATCGCGACTGCGTTTGTTCCAATAATCTGTTATCCGATGTTCCATATTATTTGTCTGCATCAATTTTCATTCCTCAATCTTTAACCTAAAAAAATAATATTAAATATACCATAGCTCATTACAACTATCAAGAAAAAATTTATAACCACAGACGGTAACAGTATAGCTGAAATAAATCAAAAAGTACACCTTATGGCTTGCTTTTTCAGTTGTTTGGATTAAGGCGGTGACGCATAAAAAATTTTCATTCTTTTTGCGTCAAAATTATTGTGGTCATTTTGGCATTATCTGCACAACTCACGGCGCATTTGTTTCATACGAAGTTCATCACGTTCAATATCAGACAACATATCCCAATCTTTTTCCATTTCAAAAAAAGAACCTTGAGAATAAGCAATTAAAGGAACACTATAATCGGTGGTGTTGGGTGGCTGTTCCCATGCTTGAGTTTTCTTTTGCGGTGCGTAAGCATAAACATACCCACCTTTAGCCGCAGAATAGAGCCTAGTTGACGGTTCATGCCCTTGTTTTTGTCTTATTTGCTCGTGACAGGCTTCAACAACCTCCTTGATTCTTTCTATACCAATCTCTTTTGTTTCAATACCCGATTCCTTAGCCATATTTTTGGCGTTTTGGGCTATTGCCATATACAATTCACGCCCACGAAGTTTTCCCATTTTGTAATTTCTTCCTGTTAGAATCTTATGGGTACAGTGAGCAATTATGCGGTTTAATTCGTCCTGCTGTTGCTGATACCTCGGTTTTATTTCTTTCTCGGCTACATCAATGACAAAATCTAACGCATCCAAAGGAATATGGTTTAATTTATCCAGTCTTTCCGTGTTATATCGCGCGGCTTTCATCTGCGCCCGCATTATCGTCAATTTTGCTTTATTCTCTATCTCTTGATGTGCCAATTCTAAAGCATTATCACGCTCTTTCTTAATTTTTTCGATTTTTTCATCGGCTTGACGCTGAATTTCATCGATGGCAACTTGAGATGTATAACCTAATCGTGCTAATTCGGTTAATTTATTAAAATCCGCTTCCGATACCTCATAATGAGCCTCTTTAACTGTTGCCCCTAAAATTTTTGTTGATTCACACCATTTAGCACGATTTTCTAATTCAGAAATAGTGGAATTAGCCTTATTTAATTTATTCATTGATTCTATAAAAAATTTATCTAATTTTTTTACAGAATCCTCTGCCATAGATGTATAATTCTGAGCAGCTTCTTTTGCAGTTTTAACATAAAACTCCATTTCATTTTTTGTATTTGTGATTACTTCTTGCCGTAGTTTCTCCACATTGGATTGTAAATCGTCATATTCTTGTTGGCTTTTCCTAATCTTGTCCTGTACTTCATTCTGTTCTTGTATTAGTTTATCAAGACTTTGACGAAGTTCGCGTTCCCTCATTTTTTCGTATTCGGCTTGTTCTAAATGTGGGCGTTTTTCTCTAACCGTATCTAATTCTAAATCTAAGTTTTTTATTTTTTCGGTAATTATTTCCTCCCACCATTGACGCACCATAGAATCAAATGCAATTTTGCGGTTATTATATCTCCCCATTTTCTTATTAGGTTCTGGAAGTTCAATTCCTGCCTGTTCTAATGCCTTCTCTTGTCCAAAATCAAAATATTCTCTGCCTTGATCGTCTGTCTTTTTAACGTGCCAAACTTTACGTTCGTGACAATGAATATTGTGGACTGTATTATTATCATCAGTTACAGCACCCTTTTCGTCCTCGTGGAAGGCGAAATTCAGAATGGTAAAAGGATTGCCGTGACTGTTTGACCATTCGACTTGTTTTTGAAATAATTCGTTATAACATTCCAACATCAAGGCTTTAGGAACAGTATTGAAGTGATTGCCAATTTGGTAAATGCTTTCTTCGGGACAGGTGCGTTTGCTTTCGTATTTTGCCTTAGCGGTGCATTTATCGGCAAATTTATATTGCCGATTTTTTATATACTTCTCTTTTTGCAGTTCTATGGCGTGGGAAAAATATTCATCATAAAATTTGCGCTCCTGCGTTTCAAAATCTGTTGTGGTATCTCCATACACAGAGTACGTCAAATTATTTTGACTTTTGTCGGGGTCGATGTGATCAGGTACTTCTTGGACTTTTTCTAAAAATTTTCGGTCGTTATGGCTTGGACTGCCTCTGCGCCCATTGTGATAGCTCGCTTTAATCTTCATCTTTCGGCATACCTCCTAACAAGCGTCGCAGACCAACCGATAATTTGACAAAATTATCGGCACAGAGTATTTTAGCTTGCTAAAATACATATTGTGTTATTCACAAGCTACTGACACCATATTACCATGTAATTTATTGGTTGTCAATAGCTTGTGAATAGTGGTCTGCGACGCCTGCTAGACAAATGCTATACAACCAAAACCCCTACGATAGGTGTCGTAGGGGTTTTGGTTGTATAGCACGATTGAATTTTTCAAAAAAACGCCGTAAAAAAAAAGAAGATTTTTCTATTACCTAAATCCGTGAAACTCGTGAAAAAACTCCGCAAAAACCTGTATCACAACAAGCTTCTTTGAAAAAAATCTCTTCACCCATTGGGTGAAACAGGAAAACCAGTCTTTCTCTCGAAATATAGTATCAGGAGGGGAAGGACATGAGCATCAGGAAAAAAATTGAAATGAACATACAGCGGCGAAAAATCGAGTTAGTGTTTA
>Ga0310697_10007307_pt1 | contig 10426 bp, 10 predicted proteins | sample 172DNAGHGlowgp2_FD_203883 | JGI IMG/M metagenome (GOLD analysis project Ga0310697, IMG submission 203883) | Sheep rumen microbial communities from Palmerston North, Manawatu-Wanganui, New Zealand - 1728 DNA GHGlow gp2 (v2) (version 2) | ecosystem: Host-associated > Mammals > Digestive system >...
GCAGTTGGATTCGCCGCGCCCAATGCAACCGCTTTAGCAGTGTCGATTACAGAGCCGCCGCCCACCGCCAGCACGAAATTAATTTTTGCGTCGATAGCCTCGCGGATGGCTTGCCTGGCAAAATTCACGCGGGGATTGGGTTTCACGCCGCCGATAACTTTCAACGCCGTAAGCCCGCCCGTCATCAACAGCCGCTCGATTTTCGGAATAAGCCCGCTTTTAATTGCACTGCCGCCGCCGTAAAGAATCATCACGCGATTTCCGCCATACTTACGGATTTTTTCCGCGATAGAATTTTCCGCGCCCTTCCCGAAAATTATTTCCGTCGAGCAAAAATATTCAAAGCTGTGCATGAGGTCAGCCTCCCTTTGCTAAAAAATTTTTATAGAAATTTTACAACGTGGCGGCTTTTCATGCAATGTTTGCAACGAAAAAGAACTGCCGTGCTTGACAGTTCTTTTAATTTTTTTGGGGGATTATATTTTATTCGGCTTGCTGAGCGTTGCGTTGGGGCTGATTAAATCGTCCGCGCTGTTCGCCGAACATCATCATGCCGCCCTGCGCGAAGCCGCTGAAGTTGTTTTCCTGTTCAAAGTCGTTTGAAATATCCGCGCCGCTCGTGTCGCTGATTTCCTCAAAGTCGTTCGGTGCACCAAAATTTTCGCTGTTGAAAATATCTTCGCCCGTGAAGTTTTTGTTGCCCCACATATTCGCGCCGAAGTTGGGACGCTCACCAAAAGTCGGGGGTTCCTGTACGTCAAAAGTTGGCGGTTCGTTTACTTTCTGCGCGTTGAGATTTTCATTCATTATGTATTCCTCCAAAATTTTTGTTACATCGTGTGAATTTATATGGGCGCAGTTATACAAAGTCTTTGTTAAATATTTCTTAGATTACAATAAATTTAACCAATACTTAATATTTACAAAAAAAAAGCGCGTTGCAACGCCAAATTTTTTCTTACTTCCGCGTGAGAATTATTGAGGCAAAAACTTTTTCACCGAGCGAGTGATCTTTTTCATCTTGCGAAAAAAATCCTGCGTCGGGTGGAATTTGCTTATGTATAAAATTATTTGCCGCGTCGATTGATTTAAGCGACAGAGTTTTTCCGCTTGCCAAACGCAAAAAAATTCCCGTTGCGCCGCTGAGGTCGTCCGCTTCCAGAGTCGGGAAATTTACGGCGGCTTTAACCGCCTCCAGAGCCGATGAGCCTTCGCCATAACCGAACGCCGCGTTGCCCCATTTGAACAGCGCGAGATTTGTATCTCCGTCGAGGAGCATATCCAAGAAAATCTTTACGCCTTGACAAAAAATATCGTCAGCCACGTCGAAGAGTTCGCCTAAAGAAATTTGCGGCTGATTCAAGCGGAAGACTAAAAATTTTTCTGCGGGCACGACAAACAGCGTGTCAACATTGCGCAATTTCTCCAGGGTGTGGTCGGCATTTATTTTGCGCGAAATATTTTCGATAATCGCCGGGCGACAAACGAAGGCAACCGTCACGGCGTTTAAATTTTTCGCGCAGGACGTGATAAGCGGGACAGCTACTCTTGCCGCATTGCCTGCCAGCCCCGCCACGATGAAGATTACATTTGCGCCGTCAAGCTCGTCTGCCAAATTTTTATAAACGGTCGTCAGGTCTCGGTTGAGGAAAATATTTTTTTGCGCATCGCTGGTGAGCAAAATATTTTCGTCGTTGCCTACAGCCAGAAACTCAACGGATTTATTTTTGCCAACGCACGCTGCAATCATTTTGCTAATCGCCCGTGCACCGCCGTCGCCCAGCCCGATGATTTTTATATTTAGGTTTTTCACCATTCCTAATTCCTCATTCCTAATTACTAATTGCTTTTCAGTCGCTTTGCCAGATTTGGTCGGTTAAAATGTCTATGCAGGAAATGCGCCCGTTAATCATGAAGGAGCCGGTATCCATGAGCGTGATTTTATTATGCAGACGAATGGGATAATACCAGTCGCGTTTGATAAAGGGTGTGGGCGTGTGGCCGCAGATAACATGAGCCGAGCCGTTATAGCCGTTGTAAAATTTTTCGCGAATCCAAAGCAAAGACTCTTCGTCCTGTTTTTCAAGCGGCGTGTTCGGTTTCAAGCCCGCATGCACAAAAATATATTCCTCGCCGTTGATAAACATTTGATGATACAGTGGTCGATTGTCGATAAATTCCAGCGCACGATGAAAAGCCGTGGGATCGCGTTGACGCCATTGGTCAAACTCCGCTTTAGTCTTATCGCCGCCATTTGGCAACCAGATATAACCTTCCGTGCCGCCCAACGCGTAATAATAAAGCATCATCTGTTCGTGGTTGCCGCGAAGGGCGATGACGTTATTTTTTTCGCTCATCTCCATTGCCCAGCGAAAACAGCGCATATTTTCTTCGCCGCGGTCAATGTAATCGCCCAATAAAATCAAAAAATCTTTGCGCTCGTCGAATTCAATTTTATGAAAAAGCGACAGCAACCGCGTAAATTTCCCGTGCATATCGCCGATAACCAATATCCGCCGATAATCCATTGTCTCGCCCCTTTCGTTTAATCTTCATGCCTATCTTATACAATGCTTTGACTTTTTACAAGAATTTTTTTGCGCACACCCTACACAAAAAATTTTTCTATGTTAAAATTAAAATATTAAAGTCTAAGGGGGTTTTGCCCGTGAAGTTGTTTTTTTTTACCAAAAATGCGGCATGAAAGACCTTTGATTTAGCTATGGAGAGGAAACGCTAAAGAGAAGTAACAGAAATTGATAAATTGTTAGGAGGAATTTTTTTATGGCAATAAAAAATCCCGGCGTGTTTGACGCCGGAAAACCTTTGCCCGAACAATTCAGCAAATATTTTATCGGGCAGGCGTATTTAAATCCGCTGACAAAAACGGGCGGTCCGATTGCCAACGTGACATTTTCGCCGGGGTGCAGAAATAATTGGCACGTGCACCACAAGGGCGGACAAATTTTGCTCGTGACGGGTGGGCGCGGCTGGTATCAAGAGTGGGGAAAAGCCCCGCAAGCCCTAAAGCCTGGCGACGTGGTGAACATTGCGCCGGAAGTCAAACATTGGCACGGCGCGGCGGCTGACAGCTGGTTTTCTCATCTGGCTGTTGAAATTCCCGCAGAAAATTCTTCCAACGAGTGGCTTGAACCCGTCGATGACGAACAATATTTCAATCTGCAAAAGTAATTTTACATTCAAACATTCTGTGCCACGGATTAGAGACAATAAAATCATTCCACTGCGGAAAATGTTCAACGGCGAATTCGTGCATAAGAATATTTTCGCGCTTGACGACATCGGATTCATATTCGCCGAAGTTCAGATAAATCTGTACGGGATTCGGATATTTCGTGAGGTAGTCGGCAATTTGCGTGCGGACGTTGGCTTGATAAGCCCAATCGTCAAGATAGCGCGTGGCAAGGAGCCTGTCAATCGATTGACGGCTCATTTTTTTTGCCAAAATGCCCGTGCCGATTGCAAAGCCGGAAGTATTCGTCGCGGTATTCCAGCCGCCGTAAGCTTGCAACTTGAATAGCAAATTTTTATCGTGCAGTTGAGCCATCAAAAAGTTATCTGCACCGTTCGCTGAAATAATATCGGCAACACCAACCGGCAAATTTTGATTAACAGCGTCTTCAACCATTGCAGAAAATTTTTTAGCATTGCGCGTGAAATATTCTTCCTGTTTTTTAGTCAAAGGAATCGGCGGACAAGAATTATGCAGTTCGTAAGTTTTGCCTTTGGGGTCGGTGTTGACAAACAGGACAAAATCGGCGCGTTCAGGATTGGGAACGAACATACCGCCCGCAATTAAAATTTCGTCGCGGATTGAATCGCCAATCTGTTCATCGGAGTAATGCGGAACGGTTTTTGCACCGACACCGCGATTAAATTGCACGTTGACAAAAGGTAAAGTCCCGGACAAATCATTCACGGCGCGAGTTAAAAGTAGCATGGCGAATTCGTCAATGCCCGCGTGAGATTGAGCTTTGGTCTTTGGGATATTTTTCATGTATTCGTTTAGCTGAAGTTTTTCTCGGTGAGTTTGACAGAGCGGAGCGTTATCGTCGCGCCCGATGATAAAAAAATTTATTATGTCGTCGTTGGTGAAGTCGATTATTTTTTTTGTGGCGGCAAGATTTTTTACGCGGCGAGCAAACCAGTCGTCTAAAATTTCGTCGGGAATGGCTTTTTCAAGTTCAGCTAGTTGCTTTTTCTCCTTGCCGCTTAGTTTAGAATTTTCCTGCTTATCCAAAAGTCCGGTGAGCTGAAAAATTTGTGCACCGTATTGCCCATAATATTCCGGCTCTTCGCGGTCGCCGGGTGTGCCAAAAGACGGCGTCCTCATCAGCGAACCGAACAGATATAAATTCAAATTCGGAATTTTTTCGCGCAGAGTTTTAAAATTTTCCACGCGGGCAAAAAGTTCTTCGGCGGAAATTTCATGACTGCGCGAGGGAATCAATCCGCCATAAAGCAAGGCATCGGAGGAAACAACAGCGGCGTTGCAGGCGGGTGCGTTTTCATAAAACCACGCCCAAAGTTTATCGGGCTGTGTTAAAAGTTCGAGCGGCGGGGAAATTATTTCGTAGCCGAGTTGGCTGACGACATCGGCGGGTTGTTGAGAAGAAACGGGTCTGTCGTCATGCGGGATAAATAAAATTCTTTCAGCTGCGTTCGCTGAATTAGACATAATTATCAGCGCGGCGAGCAACATAAAAATTTTCCTCAACATAAACATCACTTCCTAAAAAATTTTACAAAGCTTAACACGTAGAAAAATTTTTAACAAGGCGGCAGGTAAAACGAGACTTTGCATAGAAATTTAACAAGAATTTTTTGCGAAGGGAGATAGATATAGTGGATGCAAAGCTCGTTAACCCGATAATTGATTCATTTATGGAGCTTATGCCGCAAATGGGTTTTCCAAATCCTGAGCAACAGAAAGTTTCTATGCAGGAGAAAGAAGTTATAAGCAATGGCGTAACGGTTGAGGTCGGTTTTATTCGGCAACTGCGCGGCACCGTAGTTTACAACATGACGGAGGACGCGGCAAAATATATTGCGTCGACAATGATGATGGGCGTGCCTGTTACGAAATTTGGCGAACTGGTGCAAAGTGCTATTCGCGAAATGGGAAATATGCTTGCTGCCCGCGCCGCCACCCATTTTACAGAACTTGGATTGGACGTCGACATAACCACGCCGAAACTTACAATCAACAAGGAGCACAAAATTAAAATCACCGACGGACGCTATTTAAACTTCGCGATGAATTTGGGCGGACGCAAAATGAACATTGCTCTTTACGTCGAACGAGCCGAATAAAAATTTCTGTTACAAAAAACTCCCGCTCACGTCGGCGGGATTTTTTTTGTAAAATTTTCTCTTTCCTTCGCCGCGCCAAACCTTTATAATAAGTTTAGAATTTTTGACGCTAACTTCTCTGACAACGAGGTACTTACAATGAAAAAAATTTTAATAGTTGACGATATGCTTGTCCCGCTAATGATGACAGAAAATATGCTTGTGGGACAATACCAAACTTTCTGCGCACAATCCGCCAAAGAGGCAATGGAAATTTATCGGAAGGAAAAGCCCGACATGATTCTTTCTGATTTCCGGATGCCGGGCATGACAGGTTATGATTTACAAATCGCGTTGCAAAACGAATTCCATAAAAAAATTCCGTTCATGTTCATGACGGCGGACAAAAGCGACGAAGTCGAAAGCAAAGGTTTTGATAACGGCGCAATGGATTTTATCCGCAAGCCTTTTAAACCCGAAGTCCTATTGCGGCGCGTGGCGAATATTCTTCACACCGTGGACGAAATCCAAGATTTGAAGAAGACTTCTACGACGGACGCGCTCACTGGTCTTTTTAATAAAGGTTCGTCGGAGGAAGAACTTAAAAAAATTTGCAAAAAATCTGTTGGCGCACTGATGATGATTGACCTGGACAGCTTTAAACTTGTCAACGATATTCACGGGCACGCCATGGGCGACAAAATTTTAATTGCCTTCGCAGATATATTGCGGGCGGCTATGCGTTCCACAGATTTAATCGGGCGCATGGGCGGCGATGAATTCGTTGCCTTTTGCCACGGCGTATTGGAAGAAAGTGCTGTGGCTTCCAAAACGCAATTTATCAACGAAAAAATCACCGACGCCGCAAAAAAATTAATGGGCGAAGATATGAATATTCCGCTCGGCGCGTCAATCGGCTGTGTACTTGTTCCGCAGGCGGGCACGGATTTTGCTGACCTTTATAAAAAAGCGGACAAGGCTCTTTATATCGTCAAACAGAACGGCAAGCACGGCTACAATATTTTCAGCGAAGACGCACCCGAAGAAAAAGTCGAAACCGTCGTCACTCTCGCGCAGATTGAAATGATTCTCGGTGAACGCAACAAGGAAAAGGGCGCATATGTTCTGCCGTTTGAAAGTTTCCGCGTCATTTACAGATTTTTAAAGAGAACTCGCGCCGGTTATGGCAAAACGATTTGCATTGTGCTGTTCGCATTGAAACGCACGAGTGACGATGAAAAAATTTCCCGCAAACAAGCCAGCGAACAACTTATTGAATGTCTGCATAATACTTTGCGACGCGGCGATGTCGTTTCCCAGAACGGTAGCAATCAAATTCTCGTCCTCTTAACAAACACCGACGGGCACCACGACGTTACGCGGGCAATCAGCCGCGTTGTTGAAAATTGGGGAAAATTGCCCGTGAGCAAAAGCTTTTACTTCACGCACGAATGGGAAGTCCTAGACGCCTGAATTACAATGCGTAATTAAAACTTAACTTGCCCTCTAACAGGAGTTAAAACTTGAATAAACAATTCTATGACAATGAGCGTGAAATTGACCTCGTAGAACAGAAAACTCTGCACAAACGCGAAAAAAAAGTTGTAGCCGCCCGCACGATAATTTTTATCGCGGCGGTAGCCAGTTTTGCTGTCGGCTGGGATACCAACACCCACTACGCTTACATTATCGCGGCAATCTTGGCAATGATTTTTATTCGGCTGATGAATTACCACGACCGGATTAAACGCCGCAAAAAATTTTTAAAAAGCCGAATGACCGTGCTAAATTCCTACATTGCCAGGGCGCGTGGCACGTGGAGAAAACGTTCAAACGACGGCAGCATTTATCTAAAAAATAATCGCCCGCAAGATGTCGACCTGCACATTTTCGGCGAAGGTTCGATTTTTCAATATATCTGCGCGGCGCGAACCAAACGCGGCAGAGATTTGCTCGCCGCCGCCTTTAATCCACAGCCGCCGGATTTTGACCGAATAAGAGCACGTCAACGCGCTGTTGCTGAACTTTTGCAACGTCCGCGCCTGTCACTCGACCTTGAGGCTTATGCGCGCTTAATGCCAAACAATCACGACACCAGCGAATTAATCGTCAGCGTGGAAGAAGAATTGCCGCCGCTCGGAAAAATTTATCTCCTGCGTTTTGTCATGCCGATAATTTTAATCGCGTCTTGCGTTTTGGCGTGGCACGGATTTATTAACGAATTTATTCCGGCGTTCGTCATGCTGTTTACGTTGGCGGTTGCTATTGTAGCTATACCTGCTGTCAACGAATTTCTCGCGCCGCTTAAAATAATTTCAAAAGAGTTGCGGCTCTATCGCGCAATATTCGAGCGACTTGAATCAACAAACTTTAGTTCCAACAGACTAAACGCCGTGCACGACCTTTTAACCGACGAAATATCCGCCGCGCAAAAATTAAAGGAACTTGAACTTTTAGTTGACGCGGCAAATGCCAGACATAATCCGCTGTTCTTTATATTGGGCAACACGCTGTTCTTATCGGATTTCTTTTTGATTACAGCGTTTATGAATTGGCGAGCCGTTGCCGCGATTCACTTGCGATTTTGGCTGGATGTCTTTGCCGAAGTGGAAGTCTTAATTTCTTTAGCGTCGATAGGACAGACGCGAACGACTTATTGTTTCCCAACCTTTTATGAAAACCCGGAGCCGCATTTAAAAGTTGAAGGCTTAACCAGTTTGCTTGTAGCCGACGCTAAGGGCGTGCCAAACGACGTGGAATTAAAAGCCGGCACGACGATTATCACCGGCGCGAATATGTCCGGAAAAACCACGTGGATTAGGACGCTCGCCGCCGCCGTGATGGTTGCCTATTCCGGAGCGCCCGTCTGTGCAAAAAGTTTTGCCGTGAGCCGCCTTGCAGTTATGACTTCTATTCGCGTCAACGACGATTTAAGCCAGGGCGTTTCCACTTTTTACGCCGAACTTCTGCGCATTAAATCAATGATTGAATACACAGAAAAAAATTTACCCATGCTCGCCTGCATCGACGAAATTTTCAAGGGTACCAACGTCAATGACCGCGTTATCGGTGCAAAGGAGGCAATCCGCCGCCTGACGAACGAACATTCAATTACGCTTGTCACCACACACGACTTCCAACTTTGCGACATGGTTTCCGAAAATCCAAAAATTTCCAACGCGCACTTTGAAGAATATTACGAGGGCGACGAAATTAAATTCGATTTTAAATTACGCAAGGGCAGAACTCACACTACCAACGCTAAATATCTATTGCGCATGGCGGGCATTATTAGGTGAAGAAGTTATTAGGTTTTACGGGTTTGAGCAGTTGTTCAGAATATTACCCGATAAAGCCGACAAGCTCAATAAAAACTTGGAAATTGTTTGCCATTGGTAGTCTTTTGCCTTATAATCGCTGAAAGTATGATGAAATCCTTTAAAACGATAGGCAGATGATAAAAATGATTTTGCACACAGAAGTAACCGGCGTCTTCTCGACAAATTCTTATTTCTATATTGACGACGAGACAAACCATGGATTTTTAATCGACCCCGGCGCACAGTCCGATAAACTTTTAAAAATTATCAGTGAATACGACTTCACGATTGAAAAAATTTTGATCACGCACGGACATTTTGACCATATCGGCGCAGTTCCTGAATTGCAAGCGCAGCTGAACGTGGAAGTTTGTATGCAAAAGAACGGGAACGATTATGCTCAAAGCCCCGTGTGGAATTTGTCAAATTATTTTGGCTTGGATATGACGCTTGACGACGTGACTTACCTGGAAGATTTTAGCGATATAATTTTGAACGCGAATAAAAATTTTGGCGTGAAGTTAATCCCGCTGGCTGGTCACACGACTGACGGCGCGATTTATTATAGCGAAAAAGATTCTGTAGCGTTCGTTGGTGATTCAATTTTTCTAAACAGTCTGGGGCGGACAGATTTTCCCGGCGGCGATGAATTGACTTTGTATAAAAATTTAAAGGAAAAAATTTTCACGTTGCCCGAAGATACAGTTCTTTTATCGGGGCATACACCGCCGACCAGCGTTGCCAATGAAAAATTTCGCCCGTGGTTTACTTAAACCATAAATCAGTGCGCTAAAAAAAAACTTGCAAATAATTTGATTATTGTTTAAAATATTTGTGAAGTTTACAGAAAAATTATTTTGGAGGGCGTCGCTTGCAAAAATTCTTTTATCTTCGCGCAGGCGGAGGGCGATTGTTAATGGACATAGCTTAGTTAAAAGAGTGGGCTCGCGTCCACTCTTTCACGTTGTAGAGGGAAAATGCTAAATGTGCAATTTAAAATTTCAAAATCATTGCGCATTACGCATTCCTAATTGTTTTTCGGGGGTGATTGATTGAGTAAAGTTGAAACGCAGGTAGAAAATTTGATGTCGGAGATTTTGAGCGGCACGGATTTTGAACTTGTTGACGTGGAATATGTCAAAGAGCGCGATTGGTATCTGCGCGTTTTTGTGGACAAGGCGGGCGGCATTGATTTGGACGACTGCCAAAATTTGAGTGAACAGCTAAGCGCGAAACTTGACCGGCTTGACATAATTGGCGGTGCATATATTTTGGAGGTTTCGTCTCCTGGTATTGACCGCATTTTAAAAAAAGACAAAGATTTTCTTCGCGAGGCGGGCAAAATCGTCGACGTGACACTTTACGCGCCGATTGACGGCAAAAAAATTTTTGTTGGGGAATTGATTGGACGCGATGAAAATTTTTTGCACCTAAAAGACATTGCGCCCTTGCCGCGTGATAAAGTTGCACAGGTTCGCTTGCACATAGATTTTTAAAAAATTTTTAGGAGGAAGAGTTTAACTTGGCCGGAAGAAGAAATAAAAAAGAAGCACCGAGTTTGATTGACGCGCTCAAGGATTTATGCGCTGAAAAAGAAATATCGGAAGATGTTCTCTTCGAGGCGGTGGAATCCGCGCTTAAAGTTGCGTACAAAAGAAATTTTAATCACCAGGACGATGACACCTTTGAAGTCGTCGTCGACAGAAACACCGGAAATTTTCACGTTTACGCTCTTAAACTTCCCGTTGAAACTGTGGAAGATCCCGAAATTGAAATTTCCGAAGAAGATGTTG
>Ga0310697_10007314_pt1 | contig 10419 bp, 9 predicted proteins | sample 172DNAGHGlowgp2_FD_203883 | JGI IMG/M metagenome (GOLD analysis project Ga0310697, IMG submission 203883) | Sheep rumen microbial communities from Palmerston North, Manawatu-Wanganui, New Zealand - 1728 DNA GHGlow gp2 (v2) (version 2) | ecosystem: Host-associated > Mammals > Digestive system >...
TGACTATGAACTTCTCCATGGGAGCTCCGAGGTTCTTGGCGGCAGTCTCGATAATTCTGACGTTAGCCTGATGCGGCACGAACCAGTCGATATCCTCGGGAGTTATGCCCGCCTTGTCCGCGGCGAGGTGGAATGCCTTTGGCAGAGCCTTTGTCGCGAACTTGTAGACCTCCTTGCCGTCCTGATAGAGCTTGTGGAGGCGCTTCTCGGGGAAGCCGTCGTCGAAGTCGGAGTCTATCTTTACCTCCTCGGCTACGCCCACGCTTCTCGCGTAGAGGAGGCGTCCGCCGCTGCCGTCAGCTCCGAGAGCGGAGGTGAACGGCTTGTCACTGCGCTCTATCACCGCGGCAGCCGCACCGTCACCGAAGAGAATGCACGATGAGCGGTCGCCGAAGTCGAGGAAGCGCGAGAGCGCCTCTGCCGCAACGATGAGGACGTATTTCATGCTGTCGTCAGTCTCAAGGAAGCGTCTTGCCGTGTCGAGCGCGTAAACGAAGCCCGAGCACGCGGCGTTGACGTCGAATGCGGCGGCGTTGACCGCGCCCGTCTCGTGCTGCACGAGGCAGGCTATGCTCGGCGTGTGGAAGTCATTGGTAGCGCTCGCGGCGATGACGAGACCGATGTCCTCGGGAGCGATGCCCGCCTTGGAAATGGCTTGTCTTGCGGCTTCGCTGCCCATGTACCACACAGGCTCCCAGCCCGCCATACGGCGCTCGGCAATGCCCGTACGGGTGCGTATCCACTCGTCGTTCGTCTCGACGAACTTGGTGAAATCGTTGTTTGTGAGCTTTTGGTCGGGGAGGTAGCACCCCATTCCCAGTATTTTTATGCCCATATTTTGTCTCCTTTTGTATGTGGAACTATATTAACGAGTATCCGTAACTGCCGTAGGGGCGCCCTTCGGGCGTCCGCAGGTCGGTGAATCCGTCGGACTGCCAAAGGCAGCCCCTACGATAGTTCACCTCCGCACGGTACAATTTGCGGACTAACTCCACTTTATCACATCTATGCCGTTCTGCCAATGTACTAAATGTAACTTTATCGGTTACAATTGTAATTTCTGAGCTCTGAGCTCTGAACTCTCAATACTTGCAATTTCAATAATAATGTGTTATATTATATCTATACTGTTATGCGGATATAGTCATAGCAGTATACAATATATATTATAAATCATTTCCGAAAATTTTTCAACGATATTTTAACCCTTTGCTTTGCTGAAAAGGAGATATCGTCATTTTTCACAAATACAACTTGTGATAATCGGTAAAAATCAACAGAAAGGAAACCAACTGCATGATAATTTCACTCTTTTCGGGACAGGGCTCCCAGTACCCAAATATGGGAAATGATATCCTCACCGCTTACCCTCACACGGGAGAGCTCTACGACATCGCCTCCGACGTCCTCGGACGCGATATGCGCAAGGTCTGCTTCGAGAGCACTCCCGAGGAGCTCGCGCAGACGATAAACGCTCAGCCCGCAGTGCTCCTGACCTCGCTCGTATGCAATTCCGCGGCGATATCCCGCGTACATAAGGCTGGCATACCGTTCAGATTCGACGGAGTTGCGGGACACTCGCTCGGCGAGTACGCCGCGCTGACGATGTCGGGCATGGTATCCCTCGAGGACATCTTCCGCCTGATAAAAGCGCGTTCCGAGGCTATGGACGAGGCTGCACGCGAGCACAGGGGCGCTATGGCGGCAGTCATGAAGCTCGCTCCCGAGAAGATAGAGGAGGTCTGCAATAACGCGAAAAATTACGTCGCGGCAGTCAACTACAACTCCCCCATGCAGACCGTTATCGCGGGAACTCCCGAGGGCATCGACGAGGTAAGCGCGATTTTTGCCGAAATGAAGGCGCGCGTAGTCAAGCTCAACGTTGCGGGAGCCTTCCACTCGAAGCTCATGCAGACCGCCGCAGACAAGTTCTACGAGGCGGCAAAGCAGATAACGTTCAAGGCTCCGCACGTGAAGTACTACTCGAACGTGACGGGCGGCGAGCTGACCGATTTCAGCGATATGCCGTCACTTCTCGCAAAGCACATAGTATCGCCTGTCCGCTTCACCTCCGAGCTCGCCGCTATGCAGGCTGACGGAGCCGACACCTTCGTCGAGTTCGGACCTGGCAAGACGCTGACAGGACTTGTGAAGAAGACGCTTCCCGATGTAAAGGCGTTCAATATCGAGAACCTCGAAACTCTCGAAAAGGCGGAGGAAATATATGGATAAATACGGACTTATCGGACACCCGCTCGGACACTCGATGTCGCCGCTGATACACGAGAAGCTGTTCGCTCTCAGCGGCATCAACGACTACAGCTACGAGCTCATAGACATAGCTCCCGAGGAGCTGACCTCGCGCATGGACGAGCTGAAGGAGCTCCGCGGCTTCAACATCACGATACCGCACAAAACAGCCATTATCCCGTTCGCGGACGAGCTGAGCGAGAGTGCTCTGCGCTACAACTCCGTGAACTGCATAAGCAATAACGACGGCAGATTTATCGGCTATAATACGGACTGTGACGGCTTCCTGCGCTCGGCGGAGGCACTCCCTCTCGGCGGTAAGGTGCTGCTCGTAGGCTGCGGCGGAGTCGGCAGGATGATAGCCATTGAGGCGGCTCTGCACGGCGCGGAGCTCACGATAGCCGTTATACCGCAGGATATCAAGACAGCGCAGCTCGTCATGGCGGAGATACTCGCCAGGTGCAGCGGCGCGAACGTGCGAATCTGCCTCGTTTCCGACATTGAGGGCAGCTTTGACCTGCTGATAAACGCGACTCCCGTGGGAATGTACCCCAAGACCGAGAACTGCGCTGTTTCGGACGAAATCATCGCGAATTGCAGCAGCTTCTTCGACGTGATATACAACCCGACCGAGACCCTGCTGATGAAGAAGGCGCGCGCACTCGGACGCACTGCTGTCGGCGGAGCGTCAATGCTCGTATATCAGGCGGTAAAGGCACACGAATACTGGTACGGCGGCGAATTCTCCGCCGAGGACATCTCGAAGATAATCGTCGACGTCGAGGAGCACGTCAACGCTATGAACAATTAAGAGCCTTTAGCTATTAGCCTTTAGCCTTTGGCTCTCGGTGTCCGCTTCGCGGACAAATATTTAAATAAATCGCCGTAAGGCGATACCATTAGCTAAAGGCTGACGGCTATCGGCTAATGGCTTAGAAAGGACAAGAACGCCATGACTGTATTTCTTTGCGGCTTTATGGGCTGCGGCAAAACGACCGTCGGAAAGCTCGCGGCGAAAAAGCTCGGCTGCGGCTTCTGCGACACCGACGACCTCATCGTCGAGGACCAGAAAATGTCCATTCCCGATATATTCGCCCAGAAGGGCGAGCCCTACTTCCGACAGGTCGAGGCTGACATCGTGAAGTCGGTCTGCGGCAGAGCGGCTGTAGTCGCGTGCGGAGGCGGCGCGATGCTCAATCCCGACACGGCGAAGGCTGCCTCGGAGGCGGGCATCGTCGTATTCCTCGACGCCGACTTCGAGACCTGCTACGAGCGCATCTGCAACGACAAGAACCGCCCCATTGCGGCTTCGTCGAGCAAGGACGAGCTCCATGAGCGCTTCGACAAGCGCAGGGTGCTGTATATCGAGCACTCCGACGTACAGATAGACTGCGGCGGAAGTCCGATAGAGACCGCCGACAGGATAGTCGACGCCATAAAGAAATTCCGATAGAGAGGTCTCCTCAGATGAAGATTTACAATGCAAGGATATACACCATGGACGCGGACGGCGTCATCGAAAACGGCTGGATAGAGCTCTCTGACGGCAAGATAGCCGCCCTCGGGAGCGGCAAGCCCGACTCCGTCTCCGCCGACGACATCGACGCGCAGGGCGGCACTCTCCTCCCCGGCTTCATCGACGCCCACACTCACCTCGGCATAATCGAGGACGGGCTCGACTTCGAGGGCGATGACTGCAACGAGACCACCGACCCTTTCACGCCGCAGATGCGCGCTATCGACGGCATCAACCCGTTCGACCGCTGCTTCGAGGAGGCACGTATGCGCGGAGTCACCGCGGCGGCAGTCTGCCCAGGGAGCGCAAATGCGTGCGGGGGCGAGATATGCGTCATAAAGACCGTCGGCAGGCGCGTCGACGATATGCTCGTCGTGAATGCGGGTATAAAATTCGCGCTCGGTGAAAACCCCAAACGCGTCTACAACGACAAGGACGATACACCCGTTACGCGTATGGCTACTGCCGCGCTCATCCGCGAGGGGCTCTACAAAGCCCGCCGCTACGCCCACGATATGGACAGCTACTACTCCGACAACGAGAACTGCGACCCGCCCGAATATGACGCGAAATTCGAGGCTCTTCTCCCCCTGCTCGACCGCAAGCAGAAGGCTTTCTTCCACTGCCACCGCGCCGACGATATCTGCACCGCGATGAGGATAGCCAAGGAATTCTCGCTTGATACCGTCATAATCCACGGCACCGAGGGCTACAAGATAGCCGACATCATCGCTGAGGAGGGGCTCCCCGTGATATGCGGACCGCTGATGTGCGACCGCTGCAAGCCCGAAATGCGCGGACAGGAGCTCAATAACGCCGCCGTCCTCGCGGAAAACGGCGTAAAGATAGCGATATGCACCGACCACACCGTTATCCCGATACAGTACCTCCCCCTCTCGGCACAGGCAGCCGTCAAGGGCGGGCTCGACGAGATGACGGCTCTGCGCGCGCTGACGATAGCTCCCGCGGAGATACTCGGCGCGGAGGAGAGCGTAGGCAGCCTCGCAGTCGGCAAGGACGCCGACGTGCAGCTCTACCGCAGCGGCGACGACCCGCTCGGACTGATGAGCGAGCCCGTTCTCGTGGCTATAAACGGACAATTCATCCGCAGGGAGGTATAATATGAAACGTATTTTTGCACTCGCAGCAGCAGCCGTGCTCGCGGTATGCGCAGTCCCCGCCTCGGCATACGCTGAGGGCGATTTTGACGGACGCACCGCCGTTGTCGACGGCGTGACCTACACCTACACCATTGAGGACTCAGAACCTGCGGGAATAACGATAATGAGCGCTTCTCCCGCCGAGGGCGCACTGACTATCCCCGACGAGATAGACGGTCACACCGTCATAGGCATAGGCGAGAAGGCATTCCTCGGACAGACAAAGCTCGAATTCGTTTATTTCCCGAGCAAGCTCGAATATATCGACCGCTCGGCGTTCTCCGCCTGCACTGCGATGACGCAGCTCGTTATCCCCGATTCGGTTCAGTTCATCAAAGACAGCGCATTTATGGGCTGCTACAGCCTCACGAGCGTATCTGTCGGCAAGGGCGTGACCGAGATACCGTATGAGTGCTTCTTCGGCTGCGGCTCGCTCAAGGAGGCTTACCTCCCCGACGGACTGAAAACGATAGGAGCAGAGGCATTCTTCGGCTGTCCCGAGCTCGACACTCTCATTCCCGAGAGCGTCACGGATATCGGCTATTCCGCGATAGGCTATCAGTCTGACGCGCACTCGTCCTACACCACCAAGATAAACGGCTTCATCATCGGCGGCAAGACGGGCAGCGCTGCCGAGACCTACGCCAACAAGAACAGCTTCGACTTCCTCGACCCCGACAACTACCTCGCGGGCGACGTCAACAAGGACGGCAGGGTCGACGCAAAGGACGCCTCCGCAGTCCTCGCGGAGTACGGACGCGCCTCCACGGGAGTTGAGCTCCTCTTCTCGCCGTGGCAGAAGATAGTCGGCGATATGAAGCCCGATAAGGTCATCGACGCTAACGACGCCTCGAAGATACTCATCGAGTACGCAAGGCTATCGACCCTCTCCGATACTTGATTCGTCACTTTAATGCGACACGAATAAACATATTTAAACCATATTTTCGTATAATTTTTCTATATCCGTTTTCCCCGCTCGGGTATTGACAGAACGACAAAAAATTGGTATCATTAAAGGTAATATAATATACTAAGGAGGAGGAAGTATTATGCTGACCGACATGAACAGTAAATTCCAGAAGGAGGGTCTGACCTTTGACGACGTATTGCTCATACCCGCAAAATCAGACGTAACTCCCAATATGATCAAGCTCGGCACCAAGCTCACCAAGACTATCACCCTCAACACGCCTATCATGACTGCCGCTATGGACACCGTTACGGATTCGCGCATGGCTATCGCTATCGCACGTGAAGGCGGTATCGGTATCATTCACAAGAATATGACCATCGAGCAGCAGGCTGAAGAGGTCGACAAGGTAAAGCGCTCTGAAAACGGCGTTATCGTTGACCCGTTCTCGCTCACCGAGGACCACATCGTTGCAGACGCGGACGAGCTTATGGGCAAGTTCCGCATCTCGGGCGTTCCGATAGTTGACGGAGGCGGAAAGCTGGTCGGCATAATCACAAACCGCGATATGCGCTTCCTCACCGATTTCAACGCGAAGATATCCGAGGTAATGACAAAGGACAACCTCATCACCGCTCCTGTGGGCACTACGCTTGCACAGGCTCAGGAGATACTCCGCGCTCACAAGATAGAGAAGCTCCCCATAGTTGACAGCGAGGGCTACCTCAAGGGACTCATCACCATCAAGGACATCGAGAAGTCCGTACAGTACCCCAACTCCGCGCGTGATTCGCAGGGCAGACTTCTCTGCGGCGCCGCTATCGGCGTGACCGCAAACGTACTCGACAGAGCAAAGGCTCTCATCGAGGCTCAGGCTGACGTTCTCGTGCTCGACTCCGCTCACGGACACAGCGCGAATATCCTCAAGTGCCTGTCCATGATAAAGGAGGCATACCCCGATATGCCCGTTATCGCAGGCAATATCGCCACCGCAGAGGCAGCTGAGGACCTCATCAAGGCAGGCGCTGACTGCGTAAAGGTCGGCATAGGACCCGGCTCGATATGCACTACCCGCGTCGTTGCAGGTATCGGCGTTCCGCAGATAACCGCTGTTTACGACGTTGCGTGCGTGGCTCAGAAGTATGGTATCCCCGTTATCGCTGACGGCGGTATCAAGTACAGCGGCGACATCGTCAAGGCTCTCGCGGCAGGCGCTAACGTAGTAATGCTCGGCTCACTGCTCGCAGGCTGTGCGGAGGCTCCAGGTGAGACCGAGATATATCAGGGACGCCAGTTCAAGGTATACCGCGGCATGGGAAGCCTCGGCGCTATGGCAAACGGCTCCAAGGACAGATACTTCCAGGAGGGCGCGAAGAAGCTCGTTCCCGAGGGAGTTGAGGGACGCGTTCCCTTCAAGGGTTCCGTTGCAGACACTGTATTCCAGCTCGTCGGCGGTATCCGCTCGGGCATGGGCTACTGCGGCTGCGTTGATATCCCCACTCTCCACGAGAAGGCGCAGTTCATCCGCATCACAGGCGCGGGTCTCAAGGAGAGCCATCCCCACGATATCTACATCACAAAGGAAGCTCCCAACTATTCAACACAGATATAACATCAAAAGCCCCGCAATACGCGGGGCTTTTATTGACATAAAATGTCGGTTTATGTTATACTCATAGTGTCGGCTTCTTCCGATAGGAAGGAGGTGAGAACCTTTGAATTACATATACTCATTTATTGTGGCTGTTATGGCTCGCTTAGTTGGTGACTGTGTGAGCAAATGGTTAAACAGCCATAAAGCCGACAAGTAAATTCAAAGAAATCCCCGAGAGTGGCAGCTCTCGGGGATTTCGTTTTTGGTGAAAACCTTTGTACATAGTACATATACTCTTGTGGTTAGGTTTATTATACCACGCTGATTTGCAATTGTCAAGTACTATTCGCAATATCTGAACTCTGAGCTCTGACCGCTTAAAAAATATACGGCTTGCCGTCTATGGTGTACACGCAGAAGAGCATACCCTCGGGCAGGACGTTGGTCAGCTCGGTGATATAGTTCGTATCCTCGCTGCCGTAGTATGTATAGCCGCCTATAGTGAGCAGCTTGCGGTCGGATATCTTTGAGATGATATCGTCGCCGAACACCGTTTTCAGATTCTCGTCGCGCATCTCGAACCTCGAATCCGCCTCGGCATCTCCTGCGAGACGGCAGTCCGAGATCTCGATGAAGTTTATCTTGAAGCCCTCGCAGAGCGTGTCCTCGAGAGTGGCATAGTACTCCTCGACGAACTGCTCCGCCGAAGTGAACTGTTCGCTCTCCTTGCATAATCCCTCGAGGAAGCCGGGGTAGTAGCAGTCGGCTATCGCCTTGAAGTCGCCGTTGTTGAGCGCCTCCACGTAATCGTTCACCGCATAGAGCTCGTCATAGCCCGTGGAATCGTTCCAGTAGTTGTTGTCGTAGCTTATCTGAATGCTGACATTGCTGTCGTCAGCGGGCTTCAGGTCGTCATTTGACATATACGCGGAGTGGTACTCCTCGTCCGTCATATTCTTGCGGGCAGTATCTCCGCCGTCCACGCGGACGCCCGACGATGACGACGAGCTGTCCTTGCCGCCGCAGGAGACCGCTGTCATCACAGCTCCCGCGAGCAAAACAGCCATAACAGCCGTAAATAGCTTCTTCATAAAAATATCCCCCTATCAGCCAAAAGTGTAATATTTACCGTCCACACGGGCAAAGGCTATCTCGTAGCCGCTGATGAGGCGGTGCTCCTCGCCGTCCTCGCCCAATGCGTAGATGAAAAAGCTGACGTACTCGATGTCGTCCGAGTTTGCCTTGACGTACTCATAGTAGTCCATATCGAATATCTCGTCGAAGTAGCCGAAGAGGTTCGCTTTGAGGTCGTCGACCGTTTCGTCCTCCTTCAGCTCAGGCACATCAGCCTTGATGCGCGTTATGGTGAAATCGCCGGTATACTGCGAAGAATCGCCATCGTCGCCCGCGACAGCCTGCTGCATTATCCTGCGGAGGTTCTCGCAGTTGAGCTTGAACGAACCCTCGAGCCCGTACTCGTATTCCTCCTGCAAGTACGCGCCGTAGCGCTCCTTGTAGTCGGGATAGATGAGCGACTGGTATGTCTCGAAGTCCTCATTCTGGAAAGTGGTGAAGTAGTTGTCGAGCGCGAACATCAAGTCCTCGGAGATGTTGTCCTCGTAGTAGAACTTCACACCGTCGGACGCCACGCGGTAGCTTCCGAGGGGGTACTCCTCGCTGTCGGAGGCGGGTTCTACCACATCGCCGACAGACGGAGCAGCCGTGCTCTTGGCAGAAGTGCCCGAAACGTTCTCATTCACCGATATTTCGGTGCCTTTTCCGCATGAAACGCAGGTAAGCAGACATATTGCTGCTGCGGCTGCGGCAAATATTCTTTTCTTCATAGCTGTACCTCCGTAAAAGTCGTGTTATATAGCGATATTATTGAAGCCCTTCTCCTGAGCCCACCTCAGCACCTCCGAGCCCTCGGGCGCGTAGACAGTGAGGTTCGGGAGCTCCTCAAGTCCCCAGTTCTCGTACTTGAGGTCGGGGTTGAGTATGCGCAGGGTGGTCAGTCCCTCGCAGGCGGTGAACGCCTCCTCATGAACGTAAGCCACATTCTGCGGGATAGTGACCTCTGTGAGGCTCGTACACGCGACGAATGCGCCTCTGTCGATGCCTGTCACAGCCTCGGGGATATTGACCTCCTCGAGCGCCGAGCAGTCCATGAAGGCGTCCTCGCCGATGAGGGTGACGGTCTCGGGGAGCTGAACCGACACGATGTCGTAGTTCGCCTCGAAGGCGTAGTAGCTCACCTCGGTGACGGGCGCGCCCTCTATGCTGTCGGGAATGGCGATATATTGGTCATTTCCGACGTATTTGGTAATTTTAGCCTGTCCGCCCTCGATGACGTACTCGAAGTCGGTGGACTCCTTCACGTCCCTGACGTGAACGGTAGGCTTTTCGTCGTAGACGTTGCCGTCCTCGTCGATGAAGGTATCGGGCTGTATATCGGGCTCAGCAGTAGTCGCGGCAGTAGTGGACTGCACGTCGGACTGTCCGCCCTTGCCCGTCTCGGCACAGCCTGCGGACATCGCCGCAAGTGCCGTCAGTAAGGTCAACAAGACCATTTTCTTCATAATAATATCTCCGTTTTTTAAAAGCTGTATGTTATCTTTATGCACAAAGAATGAAATCTCGCGGGCTGATAATATCCGCCTCTACAAGGCGAGATTAAACATAACCGTAGGGGCGCCATTTGGGCGTCCGCGATAATCCGACAAATCGACGGGCGAGCGGAACTCGCCCCTACGATCCGAGCCCATGTTACTGCTTTGCTCTGACCTTAGCGCGCTGCGAGTTGCTGAGGATGCGCTTGCGGATACGCAGGCTCTCGGGAGTTACCTCAAGGAGCTCATCATCCGCGAGGAACTCGAGGCAGTCCTCAAGGCTGAGAATGCGGTGGGGTACGAGGCGGAGCGCGTCATCGCTGCCGCTCGCACGCGTATTTGTGAGGTGCTTCTTCTTGCACACATTAACTACGAGG
>Ga0310697_10007316_pt1 | contig 10416 bp, 8 predicted proteins | sample 172DNAGHGlowgp2_FD_203883 | JGI IMG/M metagenome (GOLD analysis project Ga0310697, IMG submission 203883) | Sheep rumen microbial communities from Palmerston North, Manawatu-Wanganui, New Zealand - 1728 DNA GHGlow gp2 (v2) (version 2) | ecosystem: Host-associated > Mammals > Digestive system >...
AGTCGCTTATCATTCCAGTCAATTCCCGACAGTTCAAGCATACCCTTCTATTCGTCTTCAAATGACTTCACCTTGTGATGCTCACGCTGGTTTTTGATGTAATTAATGATCGCTTCTTTATCTCTACAACTGCAAGAAAAGGCACCATATTCTTTACCCCAACCACTGAACTGAGGGAAATAGACTTGCTGCTTTGCCCACTTGCTACTTCCCTGCTTGATATCACGTACAAGGTCGCTCAATGCAACAGTCGGAGCCAGTTCAATGAGCATGTGAACGTGGTTGCCTATGCCATTGATGCGATAAAGACGACAACCACGACTCTTCACTATTGACCAGATGTAACGGTAAAGGTGCTCGCTCGTCTCATCAGGAATGGTCATCTGACGACGATAGGTGTTAATAACAACATGATACATTGAACTGACAGCACTCATATCTCAATTTATTAGAATCAATTTGCAAAAATAACATAAAACACTCAAAGTTACGCACCAGTGCGGCATGAAGTTCGTCTTCGACGCACTTTCCTGGACTGTCCTTTGACACCAAGCTGCGCCCATCTTCGATGGGCTTGCATGGTGTTGGTGTTTCCCATTGAAATCGGGTATTCTACCCGATTGACCTCTTCGAGGCCATACCAGCAACAGGCAATTCAAATGAGAAAAAGTTGCACAAAGATGAGATTTTTTTTGGAAATAATCTCTAACTTTGTGGCATTAACCAAATTAACAATAAAAACATCTCTAAAACTTTATATTATGATCAAGAAAATCCTACTTCTTTTTGTCGCCTTGACGATAGCGATTGGCACCAATGCTACCGAGTCACTGAAGCACGAGATGCGTGCCGCATGGATCGCCACCGTCTATCAGATTGACTGGCCCACAACCACCAACAACGCCAGCGCCCAGAAGGCTGAGTTCAACGCCTACCTGGACAAACTGCAGGCCCAGAACTTCAATGCCGTCTTCTTCCAGGTGCGCTCGATGTGCGACGCCATGTATCAGTCCAGCTATGAGCCGTGGTCCAGCTACCTGACCGGTACGCGCGGCAAGAATCCTGGTTACGACCCGCTGCAGTATGCCGTTGAACAATGCCATGCCCGCGGCATCCAGTGCCATGCCTGGGTCAATCCCTACCGCTGGAGCACAGGCACCGACTGGAACACCGAGCAGGACAAGGAATTGAAGAACCGTGGCATGCTGCTCTCTTATACCAACGGCAGCTCGACGACCATCATCCTCAATCCGGGTCTTCCCGAGACACGCCAGCGCATTGTCAACGTGTGCAGGGAGATCATCACCAACTATGACGTGGACGGTATCGTGTTTGACGACTACTTCTACCCTAACGGTATTCCCACCACAAACAAAGCCGAGGACTATAACCTGTGGAATGACTCCAATGTTGACATGACCTTTGCCGACTGGCGCCGCAACAACGTCAACATGATGGTTGCCGACGTCTATAACATGATTCAGGAGACGAAACCCGAGGTGCGCTTCGGCATCAGTCCAGCCGGCGTTGCAGGCACCGCCAGCACATCTGCCGGCCAGCATGGTGTCACCCCTTGCCCCAAGGGCAGCGACTGGCAGTACAACGGCATCTTCAGCGATCCGTTGGCCTGGCTGGAGCAGGGCACCATCGACTACATCTCGCCTCAGATCTACTGGAAAACCAACCACAATACCAACCCCTTCGGTCCCATCACCGACTGGTGGAGCTATATCGCTAAACACTTTGGGCGCCATCACTTTGCGAGCCACAGCATCTCGTTCTTTGACAGCAGCAACACCACCAGCGACTGGGCCGAAGTCGTCCAGCAGATTAACCTCTCGCGCCAGTATACCGAGGACAACTGCCCGGGAGTGGTGCTCTACTCGGCGCGCTACATCAACGGCCCACGCAAGACAGGATTGGGCGCCTATCTGCTTGCCAACGCCTTCCAGCACCCTGCGATGATTCCTGCCGTGACATGGAAGACAGCACCCGGTTATGGCGCGCCTACCAACCTTGCCCTTAACGGCTCTACCCTCTCCTGGTCACCCCAGCAGGGCACCCTGGTGAAATACTCGGTCTATGCCGTGCCTGCCGATGTCACCGTCGAGAGTGCTACGAGTACGATTTATGGCGGCATCAAGAGCGACTATCTGTTGGGCGTCACCTACAGCCCCACCTACACGTTGCCCAACGAGTGCCAGAGTGGCTATTGGTATGCCGTGTGTGTCGTCGACGGCTACGGCAACGAGAGCCAACCTGCCTATCTGAACGAGGGCGGCAGTCCCATTGACCCCGAACAACCCACGCCCGTGACCTACAACATTGAGAAGGTGTGGGAGATCAACGACCTAGGCTTCCTCAATACCGACGCCACGCGACAAGGCTTCGGCATGAACGGCAAGTTTTATATCAATGACAAGAGCACAAGCACCATCTATGAGGTGGACCGTAATGGCTTGACAGGCACCACCTATGAGGGCGGAGCCAACTGCGGCCTCACGCGTGACGAGGCCGGCAACCTCGTGGTGAGCAACGCCATCTTCCCCAACGCATGGACCGGACGTCCCGAAATCAAGGTCATCAATCCTGCCACGGGCGATATCGTGACCCACACGCTGCCAACGAGTGCCATCAACTTCGGACGCAGCGACAACCTGGGCTTTGCGCGCGGCAACCTGCTGGAGGAGGGCGAGCTCTATCTCGCCGGCGGCAATAGTGGCACCAGCGTCAGCCGCATTGCCATCGCCGACGGTGAGGTGGATGCCGACAACTGCTTCCTTGCCAACTGCGACGGCGTGACGGCCAGCAACACCACGGTGCTCAACTACTACAATGACCTGAGGGGTGAGCCCGCCGTGCTGTATATCACACGCAATGCGGCTCCCGTAAAGATGACCTTTGACGGCGACGACCTCATCGGCACGTCATTCTCCCTGCCTAACAAGGGGGCATGCAACGGTGCATTCCCCTTCGTCTGGGACAACAAGGAGCTTGTGGTCTACCCCACTCTCGAGAACTACCGTGACGGCTTTGCTGTAGCCGAGATGAATGCCGCTCAGCCGCTGGTCAGCGTGCCCCAGACAGCCACAGCCAATGCCAATAGCCACACCAACAATTGGGTCAATGCCGAGGTCATCGACTCGCGTCACGTGACGATTTACCAGTATTATCCTGGAGGCCACCTCACCGTGTGGAGCCTGACCAAGCAAGGCGGCATCCTGCGCGGCGACGTCAATGAAGACAACCAGGTCAACATCAGCGACGTCACTACTCTTGTCAACTACCTCCTGGGCGGCAACACCGACGTTTTCAACTCCGAGAATGCCAACTGCAACGAGGACGAGGCTATCAACATCAGTGATGTCACAACACTCATCAACTACCTGTTGAGCAATCATTGGTAAGTTTTAGACTTTAGACGTTAGACGTTAGACGTTAGACATTAGACTTTAGGTGTTAGGCGTTAGAGGGTGTTCTTATTGCCGCTAGTTAAGGCGCTAAGATTTAAACAGCTTGCTTCACTCTGTGGAGACGCAAAAATTTGCGTCTCCACAGGGCGGTTGTCATTAGCGAGACCTTGGATTGAGAAGTAGAACTCGTGCCAGCCCTCACTAATCACTAATCACTAGGGTGTCCCGTTAATTGCAGAGAATGCAGGCCGAAGGTCTGCACAAGGCCAGCAGGCCTTGAATTGAGCGAACACCATGGCGCGAGGGCCGTAGGTCCTCGTGGCTTGGTGATAGAGGCGCTATACTAATTGGGCCCCGTAGGGGGCCATAAATACGGGCTGTGAGTGGCCCTCTACGAGGCCCATTCATTACCCACCAGCACCCCAGGCCACACAGGCCGTCGGCCTGTGCGCCCTGGGGCTATAACAATTCAAGGCCGTCGGCCTTGTGCAGGTCGTCGACCTGCTCACCAATTAAGGCAAGCCCCTTACGCCAAAGAGTTCCTCATATTATCATTTCTAAAAGAATTACAACTTATATCGATTTTTTACCGGGCATCACTAATCACTAATCACTGATAAGTTGGCACGCAATTTGCAGAATTTAGGCTGCACTTGGGTAAATTAAGTAACTTTTTTACGCTGAGTTTGCCCAAAATTTGCCAATGTGAGTTTTGCATAGTAATTTTGCAGGTTGAATTTACATCTTATAATTAAAGAAGAATGAAGATTATCAGCAAGGTCAATGAGTTGCGCGAGGCTGTTGAGGCTTTTCGCCATTCAGGTAAGTCAGTAGGTCTGGTGCCCACGATGGGTGCCCTGCACGAGGGTCACAAGTCGCTCGTCGAGCGTGCCCGCAAGGAGAACGATGCCGTCGTCGTGAGCTGTTTCCTCAACCCCACGCAGTTCAACAACAAGGAAGACCTGCGCACCTATCCCCGTACCGCCGAGCGCGATGCTGCCATGCTCGAGAGCTGCGGCGTTGACGTGGCCTTCATGCCCACCGTCGAGGAGATTTATCCCGAGCCCGACACCCGCGTGTTTGACCTCGGTTCCGTCCAGCAAGTGATGGAAGGCGCCATGCGCCCCGGCCACTTCAACGGCGTGTGCCAGATCGTGAGCAAACTGTTCTCGTGGGTGATGCCCGACCGTGCCTACTTCGGCGAGAAAGACTTCCAACAGATTGCTGTCATCCGCGCCATGATCAAGCAGCTGGGCTTCGATATCAACATCGTGCAGTGTCCCTGCATCCGTGAGGAAGACGGTCTGGCCAAGAGCAGCCGCAACGTGCGCCTCACCCCTGAGGTCCGCAAGGTCGCCCCGCAGATCTATGCCACCCTGCAGCGCAGCCTGGAGTTTGCTAAGGACCACACCGTGGAGCAGACCCACGACTGGGTAGTGGCCACTATTAATGCCTGGCCCGAGATGGATACCGAGTATTTCTCGATCTGTGACGGTATCACATTGCAGCCGGTCACCGACTGGAACGAGAGCGACTATATCGTGGGCTGCATCACCGTGTATTGCGGCGACGTGCGCGAGATTGACAATATCACCTATAAGAGGCTTTAGGCTTTAGGTATTAGGCTTTAGGTGATAGTAATCGTACTTAAAACTTACAACTAAGAACTTACAACTAAGATTATGTACATCCAGGTCATGAAATCCAAGATTCACCGTGTGACGGTGACCGATGCCAACCTCAACTATATCGGTAGCATCACTATCGACCAGGACCTCATGGATGCCGCCGGCATCATCGAGGGCGAACGCGTGTATATCGTTGACGTGAACAATGGTGAACGACTTGACACCTACACCATCGCCGGCGAACGCGGCAGTGGCACCATCTGCCTGAACGGCGCTGCAGCCCGCAAGGTCGAGGTGGGTGACATCGTCATCATCATGGCTTATGCCATCGTCACCCCCGAGGAAGGCCGCGAGTTCAAGCCGCAAATTGTCTTCCCCGACACGGCAACCAACAAGCTCATCAAGAAGAAATAATAACTATAACCGGACAACACCCACGCTAAGGCGCTAAGGCGCTAAGCTATGATAAAAAAAACTTAGTGCCTTTGCGGCTTAGCGTGAGGTTTTCGGGCAACACAAAGTGAGAAAGACTAAAAACCACCAAAATAATGTTTGAGAATTTATCTGATAAACTTGAACGGTCATTTAAAGTCCTGAAAGGACAAGGCCGCATCACCGAAATCAACGTAGCATCCACCCTGAAGGAAGTGCGCCGCGCACTGGTTGACGCCGACGTCAGTTATCCCGTGGCCAAGAAGTTTGTTGACGACGTCAAGCAGAAGGCCCTGGGCCAGAACGTCATCAACGCCGTGAACCCCAGCCAGCTGATGGTCAAGATCGTCCATGACGAGTTGGCAGAACTCATGGGTGGCGAGGAAGCCACCTTCAGCATCGAGGGCAATCCCGCCATCATCCTGATGTCGGGTCTGCAGGGTTCTGGTAAGACCACCTTCACCGGCAAACTTGCCAACCGCCTGAAGAACGGCAAAGAGAAACGCAAACCGCTGCTCGTGGCCTGTGACGTCTACCGTCCTGCCGCTATCGACCAGTTGAAGACCATCGCCGAGCAGATCGAGGTGCCCGTCTATAGCGAGCCCGACAGCAAGGATCCCGTCGCTATCGCACTGCACGCCATCGAGCACGCCAAGCAGAACGGCTACGACCTGGTGATTGTCGATACCGCCGGTCGTCTGGCTGTCGACGAGGCGATGATGGTCGAGATCAAAGCCATCAAGGATGCCATCCACCCCAACGAGACCCTGTTCGTCGTGGACTCGATGACCGGTCAGGATGCCGTGAACACCGCCAAGGCGTTCAACGAGCGTCTGGACTTTGACGGCGTCGTGCTCACCAAGCTCGACGGTGACACCCGTGGCGGTGCCGCCCTGTCTATCCGTGCCGTGGTCGACAAGCCCATCAAGTTTGTGGGTATCGGCGAGAAGATGACAGATCTGGACCCCTTCCGTCCTAAAGGTATGGCCGACCGCATCCTGGGCATGGGCGACATCGTGTCGTTCGTTGACCGCATGCAGCAGCAGTATGACGAGGAAGAAGCCGAGAAACTGGAGAAGAAAATCAAGCAGAACAAGTTTGACTTTGACGACTTCATCAAGCAGATCAAGCAAATCAAGAAGATGGGTAACCTCAAGAGCCTGGCATCGATGATTCCCGGCGTGGGTAAAGCCATCAAGGACATTGATATTCCCGACGACGCCTTCAAGGGCGTGGAGGCCATCATCGGCTCGATGACGCCTCAAGAACGTGCCAACCCTGACATCATCGACGCCAGCCGCCGCAAGCGCATCGCTGCCGGTAGCGGTACCAGTGTCGAGGAAGTCAACCGCCTGTTGAAACAGTTCCTGTCGATGCGCAAGGTGATGCACCAGGTATCGACCAACCCCATGCAGATGATGCGCAACGCCAAGGCCCAGGCCAAGGCTCAAAAGCGCGGACGTTAAATTCAAGTGAGCAAGCGTTCTGCTTGCTCACTTGAGGTTTAGAGTTTAGGGTTTAGGGATTAGAGGGACATATTCCCAGCTAGGGACTAAAAACTAGAGACTAAAATGAAACTGCTCTCCATATTGTTGTTGTCGGTCGTGCAGTTGTTGCAGAGCAACAACACGGTGAACCTGATGTTTGTGGGCGATGCGATGCAGCACTCGCCACAGATCACCGCTGCGCAACAACCTGACGGCACCTATGACTACACGCCGTGTTTCCAATACTTGGCTGATGACATCACCTGGGCAGACCTTGCCGTAGTCAACCTGGAGTGCCCCCTGGGAGGCAGGCCTTACACGGGCTATCCGTGCTTCAGCGCCCCCGACAGCTACGCCGAGCGGCTGCGGGACGTGGGCTTCGACCTGTTCCTCACAGCCAATAACCACTGCCTGGACCGCCGTGACAAGGGTCTGGCACGCACCTGCCATGCGCTGGATTCCATGGGTATCGCACACATCGGCACCTATCGCGACGAGCATGAGCGCAGCCAGCGCATCCCTCACATCGTCAATGTCAAGGGGATAAAAATCGCCTTCCTTGACTATACCTATGGCACCAACGGGATTCCTATTCAGGGTAATGTCGTGGTTGACTTCATTGACCAGCAACGTATTGCCGATGACATCGCCCTGGCCCGCGAACGCGGGGCACACGCCATCTGCGTGAACCTGCACTGGGGCATTGAGTACCAGTTGAAACCCGTCGCCTCACAACGAGACCTGGGCGACTGGCTTGTCACCCAGGGTGTGGACCTCATCATCGGCGGCCACCCCCATGTCGTCGAACCGATGGAGATGCGCTACAGCAAGGAATATGACAAAAACGTGCTGCTCGTCTATAGCATGGGTAACTTCATCAGCAACCAGAGCGACATCGACACGCGCGGCGGCGCCATGGTCAAGGTCTCGCTGAGGATGGAGAATGGGCGTGCCGTCGTCGTGGACCCGCGTTACAAACTCTTCTTTGTCCAGAAGCCCGTGGCCCGTGGCGAGAACTATGTCCTCATCCCCGAGGCGCGTCCCGACCTGCTGCGTGGCGACAGCCGCGGCGAGTTCACCCGCTTCATGCAGCGCACCCATGACCTGGTGATGAGCAATAACATCAACGTCCCCCAAGAACAGTAGCTCCCGGTTTTCCCAGTCATGAACAATTTCCTCCCACAGAAGGGCGATTACAAGAACCTCATTGCCTTCCAAAAAGCGGAATGCATTTATGATATCACTTGCTACTTCGTGGAACACTACTTGCCCAGAGTCGGCGACCGCACCGTCGACCAAATGAAGCAAGCGGCACGTTCAGGCAAGCAGAATATCGCCGAGGGAAATGAAGCCGGCACGACCTCGATGGAGACCAACATCAAGCTGGTCAACGTGGCCAAGGCCAGCCTCAAAGAGTTACAGGAAGATTACGAAGATTACCTAAGGACCCATAATTTATCCCTTTGGGATTCCAGTTCTACTCAATTCCAAAACGCACGTTCCTGGTGCAGGCAACACAGCACTCCCGCCGACTATATGAGAGTGTGTGAGTTGCGTGACGATGAAACTATCGCCAATATTGCCCTGATCCTACTCCATCAAACAGACTACCTGCTAATGCGCCTGCTCGAAAAACTGAAACAAGATTTTCTCCAGAACGGTGGCATCAGGGAACAGATGTCACAAGCCCGGCGCAACTGGCGCGACCAGCATCGCTAATGGCTGGGAAGGCTGGGAAGGCTGGGAGTGAATGGGAACAATGGGAGTGATGGGAGTGATGGGAGTAATGGGAGCAATGGGAGCAATGGGAATACTGGGAGTTGTCGAGCGACAGTTATTCCCAGTATTCCCAGTTATTCCCAGTATTCCCAGTATTCCCAGTTATTCCAGTCCTAGGAGAGGTACTGCTTGACGTCGATGGCGGCGCGGCAGCCTCCGGCGGCAGCGACGATGGCCTGACGGTAGTGCGGGTCGGCGACATCGCCGGCGGCAAACACGCCCTCGACATTGGTCGCGGTGTTGTGACCCGTGAGCTTGATGTAGCCCTGCTCGTCGAGGTCAACCTGTCCGCCCAGGAAGTCGGTGTTGGGACGGTGACCGATGGCGAGGAAGAAGCCGTCAATAGCAATGTCGAACAGTTCCTCCTTGTCGGTACCCTTGAAGCGCACCAGGTGGGCACCCTCCACGCCGTTGTCGCCAAAGAGGCCCACGGTGTTGGTGTTGAACAGGATCTCGATCTTGTCGTTCTCCTTGACGCGCTGTTGCATCGCCTCGCTGGCACGCAGGTAGTCCTTGCGGACGATGAGATAGACCTTGCTGGCGAGGTGACTCAGGTAGTCGGCCTCCTCACAAGCGGTGTCGCCACCACCCACGACAGCCACAACCTTCTTGCGGTAGAAGAAGCCGTCGCAGGTCGCGCAGGCCGATACGCCCTGCCCTGCATACTTCGTCTCGTCGGGCAGGCCCAGGTACTTGGCCGTGGCACCCGTGGCCACGATGATAGTGTCAGCCGTCAGCTGCTCTCCGCCGTCCAGGGTGACGAGGAAGGGGCGCTGGCTCATGTCGATGCCAGCCACGAGGCCAGACTGCATCTTCGCGCCCAGGTTCACCGCCTGCTGGCGCATATTTTCCATTAACTGATAGCCGTCAATCCCGTCGGGGAAGCCGGGGAAATTCTCGATGGTGGTCGTCTGGGTCAACTGGCCGCCCACCTGCAGGCCCTCGATGAGCAGGCAGTTGATGGCGGAGCGCACCAGATAAATCGCTGCGGTATATCCGGCAGGGCCGGAACCGATAATCAAACATTGGGTGTGGTTCATATTTTTTAGTTGTAAGTTTTAAGTTGTAAGTTGTAAGTTGTAAGTTTTTAGTTTTTAGTTGTAAGTTTTAAGTTGGCAGTTGCCATGAATACTTATTTACTGCCAGACCGCATATCAGGGTACATGGCATCCTTGTTTTTTAAGTAATTCTCCATCGCCGCTTCTTTAGTAATCACTCTCTGGACATACTCAGCTGCTCCGACCTTTCCAAGAGAATCAAGCTCCTCTTCATCAAAGCCGACTATCCGGGTAGAGAACTTTTCAAGGTCATTGTCAGACACTCCCATGATCTGCTTATTCAACTCATTGGCGGCCTTCATTCTATTGATTATATTGGATGCATAGACCACAAAATAGCCGGAGTCAATGTTCAGCAAGCTATCCAAATCAACCGCAAATTCCGAATCATTGAGCCCCAATTGCTTGTGGAAGGCGTCAATAACCTCTTTCTGGAATTCTGCACGATCAATGTAACAGCGACTGACATTATCAATAAAGTCCGCTTTGCCAATCGTGCTCCAAGTGTCCACGTTAGAAGTGAAGATGCGCTCGGTGGTTTCGGCAAATTTAATCTGGGCGGGGTTTCTCTGAATCAGGTCGGCTTTGGCCATGATGATGGAGCCGCTATACTTTCCCT
>Ga0310697_10007317_pt1 | contig 10416 bp, 6 predicted proteins | sample 172DNAGHGlowgp2_FD_203883 | JGI IMG/M metagenome (GOLD analysis project Ga0310697, IMG submission 203883) | Sheep rumen microbial communities from Palmerston North, Manawatu-Wanganui, New Zealand - 1728 DNA GHGlow gp2 (v2) (version 2) | ecosystem: Host-associated > Mammals > Digestive system >...
GCGTGAATTGCCGCTTCATTCAGCCTGAATTGTCAGCTAATTCAGCCTGAATTGCAAACGTCTGATTATGAATATGTTATGCCTGTATAAAAATACGCATTCCATTTTGCTGCTACTCCTTTCAGTGATGTTGTTCAACACGGCTGAAGCCGCAACAGCCCAGACTTTCATGTGGATGGCCGAAGACAACATTGTGGAAGTTTCATTCGACAAGGAGCACCTGTTGGAAACAAGCCTTAGCCCCAATAACCTCAATGAAGCCTATAAGTCTGTATCGAAGTACATACGGGGCTGGGTAGGTTACTATCACCTGGCCAACATGAAGCGTCTTTTGCAAGAAACCGATGAGTGTTTAAGGAGGCGAATACGTATGTGTATATGGAAGGCTTGCCCCCCAAAGAAGGCCCGAATAGGCCACCTCGTCAAATGCGGAGTCAAAGAATACAACCCACGGCAATGAGGATACTGTAAAGGTTACTGGAGAGTGATTGGTACACCGATTATGCATAGGGCTACTTCTACGTACAATCTTCGTAAGGCGGGCTATCCTTGCTTGTTGGATTTGTACCTCGAATGCAATCCAGAATAGGAACTGCCGTATGTGGAACCTCATGTACGTGTGAGAGGTAGGTAAACGTGAAAGTAGGAGATAAACGCCTATGATTAGCGTTTATCTCCTACTCGATTTTGCTATCCTTTCTTTCTTACTTCCTGACGTCGCCTGGCACCATGCCGTATTCCTCCTTGAAGCATTTGGTGAAATAAGAGGGTGCGGTGAAGCCGACGGCGTAGGCAACCTCTGAGACGCTCTTTTCGGTGGTGAGCAACAACTGGTAGGCACGTTTCAGACGGGCGGTGCGAAGCAGTTCTACGGGCGACGAGCCTGTGACAGTCTTCACCTTTCTATACAGCTGTACACGGCTCAGGTTCATATCGGTAGCCAGGTCGTCGATGCTCAGGTCGCTGTCCGTCAAGCGAGCCTCGACGGCTTCACGGAATCGGGAAAGGAAAGGGGAAGCCTCTCCAAGCCTCTCCAAAGGAGGGGTCGTCTGTTTACCTGAAGGAACTGAGTTTTTGGCATCATCTGCAGGAACATCCCCTTCTTTGGAGAAGCTTGGGGAGGCTATTTGGGGCTCCATGTTCCACAGCGTACTGACTACGCGCTCCTGTTGCATGCTGATCTTCCGTAGTTGGTAGAGATAGAACAGTACGAAAACGGTGACGAGTAGCGCGATGATGCCGATAGCCAGCCAGTTGATGACGCGCTGGGTGTCAAGCTCGTGCAGGTAGTCGTCGGCCTTATCGTGCAACTGGTCCAGACGGTCAGCCTGCCGCATCAGTTCCTCACTCTGCATCAGCAACACCGTGGCATTGTCGGGGGTGACGAGCGCCGACATCATCAGGGTCTCCTTTTTGAAAGGCTTCCCCTCCAGAATACAGACTGCCAGATCGATGATCTGGTCGCCATGTGTCGGATAGATGTAAGAAGCATCGAGGAGCGAGTCGCGTACCAGCTGTATGCCGCCGTTCTCGCCGGGCAGACCGTCGATACCGCAGAACAGAGCTGCCTCGCCCTGCCGTCCGAGGCTTTTTCTTGCCCCCATCGCCATGCGGTCGTTGTGGCCGAAGACACAGTCTATGCGGACGTCGCGATGGGTTGCCAGCCATTTCTTCGTTGCCTCACAGGCACTTTCCTCGGTCCAGTCGCCCTGTAGCGAGGCGGCCACCCTGATGCCTGGTGCATCTTTGACAGCATCCATAAAACCGTTATGGCGCTCGATGGCTGGCGACGAACCATCCAATCCTTTTATCTCTAACACCGTTCCCTGTCCATGAAGCCGAGAGACGATGTATTCACCCATCACACGCCCCATCTCGTAGTTGTCGGCACTGATAAAGGCGGTGTATTTCTGTGAACTGGTCTTGCGCTCGAAGACAATCACGGGGATGCCCTTGTCGTAGGCACGGTCGATGGCCGGCGAGATGGTGGCCACCTGATTGGGTGCCACAATCAGCAAGTCGATACCGTCATTCACGAGGCTGTCTATCTGCTGCACCTGCCGCTCGTCGCTATCGTAGGCAGCAGCAAACTTCAGTTCCACATTGTCATGGAAATAAGCACCCATGCGCAGCTCAGCATTCTGCTTGTCACGCCAGATGTCGTCAGAACACTGTGATACGCCGATACGATACTTCATCTTGTCACCGGAGCAAGAGGCGAGCATGGTAGCCAATACAAATAAGAAGAAGAGTCTTTGTCGCATGTCTGTTCAGTTTAATTGTTGTGGTTCTCCTCACATCGTGCGTATCAGCGTGGAGCCGAGGGTTCCCACCTGCACAGCATAGACACCGGCGGGACTGCCGGCTGGCAGACTGACACGACCGTCGGCAAGCAGGGTCGAGGCTACCAGGCGGCCGCTGATGCTGTAGATGCGGACGGGTGTGCCGTCGTCAGCACCGTCGATGAAGAGCTGACCACCGCTGATGCGGAAAGTGACGCCCTCGGGCTGGTGTCGGCTGAGCGTGGGGATGGTAGTGGGGATGTCTAAGATGTGGAGCAGGCCCTTGTAGGCGTCTATCTTGCCGTAGCCGAAGCGAATGGGGTCGGCTTCGGTATACTCATCCTGATTGGAGGTGGCCATGATCGTTTCCTTGATTTCTTCGTAGGTCAGCGTGGGCTTGGCTTGCAGCCAGAGGGCGATGATGCCGGCGGCAGTAGGCGTGGCCATCGACGTGCCGCTCATGGCTCCCCAGGTAAAGCCGCTGGCGTCCTGAGCCACCACTCTTTTGCGTTGGGAACTTTCAGGAGAATACCTCTGGTCGTAATGGTTCAGTGCAGAGATGACGAGGGAGCCCGGTGTTGAGGCAAAGGGATGATTGTTGCCGGCCAGGTCTGTGCCGTAGCTGCTGAAAGGCGAGAAGGAGCCTACGCCGGCACCCGTCTCAATAACGCTGGTCTCTGTCGCGCCGTTGATATTCGTGATCGAGGGCTTTGCCACCCATGAACCTACCGTGATAATATGGCCGCCGGTACACCAGTCACCCATGCTGACGCTGCTGTTGCCTGCCGTGTAGTAGTCGCTGCCTTCCTTGGCGGCATAGTTGGTGCCATTATCGCCCCAGAGGTCAACGACGCTGTTCTCAGGACAGGCGATGTGGAAGACGAGATAGTGTTCGTCCGGCATATCGCCCACAATCTCGCAATGCATCTTGGCACGTCCGTCTTCCAGTTTGCCAACACTGAACATGGAAATAGTATTGTTGAGGACAGCGCCCAGATGGGTCTTGATGTCTTCATACTTGTCGGTGTTGGTGAGCGCACTGTACACCTCTCCAAAACCCAACATGAAGCTGCATCCGTCGTTCTCACTGCGCAGCGGTTCTGAGCGCCACAGTTCAATCTTCGTGTGTTTGTCGCAGATGCCTATCTGGAATGACATCTCGCCCGGTGTACGGGTGTAGGCCGATGCCTGTATATTATTTCCTGTGCTGATTGTGTGGAGGGTGTCGTTGGCGGCAAACGCGTGGTTGACGTAGCAGTCGTAGCCGCCTTCGTTGCTGGCTGCCAGTGTCATATTGGTGCCGTCGAGTGCCAGCTGGTCGAGCATGTCGGAGGTGATGCTGGTGCCGTCGTGCGGTCCTTCGTGTACGTTCAGGCTCATGCTGACGATGTAAGGCTTGCCCACCCGCTTAGCATAGTCGCGGATGTAAAGAATGCTCTGCATCACGTTATACCCCATGAAGCTGACTTGATCGTCTACATCTTCATTGTCTGTCTTCATGTAGGCACAAAGTATCAGGTCTGCTTCGGGCGCCATGCCGCCGGCACAGTCGAAGGTGGAGCCTGCTGCCGTGGCGGCACAGTGTGAGCCGTGACTCTCCCCCTTATTGTCAGATTCTTCTTTCAGGATATCCTCCGGCGTGGTAAAGTCCCTGCCGGCCAGCTCTGTACCGTCAAGTGTGACAATGGGCGTGTCGCCCTCACGGAGGGTCATGCCAGGTGTGTAGTAGGCTTTGATGCGCAGGTTGCCCTCGGCATCCTTAAAAGCCGGGTGAGAGAAGTCGAAGCCACTGTCGATGATGCCCACCACGACGCCTTTGCCCGTGAAAGCCTGCGGCAGGTTGGCGGCACCTGCCTGTACCTTGCTGACACCCGTCACCTCGCGCGAGACGAGGGTCTTCTGACTGACATTCGGGCTTTTGCTGATGAATGTCACGCCCTCTATGGCTGCTATCTGGTCAACCACGCCAGTAGATGCACTGACCATGATATAGCGTCCGATGGTTCCCTGCGGGTGTGCACCGATGGACTTCAGACGGGTCTCTATTGCCTTTGTGTCAGCACCTGGCGTGCAGCTCACGAACAGCTTCGCCTCTTTCTGCGTCACGGCAGCCCTGTCTGAACTGCGGGCACAGGCCTTGTTGTTACTCGCCTCCACTTTCTGCAGATAGAGTCGCGTATCAGCTGGAATTTTACTTACTTGAGCCATTGCCGTTGTTGTCAGCAATGATGCCATTAACAACCAGAGTCTGAAATTTTTCTTCATTTTTCCTTTTCTGTGATGATTATTAATGCTGGGTGCAGAGGTAGCACAAACGATGGTCAGTTATAGAGTCCGACAGTCAGGCCGACGCAGCGGCTGTTGAGCCCGTTGTTGGTACGGAGATAGTCGCCGTAGGCACGGACAAACCAATGGGTGCGGGTACCCTGGATGGCGAGCGGAAACTCGTAAGTGACCTGCAGGCGGCCACGCCAGTAGTTTGCGCGGTAGTAATCCATGTCGGGCAGCAACACGCCCACGGCATAGTCAGTAGTGGGATCGGCCAGCGAGAGGTCGGCCTTCTGCGAGACGAACCCTCCGGCCTCGGCATCAATCCACAGCGACTTGCCGACAGCAAGGCCTCCTTCGGCCATGATCTGGGTGCCGCCGTAGTTGAGCTCGGAGGTGGGCAGCAGCCGTTTGTTCCGGACATTACTGGTAGAGACGGATGCGCCGGCGTAGGCCTGTTCCTGCTGGCGGGCGGCAAAATGGGCACGATAGCGCAGATCGGCCTGGAAGACACTGGCCTGATAGCGCTTCTTGAGGGTGAAGAGGTTGACGTAGGAGAAGGAGGTGAGGCCGGTCTGCAGGTCTTTCTCCTGATGCAACTGCTGCCGGTACTCGTCGGCGTAGGACTCTTCGTAGCTGACGGCGGCATCGAGCTGGTGAACGACTGCCCCACGAGTGAGTCGGTTGCGCAGACTGACACCGTACTGATAGTCCACGTAGCGGCCGGGCTCGTACTTATACTGCTCGTAGGCATATTCCTCGCCGCGCTCCAGCGAGAGGGACAGCTGGGTGTGGAGGGCGGAAGTGCGATAGGCGTAGGTGAGCTCTCCGCTGAAGCGATGGTCGACCCACTCGCGCCAGAAACTCTCGTAGCCGTTGGTCACGGCCTCGGCCTGTTCGAGTCCCTTCATGAAATAATAGGTGATGACGGCATTCGACTGTTCGTTCTTGACACCCACGAACTTCTCCTTGCGGCGCTCGTAGCCGGCACTGAGGCCGACGGTATGGGCTCCGGTGGTATAGGTGACGCCGGGCTGGAGGCGATAGTCGAGCAGCTGCAGACGGGGACGGGGGTCGCGCAGACGGCTCAGGTCGCCCACCTTGTAGTCGAACCGCAGGCCGAAGCGCCAGCCGCTGAAGTCGACGGTGCCCAAGGCGGCGGTGAAGTCGAAGTCCTGGAAGTCGTACTTGCCGGGGATGGCACTGCCGGAGAAGAAGGGATTGGAGTTGTAGGGGCGCATCGCGTCGGCCCAGGCACGGTTCTTGGTGCGGCCATAGTCGAAATCGAACCGTCCGTAGCCATAGAGATACTTGCCGACGGTCTGATAGCGCTCGGCCTGGAAGCGCAGCCGGTTGTGCTGTGTGCCTTCCTGAACACGGGCATAGTCGCCCGAACGGTGCTCGGCATTGAAGAGGGCGTAGCCCCGGTTGCGGGTGGAGTCAAGGCCCAGCCCGGCAGCGTTGCGGGTGAGCCGCCACAGCTGCGTGGCGTCGTCGTAACGGTACTCGCTTTCCTGTGCCTGCACGGTGAGACAGGCCAGCAGGGTCATGACTGCTATGGTGTGTTTCCTATTCATCGTATTCGCGTGGCTTGATGGTGGTTGAAAGCTGGAAGTCGTTGGTACTATTGTTGGTGTCCATGAGAATCTTTCGGCCGTCGGCCGTGACCTTGGCGGTGCGGCGATATACGACCTCGCCGGAGTAGCCCTTGATGTCGGAGACGTAGGTATAGCCTGCGTCGATGCCGGCATAGAGGTGCTTGGTGGTTACGTCGATGCCCGTAGCCTTGTTTTTGATGAAGTCTACGCCGTCAAGGATGAAGCGGCAGGGCACACACTTGAAGTAGTTGCCGCTGGTCTTGCCGTAGGGATAGGTGCGGGGCCACAGGTCGGTGTCCTCGTCGGTACGGAAGATGACGACCCCGCAGGGGCCTCCCTGCACCAGGTTGAGAATCTGGTTCTTGTCATAGATGGAGAACACGGTGACGAGGGTGTCGACATCGGGGTTGTTCTGGTGGCTGTTGCCGCCCTTCGACTCGAAGTCGGCTCCCGTCAGGTCGTGCTCCAGCTCACTGTTCTTGCTGTGGTCGATGGCACTGTTGACCAGCAGGAGCGTGGCGCCGGGAGCCATCAGGCAGGGCTTCTTCGTCGGGATCTGGAAGATCTGCTTGACGATGACCACAGAGTCGGCAAACAGCTCATGCAGGTTGTCGAGGGTGAAAGGCTGCGGACTGTCGGAGTCGAGCAGTCCGATGTAGAGCCCGCTCACGTCGACCGTGTCGGCCGATTGGTTGTAGAGCTCCAGATACTTGCCGTAGGGATAGGTGATCTGGTTGAAGTCCTTGGAGTTGGAACTGGCTATCTTGCTGATGACGATGTCGCGCTTGATGACGACCGTCGTAGGCAGCAGGAGGACGTTGTCGCCCAGGGCATCGGAGAGCACCTGCGCATTCAGGTTGCCCGAGACGACCACGCCGCTGGCTACGGCCTGCTCGCCCGTAAGGGCCATATACTCGCTGCTGGTGATTTCCCAGGAGGCAGAGATGTCGTAGACGTCGGGCTGCAGGCCGCTGAAGACGGCAACGCCGTTGGCATCGGTCGTGGCCGTAAGCGTCGTCGCACCCGATGTGAGGACGACGGTGTGGCCTTCAAAGTCGCTTCCCTGCGTAAACTCGGCAGGCATCTGCAACTGCACCCGGGCACTGATCTCGCGGCTGGCATCTGTGTAGTCTATACAACTGGCTGACAGGAAGGCTGCTGCCAGCAGACAGGTTATTTTCTTCATACGCTTATAGATTCAGATAAAGTTCGGCACCGAAGCTGAAGCCCGTGTTGCGCTGGGTCAGGGTGGTGGTTTTGTTTCCCGTCATGAACGGTTCGTAATAAAGGGCATTGTTCACGTAGAACGAGAGACCGCCCACCTTGCCCAGCTCTTTGGTAAGACGGGCCTGCAGGTTCCAGGTGACGGGGTTCTTCGTAGGCTCGTTGTCGGTCTCTTTCCGCTTCAGCTGCTGGAGGGCTACGCTGCTCTGTCCCACTGGCTGGGTGGCCGCATACTGGGCATTGTTTGTCCAGACGCCGCCCACCTGGGTGAAGGCATCGTCAAAGCCGATGTAGCCGCTGAGCATGTCGGAAGTGATCTCATGGCGGTTCAGCTGGGCATCGATCCAGGCGATGGGATCCTTGGCGGCCGTATAGCTGTGACGCCAGTCGTACCAGATGGCCTGTGCCGTGAGCGAGGCCACCATGCGCAACTCGGGGATGTGGGTCACCGTGCGCAGCGTGGTGACAAAGCGGCGGTACTTGTCGTAGTCCTGTCCCGAGGGATAGACCACCTTGAAGGGGGTCAGGCTGTTCTGCTGCATGTCGTACTGGTTGGCCGTGACATAGCTGCTGGGCAGATAGGAGGAGGCAACGGAACTGCTGTTCATGTCGGTGCTCCAGGTCTTGGTCTCCTGCCAGGCACCGCTCAGAAGGAACTGGGTGCGCAGCAGCCTGACGATGCCGAAGTCGAAATCGACCTCCACACCCCGGTTCACCGTAGAGTTGGTGTTGCCGATCTCACCTGTTGTCATATAGTACACCTGTGTGCGGGCGGGATTGTTCAGGTCTAACTGCGTGGCCTGTCCCGGCGTGACGACGAGTCCCTGTGCCGGGGTGAAATAGCTGCTGGTATAGGTAAGGTAGTCGGTCGCGGCTCCGAAGCCGTCGGGGGTCTCGTCGCGGTAGGCCAGCAGGGAGAGCTTCTTGCCGTTAGGCAGCTTGAAGTCGAGTCCCAGCTCTATCTTGGTGGTCGTGGCGTTCTTCATGTTCTTCGAATAGGCCACGTCGTAGGCCATGGTGCGGTAGGCCACGATCTGGGCGGCTGCATCGTTCAGCGGCATGTAGTTGGCGGCCTCAATGTCGGCGTACTTACGGTCGGGATAGAGGTAGTTCAAGCCCGGTGTCTTCGAGTTCATGCCGATGCCGCCGCGCAGGTCGAGCCACTTTGTGAGGGAGAACGAAACGTTAAGACGGGGCGAGAAGGCAGTTGTAGCCACGTCGCCAAAGGGCTGCAGGGCGGTGAAGCGCAGGCCGGCCGTGGCGCGCAGGCGGTTGACCTTGTTGAGTTGCCACGTGAACTGGTCTTCGGCGTAGGCCGCCACCTGGTGCAGGCCGGGCACGTCGCTGAAGGCGCGCGGACGGCTGTTGCCGTTGGGACGGAGCGGATGGCGCTCGTCGCCGTTGTAGTAGCCCCTGCCGCTGTTCCAGTCGTAATGGTAGTCGGCACCCACCTTGAACGTCTGGCGGGTCTTCCGCCACTTGAAGAAGAACTGATTGTTCAGCTTGGCATAGATGCTGCCCGGACGGCTCTCGGTGATGCCCGATGCGAGATAACTCTGGGTCTCGAAAGGCACGACGTAGTAGCCCGACTCGCGAGCCGTCAGGATGGGCTGCAAGCCCGATCCAGCAAAGGCACTCACGTAATTGTCGGTCTGCGTCAGGCTTACGCCGATGGTATAGGACACGTTGCGGGCAAAGGGCTTGTCAAACTGGATGCGCCCGTTATGGGTCAGCGAGAAAGCCTGGTTCTTATTGTCGGTATAGGTGCCGCTCTGCACCACGTCGGGGTCGTCGCCGCTCCAGTCCTTGGCCTGCATGTAGCGCAGCTTGGTGTTCGTGTGCCACCGCGAACTGATGTCATAGCCCCAGCCCACGTTGGCCGTATAGCGGTGGAACGAGCGGGTCTTCCAACGGGGGTCGCCCCAAGCCTGCGCATAGTCGAGACTCACGTTGAGGATGCCCGCCTTGCCCAGGTTCTCACCCTTGCCCACCGAGTAGTTCATGATGGTGGGATTGATCTTGGCCTTGAACTGCCAGGGAGTGACGCCCACCTTTGAGTGGACGACGACAAGACCGCTGGTCAGGTCGCCATATTCGGCCGAGGGGATGCCGCGCACCACCTCTACCTCGTCGATGTCGTCGGCCGACACCTGGCGCAAGTCTGTTCCCGTAAAGGCCGTGCCCGAGAAAGTGCCCTGACTGAGGGCACCATTGTTCGATATCGGCACCCCGTCGATCACGATGCTGGCACCAAAGGCCGAGGTGTTGTTGTTGACCAACTGGCGCAACTGCAGATTCGAGGCCGACATCATGTCGTTGTTACCCATCAGCTGACCGGGAATGAGCTGCATCACGTCGGCCAGTGAAGTGGCCTGCAGGTGGTCGATGGCCTGACGGCCGATGATGCTCGACGTCGACGAGCCGCTGGCATTCTGCCGTGCCGTCACCGTCACCCCCTTCAGAGCCAGCGACTGCGGACGCATCATATAACGTAGCTGCAGGTCGCGCTCCACCTTGACACGGGTGATGATGGTCTCGAAGCCCACGTAGGTGACTTGCAACTGATAGTCGCCTGCCGGAACGTTCTGCATGGTGGCATGACCGTTCATGTCGGTCACAGCCATCATCTCTACCGGCATCAGCTTCACCGTAGCCATCACCACACCCTCTTTCGAGTCGTGTTCCTGTACGGTGATGCCCAGAGTGTATCCTTCCTTCTGCGCCATCGCCATCAGCGAGAGCCACAGAAAGAAGAAGGAGAAAGACAGTCTTTTCATATCAACCGGATTATTTCTTGTCATAGGCATGCACGGGGTAGTCCACGGTGTAGTGCAGTCCGCGGCTCTCCTTGCGTTCAAGGGCAAAACGGGTAATCAGGTAGCCCACATTGATCATGTTGCGCAGTTCGCAGATGTCACGGGTGGCTTTGACACGCTTGAACAGCTGCTCGGTCTCCTCATAGATCGTATCGAGGCGCACCCAGGCACGGTGCAGACGCAAGTCGGAGCGCACGATGCCCACGTAGTTCGACATGATCTCGCCCA
>Ga0310697_10007318_pt1 | contig 10415 bp, 8 predicted proteins | sample 172DNAGHGlowgp2_FD_203883 | JGI IMG/M metagenome (GOLD analysis project Ga0310697, IMG submission 203883) | Sheep rumen microbial communities from Palmerston North, Manawatu-Wanganui, New Zealand - 1728 DNA GHGlow gp2 (v2) (version 2) | ecosystem: Host-associated > Mammals > Digestive system >...
TCAAAAACAAGTTCTGGGATCCACAGACGAAAAAGATTGTGGAAGCGGATATGGGCTTTACTGCCGCTTGTAAGGCTGACAGCATCGATGACGTTGGAGAAGACAGCTTGGGATGGGTTAGAGATCTGCAGAGTCGTGGTATGTTGAATGCTAAATATAGCAGGAGCACGACTGATGAACTGAAGACCTACATTCTGAAGAGGCGTGCAGAATTCAAGGAAGAGGTGATTGCGAAAGCCAATGAGCTGTTGGAGAGCATCGCCAAGCTGCGCACCGAGCCTCAGAAGCTGGGCAACCTGAAGGCATACGGCTTAGGTCCCACCTTGAAGACTGTGCCGGCCAACTATATCCAGGCATTACAAACCGCCATCTCGGCAGAGAAGTGCAAAGGCTCTACGATGTTCAAGTATGCCTATAATGACCAAAACGCCATTACCGACGAAAGGACATCTCTTACATCTGAGGCCGTCTCAGACGACAAACTCCATCGCGATGCCTTAATCCGGCTTATAGCCCTTAACCTTGTTGAAGGATGGGGAATGGAGCCGAAGGCTATAAAGTTCACGATTGAAGGAGAAAAGGTTAAGGAGAGCAATATTGCGGCCACACCTCAGAGGCCGGCATCCGACGAAGAACTGGAGAATGAAGCCAAGTGGAACCTCTATGTGCGAAGCCTGCAGTTCACCAAGCCGTTGAAGGCTACCAGCCTGCTCGATGAAGTGGCGGCGGTATTCGACCCAAGCAATTTCAATCTGGCTACTCCTATCAAGGAATACTACTCTTGGGGCAATGCCAAGGCGGGGCAGATACTGTTTGGTACAGGCTCAACCTTCAGTATGAAGGCCGACGGAACCATCAGCAAGCTTGAAACCCATCACAATCAGGGTAAGATCACGAGAGCACTGCTCAGCGAGAAGGATCAGAACGCTTATGACAGGCTGAACGAAAGTGTGCAAAGGCAACTCGAGCAACTCTGTGATGCTTTTGAGGGCATACCTTTACCAGCTGATCAAGCCCCCGAAGATGATAACAACAATGACGCTGGCGAACAGTTGCCGGTAGTGAATGAGGATCATATTCAGAATAACAATTAAATAATGAATAAGTATGTCAGACTATATATTTGACGATTGGAAGACCATGCTTGGCAATTTTCAGGACTGCGTACAGAAGGACCTGGAAGAGATTCACAAGCAGAAGGCAGAGATACAGCAGATGAAGGCCGACCTGTTTAAGGAAATGGAGGGCTTCAAGTATTATCGCGACGAGAACTGTCTCATTCTCTCTGCCCCGAAAGTGATTATCGGTAATGTGGATGAGAGTGGCGACCTGTTAGGCAGTACGGGTGAGATCATCCTTAAAGGCCAGGGTGTAGAACTCAACGGAGTAGGTGAACACGGTTACATCATTAACCGTGCTCCCAGCATCCGACAGATAGCTGTTGATCCTGGAAGTGATGGTGTGGAGAATATTGTCCGTGAGACATCCGAGATTGTTTCTCAGGCTTGTAACATTGTGCTCGAAAGCGATGATGCCACAGATGCCTTCTCCATGAATCCGGCATCGGCAGGCAAGGGCGGTATCCGTATCCATGCTGATAATGAGATGCAGATAGAAGCCGCAGTATCCAGCGAGAAGCGCAAGAGCCAGATAGAGAATTCTGTAACAGCACTCACTGCGCAGATTTCTGAATTAGAGCAACTGAAGGCGACACAGAAACAGCAGGTGGACGGTGCATTCGCAACGATGCAGACTCTGCTCGACAAAGAGTATGAGCTGGATTCCGACGATGCTATGGTAGGACGTGTGAATACGCTGGATATCCTTGATATTCACGATCAGATAGAGTCGGCTTTGCCTATACTCTGCAAGACTGCCATGAAGTATGTGAACACCCTTTCGCAACTGGCAGAGGCCAACAGACAGAAGAAGGCCTTGGAGACAGAGAAAAGCAACATCAAGGCTGGCGACGACTTCAAGAAGAATACCACTGGAGCCTCCATGCAGATTACGGCAGAGAGCATCAATGTGGCTACTGCCGATGGCGACGGCAACCTGCACACGAATCAGGAGGCAGGCATCAGGATTCGCACGCCGAGAATGGGTGTGTCGATGATGGACGATGAGGGTAAGCTCGTGGAGGGCAGCAACTTCTCCGTTCGTACAGAGAACATCAACCTGATGGCCATCAGTTCAGAAAACGAAGGTAAGAACCAGAATGCCACGGGTAGTGTATCCATCACCTCGAAGAATGTCAACATTGAGGCGATCGACTATGAGGCGAAGGACGGTCTCTTCACTGAGAAGGAACTGACAGCCGACAGTAAGGTATCGATCACCGCCAAGACCATCGAGGTGGCTACCACGAACCCGAAGAATATCGAGCATGATGACGATGGTAACGTCACCAAGGGCGAATATACTGCTGAAGGCGATGTGATCTTCAGGTCTAAGAACTTCACCGTTGAGAGTCTCGACTACGAGGTGGCTGACGGTGAGATGAAGATGAAGGCCCTCACGAAGGATGGAAAGGTTGCCATCCGTGCCGAGAAGACCGACGTGCTGGCTGCCGATGCAGAAGGCAAGGCTGCGGGTAGCATCAGTCTGAATGCGAAGGCTCTCGCAGTGAAGTCGATGGATGTCGACAAGGAGAGTCTGGCCGATTCTGCTCTCGCTGCTGGCAGCACGATGACGGTAGTATCAGAGAAGATGTACCTGGGTGCGAAGTCGAAGGATTTAAAGAGCAAGAAGCTCCAGGCTGTCAGCGAGGAGATGGGACTCTTTGCCGACAAGACCTTCGAGGCTCAGCAGGGCGACGGCAAGGCTGCACTGCAGCTCGATGGCGGCAAGGCTGCTGTCGGAGGCGACCAGACACAGATCTACGGTGCTACAACCATCAACGACAAGACCGAAGTCAAGGGCGAACTCAAGGCACCAAAGGGAAGCTTCGACAGTGTGGAAGCCAAGAGCTCCCTCAAGTCGCCTAGTATCACTGACGGCAATGCTTTCGGTGGCGGTGGCGGCGGTGGCAGCCTGAGCACCAAGCTTAGCACCGAAGATGCGCCAAAGGAGTGAAAAGGGAAAAGTGAATAATGAATAATGAATAGTTAATAGTGAATAGTTATGAAACGTGCATTAAACAATCAATACTATCAGTTATACGAGAAGCTCAAAGGCTATGTTGCAATGATGAACTTCAGATTTATCAATTTGTGTGTCAAGGCAGATCCCGTCGCTCTGATACCAGTCACAGTTAATATCGAAGGCGATGAAAAGACTCTGGAACAGGTGGCCATGACAGCCAAAAAGGATGATTATCGCTTCTGGATCGTACCGAAATACGACGAGGACATGGAGAGTATCTGCAAGGGTATCGCCAAAGTTCATCCAGAGTTCAAACAGAAAGAAGGTAGTTTTAAGGTAGATGGTCCTGGCGAGAATGGAAAAGCGCATGACGTAAGGTACATCGAACTGACAATGCCTGAAGTAAATCAGAAACGGTATGATGCTATGAAAGATGCCGTTGATGTGATCTACCAGGAATGCAAGACTCTGATGGAAGCTGCCGTCAGCAAGTCAAAGGCGGAGATAGCTTTCCTGTCAGTAGGAGAACCGAAAGATGATATCGATGGTATCAACGATGCCGTTGATAAACTGGATAAGGACTGTAAGGAGCAACGCGACAAGCTGCGCGACAAGAAGCTGAAGGAGATCGAGGATGCTTATAAGGAATGGTTGAGTAAAGTTAATGAACTTATTTAGAAACAGATATGGCAGAAAAAGACTTTGAAGTTGTTAGAGACGGAACAACCTTGAACGTCCTATTAAGTAAGGAGCTCTCTTATGCCAATGCCACCACATTGACCGACGAGATGCTCAAGTATTCTGGCCATGGAATAGAGAAAGTAGTTTTTGATGCCACAGTACTGATGTTTCTGTCAAGTAGTGGCATCCGATCTCTTCTGTTTGCTTATCAGGATTTGGGCAATCGTCCGGAAATAGTATTCGTGAATTGCGCCAAGGAGATATTTCAGGTGCTTGATCACGTCGGCCTGACCTCTTTCATCAAGTTTGAGGAGAGCTCGGAGAAGAGAGATCAATACCGCCAGAAATTCTTATATGAAATATCCATGAGAGATGCCGAGAAAGGTGTCGAGGAACGTAAAAACAAGCTGGAGCAATTCGCTACGGACAACGATGTCGTTTGCTATAGCATGAAAATGGGAGAGGAAGACTAATGATTAAGAATCTCACTCTCCTCATGCTGTTCCTGGTTGGTTTCCCGATCGGAATCATGGCACTCAGCAACCAGGCCGAGATGCTCAGGCAACGCCAGTTAGAGCTGTTAAATACAGACAGTACTGACGTTTTCATGGATGTGTCGGAAAGGCTAAAGACCATCCTTGAGGAAGAAGGAGAGGAGGATCTTTTCTACAAAACATGGTATCGTCAGATTTCCTTCGTGCTCGACAATGTCAGTAGTAGCCAGGCATTGGCCATGATAGGTGAGATTCGTGATTATGCAGAGGATAAAGGCAGTAAATACGGGTTCTTTATCGTCAGCATTCTCAATGCCAACGTAGCGAAAGATATGGGAATGACCGACCGTGCCGAAGAACTGCTTCTGGAAGCCATCGATTACCAGGAGCGATACCTGTCAAAAAAGAAGCCTATGACACAGGTGTATTATCATCTGGCTCGCATCTATGAAGAAAACCATCAGGGAGAGAAGGCTGTCCAGCTTATAGACGAAGCCCTCAGGCAACCAGGGTGGAATGGTGAAGACTCTGTGGTGTTATGGTCGATAAAATGCAATGCTGTCACTTATATAGAACCAGTCGACACAGCAAGGTTTATGGACTATCATGAACATTTGCATACTCTTATCGATCAATATGGCTACAACGGTAATATCGTTGCATATACGGAGTGTTATCACGCACTATATACAAGCAACTATTCACGACTGCTGAAACTGGCTCAGAAGATAATAAATAAAGGTGACAGGCTAAAGTTTAAGATTGCCGCCTTAGATGGGTTGAACATGAATCAGGAGGCCATCGACAGTTTCAGGGTGTATAATGCTTGGATCGACAAGCAGTTTAATGCCGAGACACGCAAAATGACAGAGATGAGCTCTCTGGAGTTGGAAGCTGCCCGTGCTGAGAATGAAGCCAAAACTCTGCGACTGACAAACCATAGGATGATGCTCATCGCCATCGTGTGCGGACTTATCCTCTTTACTGTGTTTCTTACCGTCTATCTGTATCGTCGCCAACGGCAGATGCGCCAGTTAAGACAGGCTTACGACAAGTTGGAAGAGGCTTACGAGAAGCTGGAGGATGTGACCACACAGAAAGAGCGCATTGAGAGCGAATTGCGTATTGCGCGTAACATCCAGCTCTCGATGGTACCCAATGTCTTTCCCGAACTCCCAGAGATTGAGATCTTTGCCAGCATGACTCCAGCCAAGGCTGTTGGAGGCGACCTCTACGATTTCTTTGTGCGCGACAATCAACTATTCTTCTGCATCGGCGATGTCAGCGGCAAGGGAGTACCGGCAGCTCTGTTTATGATGATGACCAAGAGTCTGTTCCGAGCATATTCTTCCGAGGAGAGTATGCCCGACCGCATCGTAACGCTCATGAACAAAACAATATGTGAGAACAACAAAAACCACATGTTCGTGACTCTTTTCGTAGGTGTCTTTGATATGGAGTCAGGGCTTTTGCGTTACTGCAATGCCGGTCATGAGAACCCCATTATCATCAATAAAGAGGCTTCACTCCTGCCTGTCAACCGTATCTTCCCGGTAGGATTCTTTGCTGATACTACCTATAACATGCAGGAGGCGGTCATTGATCCGCAAACTACCATCTTACTTTACACCGACGGACTAAGTGAAGCGATGGATGCCGACGAAAAGATGTTTGGCAATGAGCGGATCCTTGAAGATGTGAACCAAGCCATCCAGACAGGTAAGCTCTCACCGAAGGCATTGATAGACCAGTTGACTCAATCCGTCCATCTCTTCGTTGGCGACACCGAGCAGAGCGACGATCTCACTATGTTGGCGATTAATAATCATAAAAAATAATATATATGGCAAAGCTTGTTACAACCGGAGCAATGCTCCAATGCACTTTTGGAACAACACCATGTTCTCTGATGGTTACTGATCCTACACGACCCAAATGTGGTAATTTGCCGATGGCGACGATTCAGGACAGTATACCTGGTACAAACATACCTACCTTCGGTATGTGTCAGTCAATAACAAATCCTCAGGTGTCGACGGCTACTGCAGCCGCCATGGGAACCCTGACTCCGCAGCCGTGTATCCCCGCCATTGCGTCGGCATGGTCACCTGGTAGTGCACAGATAAAGGTGAAGGGTGTACCTGCCTTGACCAACACTTGCAAGTGTATGTGCATGTGGGCTGGCAATATCTCTATCACAAATCCAGGCAACACTGCCATTGCGGATGTGAAATAGTGCAGATATCTATATTGTTAATTCTTACTTATGACTACACTACTAATAATATTACAATTAATCGTAGTCTTGGCGATGATCTTCATCGGCGCCAAGGTGGGGGGCATCGGATTAGGTATCTACGGAATGGTAGGTGTTTTTATACTGGTGTTCGTATTCGGACTCGAGCCGGGAAACATTCCTATCGACGTGATGCTGATTATCGTGAGTGTCATCACCGCCTCTGCAGCACTGCAGGCAGCCGGAGGATTAGACTATATGGTGAACATAGCGGCACGATTCTTGAGAAAGAACCCCAGCCGCATTACATTCTATGCACCGCTCGTTACATGGTTGTTCTGCCTCTTGGCAGGTACAGCACATACGTGTTATGCACTTCTGCCCATCATTGCTGAGATAGCACGTAAAGGGAAGGTTCGTCCGGAACGTCCGATGAGCGTTGCCACCATAGCAGCATCACTGGGCATTACCGGCTCGCCCGTGTCGGCAGCTACAGCAGCAATCCTCTCAGCAGAGGTGTTGGGCGGAAAGGGCATCGGCATGAAGGATATACTCATGGTCACCATTCCTGCAGCAATTATCGCCATACTGGTTGCCGCATTGGTGCAGAACTATGTGGGCAAGCCCCTGGAAAAAGACCCTGAGTATCAGCGACGACTGAAAGAGGGACTTCTCGAAGACGAGACGGAATCAGCCACTGAGGAAACGGCGGTTAATCCTCACGCAAAATGGGCCGTGTTGGCATTCCTGCTTGGTGTGGTGTTGGTAGTGCTGTTCGGTATCTTCCCGGAATTGCGTCCTTCCTTTAACGGTAAACCGTTGGAGATGAATACTACCATCGAAATTGTGATGATGAGTATTGCTGCCCTGATACTGCTGGTGGGCAAAGCAGATGTTCGCGAAGCGATGAAGGGTAACGTGTTTGCGTCAGGCATGAACGCGATGGTATCTATCTTCGGTGTCGCATGGATGGGCAGCACTCTCTTCCTTGGTCATCAGGAGATGATAATGGGCAGCGTTGAGGGTGTCTTCACCAGACAACCACTGCTGTTCGCCATTCCGCTATTCCTGTTCAGCATCATGCTTTTCTCTCAGGCTGCCACAGCCAAGACGCTCTTCCCCGTAGGACTGGCGATGGGTGTACCGCCCACGGTGCTGCTGGTGTTGTTCCCTGCTGTGAACGGCTATTTCTTCCTGCCCAACTATCCCACCGAGGTGGCTGCCATGGGATTTGACCGTACAGGCACTACCCGTGTCGGCAGATATGTGGTGAACCACTCCTTCCAGTTGGCAGGCTTTATTACAACCTTTGTAAGCATTGGTATCGGATATCTAATAATAACATTCTTATATTAAAAAGACTATGGCTACAGATCAGAAATTCAGAGTTGAGTCCGACCTCTTGGGTGAACTCAAAGTTCCTGCCGACGCCCTCTATGGCGTACAGACACAACGTGGTATCAACAACTATCACATCTCGCGTAAGACGATGTCGATGTATCCCGACTTCATCAAAGCCATCGCCTATGTGAAGTTGGCAGCAGTAGAGACCAACCACACCCTTGGAGTGATTAACGATGAGATATCAGGTGCCATTTCTCAGGCATGTCGCGAACTCATCGATGGTAAGCACCACGATAATTTCCCCATCGACATGATGCAGGGCGGTGCAGGTACCTCAGTGAATATGAATGCCAACGAGGTGATTGCCAACCGTGCCCTCGAGATTATGGGGCATGAGAAGGGCGACTACCAATACTGTCTGCCTAACGACCATTGTAACTGCGGACAATCGACAAACGATGTTTATCCAACAACTATCCGTCTGGCATTGATTCGCATGAACAAGAGTCTTATAGCAGCCCTCACGGGACTTATTAGTGCTTTCCGTTATAAAGGTGATGAGTTTAAGGACTGCATCAAGATGGGCCGCACCCAGCTGCAGGATGCTGTGCCGATGACCAGCGGACAAGAGTTTAATGCCTATGCCAACAACCTCGAGGAGGAGATCCTGAACCTTGAGCGCAACGTGAAGCTGTTGCTTGAGATCAATATGGGTGGTACAGCCATCGGTACAGGACTGAATGCGGTACCGGGATTTGCAAAACTATGTGCTGCAAATCTGTCGAAGCTTACAGGCGAGGCATTCGTGAGTGCTGCTGACTTAGTGGAGGCAACACCTGACACTGGTGCTTATGTGAGCTATTCGTCAGCACTGAAGCGTCTGGCTGTAAAACTATCGAAGATTTGTAATGACCTTCGACTGATGGCTTCAGGTCCTCGTTGTGGTCTCAATGAGATCAATCTGCCTCCAAAGGCTCCCGGATCATCTATCATGCCAGGTAAGGTGAATCCGGTTATTCCCGAGGTGGTAAACCAGGTATGTTTCAAGGTTATTGGTAATGACACTACGGTTAGTTTCGCTGCCGAGGCCGGACAGTTGCAGCTCAACGTGATGGAGCCTGTGATTACTGAATCTCTCTTCGAGAGTCTGATATGGATGAAGAATGCCATCGAGACGCTCACCGAGGAGTGCGTGCTGGGAATCACGGTTAATAAGGAGCGTTGCCTGGAGATGGTAAAGAACTCTATCGGTATTGTCACTGCCCTGAATCCTTATATCGGCTACAAGACCTCAACGAAGGTTGCTAAGGAGGCGCTTGAGACCAACCGTTCGGTTTACGACATCGTGCTCGAAAAGGGTCTCATGACCCAAGAGAAACTCGACGAGGCCCTCGACCCATCCAACATGCTCGTTTCGCATAAGTTCATCAAATAATAGATGAAAAGATGACGAGGTTGCATTTTCATCCTATCAGGGGCAAGGGAGTCGATATCATCGATGCCATACTACATACCAAAGAGGTGGAGTCGATGGATGCAGGGTATGACAGCATCCATCTGGCGGTAGTGGAGCTGGTGAGCAATATCGTGGATTATGCCTATCCTGAAGGAAACGACGACTACCTCGACGTAGAACTCCAGCGGGATGAAAAGCACATCACAATACGTTTTATAGATGGAGGAGTGCCTTTCAACCCGTTGGAAAAAGATCCACCTGACATATCCCTCCCGATGGCTGAACGCAAGATAGGAGGATTAGGCATATTTCTCGTTATCAAGAATATGGAGTCAGTGACCTATGAATACACTGATGGTGAGAACATTCTCACCATCAGCTTATAGTTTGATGTATATCTTCTTGCGGTAGAGGATATATCCGATTGCGAAGTTCAGAAGTACAAAGTAGATGGCGTATGCCAATGATGCCCACTTCAGGGGATCAATTACGGCATGGATGCCATTATAAGCCATCTCCGAAAACCCAATGTTACCCAGGAGGATGGCCAGGAGCTCGCTCGACACGTAGAGGGCGAGGGCATTGACACCGAAGACGTGGAAGAACGTGGTCCACGACTTCTTCTGACGGATATCGATGACATACATCAGGAAAGCCTGAAGCAGCGATGCTAATCCACAGGTCATAAGGACGTAGCTGGGGCTCCAGATGCGCTTGTTGAGCGGAAGGCCATAAGAGAGCAGATAACCTCCGATGACGAGCACCGTGCCGACAACGAAGATGGCGATGACCTTATCGTTAACTGTCTCCTTCTTACGGATAAGCATGCCGCAATAGAATCCCAGCAACACATGAGCCACAGAGGATATCGTGCCCAGAAGGCCCTCGGGATCGACAGGACTCTTATGATAGATATGATCATAGCCGAAGAGCTTCAGGTCGGCCTGGGCCAGGATATTGATGTCGGCATCCTCAGCATAGCCGTTGCCGAAGACGAGTATCGCAGTGTATATCGCCAGCAGGATGACAATCACGGGGATGGTGTACTTATGATTGCAGAAGAGGGCGAAGAGCGACACTATGCCGTAGCAGAGGGCGATGCGCTGCATGACAGCCCAGA
>Ga0310697_10007320_pt1 | contig 10414 bp, 14 predicted proteins | sample 172DNAGHGlowgp2_FD_203883 | JGI IMG/M metagenome (GOLD analysis project Ga0310697, IMG submission 203883) | Sheep rumen microbial communities from Palmerston North, Manawatu-Wanganui, New Zealand - 1728 DNA GHGlow gp2 (v2) (version 2) | ecosystem: Host-associated > Mammals > Digestive system >...
CAATAAACGAAATAGGAATTGGCGAGTATGTTTCATTTATTTCATTCTCTGTTTCTGCGCTTCAGAAAATCGGCGTATATTTCCCGAAGGCAATGCTTGGGCTTGGACTTGAAGGAAGTTATACGTCGGAGAATTTTGCTTCGCTGATAACAAAGGCTGAAACGTTGCAGAATGATAAAAGACTTGTCACAACAACGGTTTCATATAACAGTATGAATGATACTTTCTACGGTATGCTTTCAACGGCAGGAATCAAGCCAATTTTATGGACGGTAAATAATCCGACTGTTGCATTAGAAATCAATGATACTGCTATCGGAGTTTTGAGTGATATTCTGAATGTCGGCAATCTAATGCGAGAAGCTGAATTTGATTCATTGCCGTGATATAAAGTAGACCGAGGAGAAAAGATATGTCTAAAGAAGAAGCAATAATTTTTTTACGAAAAGTGCAACAGATATTGCTTGCGTCTAACTCATGGCTTGAAAGCACCCATGACCCCATTAAGGAAGCTTTTGACATGGCAATCGAAGCACTTGAGCATAGTGATTTAAAGTAGACCCACCTGTTGAAGAATCGAGTGGTAATTGAGTGTCACTCGATAAAAAACTCATTAAGTCGTTTAAAGGTAGATCAAATGAACATCAAAAAGAAAAATGCGGTGTTTGGAAAATACCCATCGTGCGATATGCTCAATAACGCTTTACGATTCCTGAGAGACGGAAACACAGATTGCGCTATTGAGGAAATCATTTTCGCCATTGAAAAAGCGGATGGGTATTTCCATGAAGACAATGTCAAAATGGTGACGGATGCAAAAAGGCGGTGGGTAGAAACGCACGTCACTTAAAGTAGACCTTTAAATTACCAAAATACTCGTGATTATCGTGCGAAAACACACGAAAAATCGCACGAAAGAACCTAGAAACCTTGCCCCAGAATAGCTTGACGAAGCGAAAGGAGGATAGCCTTGCCTCTCCTTCTGGGGCATCTCTCAAGGCAAACACTAAAAGGTGGTGTTGAAATGCTTGGGAAGACCGAGCCAAGATTATATACTCCTCCGCTGAGGGCATTGACCGAGGATACAAGCCTCGGTTTTTTGTGCATCAAATATGCAGAGGAGACACTTAAAGAGACTCTGTACCCGTGGCAAAAATGGGCGTTAATCCACGCCCTTGAAATCGTGGGCGATCTACTTGGGAACTGGCGATTCAGATACAGAACCGTCCTTTTTATGATCGCCAGACAGAACGGGAAGACGAAACTGAGTTATATTATCGCCTCGTTCTTCATGAATGTTCTGGAGGTCGAGAACGTCTTCGGAACGTCCCTGTCTTTGGATAAAGCCGAAGAAGTCTGGGAGGCGGTCATAGAGGCGCAGGAGTCAAGCGCAGAGCTTAAAAAGGAAGTCAAACAAGTCGCACGGACGAACGGAAACAAAAGACTTGTACTGAAGAATGGTGCGACCTACAAGGTAGGCGCACCCACACGAAGGGCAGGGCGTGGCGACTCCAACGACCTTGTCATGCTGGACGAGGTCAGAGAACAGAGAGACTTCGAAGTATTGGCGGCGGCAATGGGCTCAACAGTAGCCAAGCCGAACGCCATTTTAATATGCTTCTCAAACGCAGGTGATCCAGACAGCGTTGTACTGCGACAGTTGCGCTCCACAGCATTGGAGTATATTACGGGTGACAAGGCGGCAGACTTCGGCGGTGAAGTTGACGGGGACGCATTAGGGCTGTTCGAGTGGTCATCACCAGAGGGAGCGGCGACGGATGACCTCGAAGCACTCGCTCAAGCAAACCCTGCGCTTGGATACGGAAAATTGACAGAGAGGGCATTGATGTCATCGAGACAGACCATGCCAGAAAATAAATTCAGATCAGAGTGTATGTGCCAGCAAGTTGAAACGATATTACCGCAACCCTTCCCCGACGGGGCATGGAGCGCAGGGATAGACGAGACCTCATGCATAGCACCATCTTCGGAGATCTATTACGGCATAGACATGAGCCACGACAGGACGTGGGTCAGCATTGCCGCCTGTGGATTAAGAGAAGACGGCAACGTACACATAGAAGTTATAGCCCGACGATCTGGCATTGGCTGGGTTGAAGACTGGTTCAGAACCAGAGCGGTAAGGGGCAACATGAAACTGGCATTTCAAGGCAGGGGCGCACCCGTGACAGGTACGGCAGAACTGCTCTGCACTATTGCAGGGGTTGAGCGGTACGCTATTGAGGGTACAGCGTTAACGAGTGCTTGGGGGCGTTTCTGGGATGGGGTCGCAAGTTGTGGTGATCCTTCCAGAGGCGGTTTAAAAATCTACCACCTGCCACAGCCCGTGCTTGACCAGCCAGCTAAAACGATGCAGTTAAAAAACCTTGGTGGAGGTGTGGAACTTCCCGACAGGATTAAGTCGCCCGATGAGATCAGCGCATTATATGCGTGTTTTATGGCGTTTGCGGCGGCGACGAAAATAGATGATACAAAGCAACCAAAAATATATGAATCAGCTTATGCCACGGGTTCGCCCGTGGTATTTGTTTGAGGAGGGCAATAAATGCCGAGAATTTTAGGACGGTTTCGTGCGCTGGCACGACCGCAGTATTACATCAGCTTTTCACCAGATGCACCGACAGCGGTGCTTAATTATTCGGTGAGAAAGCTGTATCAGACTCAGGACAATCTAAGGGCTGTCGTTGATTTCCTTGCGGCAAGCATAGCGCAGTTGCCCGTCAAGGTCTACCACAGGGACACAGACGGCAACAGGAAGCGTGATAGGGATTCAGCGGCGGCAAGGCTACTGTACCGACCGAACAAAGTACAAACATCATACGAATTTATCCGTGGTCTAGTGACCGAGTATCTTGTGTTCGGCAACGTATACGCATGGGTCATCCCGTCGGCAGACATGGAGTCGGGCTACGAGATGTATATCGTACCGTCTGACTGGGTCGAAGCGACCGAGGGCGGTAATGTATACGGCGCAGACGTAATCCGTGTTAGAGCGTCAAACGGTGGCGTTGTGGACATCCCAAAAGAGGAGTTCGTGCAGTTCAAAACCTATTCGGCAGGAAACCCGTCTGGATTCCTTTCGCCGATTACGTCCTTACGTCAGTTCTTAGAAGAGCAGATATCTTCCAGCAACTTCAGAAAGGAATTGTGGCGATCATCTGGAAGACTGAACGCACAGATCACACGACCGAAGGACGTAGCACCGTGGACAGATGCACAGCGTGAAAAGTGGGTGACTACATTCCGTGAGGCATGGGGAGCAGGTGGCTCAAAGGCTGGGTCGATTCCAATACTGGAAGACGGCATGAAGATTGAACCCTTCCAGACCTCGTTCAAAGAACAGCAATGGGCTGAATCTATTAAGCTGTCCAGAGAAGCTGTAGCGGCGGCTTATAGGGTCAATCCCTCGCTTATCTGGCACACGGAGACACAGACCTACGCAAGCGCAAAAGACAACGCAAGAGCCCTATATGCTGAGTGCTTGGGTTCTGATATCCAGATGCTCCAGCAGAGGTTCAACGAATTTCTTCTGCCAAAGGTCGGCGCAGACCGAGGGACATATGTCGAATTTGACTTGTCAGAGAAACTCAAGGGGAGTTTTGAAGAGCGTGCGGCTATTTTGTATCAAGCCGCAGGTGCGCCATATATGACCCGTAACGAAGTCCGTGCGGAGCTTAACCTTCCACCGATAGACGGCGGCGATCAGATGATCGTGCCGCTTAACCTCTCGACAGGTGACGAGATGAGCCTACCCGTTGAAGAAGAAAAAAAGCGCACGACTCCGAGGGTCAAGTCTTCATCTGTTGAGGTAAAAGCACCCACCGCAACCGACGAGGAAAAAGAAGCACTTGAAGAGGTGTTAAAGAAGTTCTTCCGTAGACAGTTTAATTCGATTTTACCGAAAATCGGTGCAGGTGCTGAATGGTGGGACGAAGACCGATGGAACGAGGAACTCGCAGACGACCTCACACCCTTAATGCAGGACATAGCAGACAAGCACGGCGAAGAGACAGCCGAGCTTCTGGAAACTGAGTATATTCCGAAGCTGACGGGTGCATACCTGCGCAAGATGGCAGAGGGAAGGGCAAAGGCGACCAATTTCAAAACCCGTGAAAAGATAGAAGAAGCTATCGAGAATGACGAAGATGTAGTCCCCGTGATGGATAAACGGGAAAAAGACGAAGCTCCAATGCTTGCACAGACTCTGGCGACAACGGTCGCAGGGTGGGCGGTGACCGAGGCGGTACACCAAGCAAAGGCACAGCCCAGTTTCCGCAAGACCGTCCATAAGATATGGCGCACGGGCGTAAACCCAAGGGATTCACACGCATTAATGGACGGGGAAGAGGTTGACATAGACGACACCTTCTCAAACGGTGCTTACTGGACGGGCGACGATATCTTACCGCCCGACGAGGTCTGCGGATGCAACTGCATGACAGATATACGAATAATAGTGAGGTGATCACATGAATTTCAAAGAATTTAAAGTCAAGTATAAGGACGAGGGCAACGGCACAATAGAAGGATACGCTTCGACATGGGTGCGAGAGCCCGACAGTTACGGAGACATAGTTAAACAGGGAGCATTCAGCAGAACGCTCAAAGAGTGGGAGGAATCGGGACGACCGATTCCTTTTTTGTGGGCTCATTCAATGAACGACCTCAACGCATTTATCGGGTCAGCAAAGGCAGACGAAGACGACTATGGTCTGCACTTCGTCGCCACGTTCGACGGCACACCCGAAGCACAGAGGGTGAGGGAACTCTACAAGGACGGCAGACTGAGCAAGTTCTCATTTGCCTATGACATTCTTGAGGACGGGCAGGTCACGCTTGAGGACGGGCGCAAGGCGAACGAGCTGAGAGACCTCACGATCTATGAAATATCAGCGGTCACAGTACCTGCCAACGACACAGCCGAGATCATCAGCGTAAAAGACGGCATGGTATCCGTCAAGGTCGGCAAGCGTAACAGCAAGGCAGACGAGGACGCTATCAGACAGGCTATTACGCTTTTACAGAGCGTGTTAGACACAGACGACCCAGACGATGGAGAGGACAATGCAGAGACCAATGCGGCGGCAGAGGAGTCCGAGCAGAGCAATCCAGAGAAGGAGAGACTGTTGGAATATATCAAAAGCATTAAGGAGGCTAACAATGAACCTTAAAGAGAACCTTGCCAGTCTGAAGAATGAACTGACAGAACTCAAAGAACGCATTGAGGCAGATGACGCAGAAGCGATCGCCAGAGGCGTAGAACTCAAATCAGAAATCGAAGCAAAAGAAAAAGAGATTGAAGCGGCTGAACAGAAAGCCGCTCTTTTAAATTCAATCGGCGAAAAGCAGGAGGAAGACAAACCGATGACTGGAATGGAAAAATTCTTAGAAGATGCAAAGTCAGTAGACAAGAGCGTAAAAGGATGGGGCGTTTCTGCTCACATCAAGGCGGCTACAGACGTAGTTACAAGCGAGAGGATCAGCGACTATGACAGAAGTGTCGCACCGATGCCGAGACGTAGAGCGGCGGCAGACCTGTTCTCTAACGCCACGATCAGCGGCAACGCCATTACTTACTTCTTACAGGGCGCATACGAAGGAACTCCTGCTGTAACAGCAGAGGGCGCAAAGAAACCGCAGAACAGCACCTCTTTCGACTCTGTAACACTTGCACTCTCTAAGATCGCCGCCTACATCAAGGAGACAGACGAAATCCTGCTTGACAATGATTTCCTTGCAAGCGAGGTAAGGGACTCCCTTATCTACAAGATCGGCACAGTTGAAGACGCTCATATTATCGGTGCAGTAGCAGGAACTTCGGGTATCCTTGCAGGAACATATGGCTCTGGCTCTACATCCGTAGCGGCTGACATGGTCGATGGTATCCTTTACGGAATCCGTGCGGTTAAACAGCAGTCTGCGTATGACGCTACAGCGATCATCATGAACCCTGCTGATTTCTTTGCCCTGCTCACAGCCAAAGACCAGAATAAGCAGTATTACGGCGGCGGCTATTTTCAGAACAGCTACGGTAACGGATCATATCAGAGCCCGTATATCCTCTGGGGCGTTGAGGTCTTTGAGTCCTCTGCGGTCGCCGCAGGCACGGCACTTATCGCCGCAAGACAGGCAGTTAAGGTATGGAGAAAAGGCGGTCTGAACGTCATGCTCTATGAGCAGAACGAGGACGATGCTCTTTACAACAGAGTAACGCTTCTCGGTGAAGAAAGACTGGCGGCGGCTGTTACTGATCTCAAGGGCGTATTCAAACTTACTGCTGAATAATGACGGGGCGGTTTTAAACCGCTCCTCTTTTCTTGGAGGTTAACGCCATGAAAATTTACATAGTTGACGGGGTGGCGAGATGGTACGAAGAGGGCAAACAGCCCGAAGGTGCTGTCGAGCTTAAACCCGAAGGAAAAAAGGTCGAGCCACCGAATAAGGCTAAGAAGCAGGTGAAAACGAAATGATCAAAACCCCGTGGGGTTATACCCTTACCGAACTGAATGAACTGCCGACGATACTGACTGCGGAAGAGTTCAACGACATGACAGCAGGACGATTTGCGGACGATGTGCGTATTGAGCCGATGCTGACGGCGGCACAGTCTGCCGTGCGTGAGTTTTGTGGGTGGCACGTCGCCGACAACCAGCCTTGCGAGCTGACCCTTTTAGGGCGTGACAGGGCGGTATCTCATAACCACGGTGACGTGCTGATACAGTTACCTGCGACGTTCGTGACAGAGGTTTCTTCCGTGGAGATCGACGGCGGCAGTCTGACGGATTTCGACGTGACCACAGACGGGCTTTTATGGCTGTACGACACCTGTTTCGGCAGACGGGCAAAGATAGTTATCAATTACTCCGCAGGACTCACAGACGGGCTTGCAGGAGGCTTGAAAGAGCTTATCGCCAACAGGGTGACCCACGCACTTGCCCAGAGTTACGGCATACAGTCCGAGGCGGCAGGTGGCGAGTCTGTGACCTATTCGTCAACATACATGAACTCAGCCAATGCCACCTCACTTCCAGAGACTGCGAAAGAGGTGCTGAACCCGTACCACATAAGGAGGCTGTTCTGATGGTAGCAACGTTCGCACATGACACGATCACAGTCATCCGACCAGCCCAGAAATCAGTCAGAGGGACGATCTTGCCAGACTGGGAGAACGCAACGGAGCACACCGTTGAAAACTGCTCTTTTCAGCCAGCAGGGTCTTCCTTGTCGTTAGACGGGCGAGTGCTTGGACTCACAGACGGAGCTACTTGCTACTGCCCGTATGACGCTGATATCGAGGCAGGAGACCGCATAAGGTTCGAGGGCAAGGATTATACCATCAACGGCGTTCCAAGACGTTGGCGGTCACCTACGGGGCTGAGAAACCATATCATGTTGAACCTTGAGGAGTGGTCTGGATGAGTGTAAGAATCGACATCCAATTTAACAAGAACTGGCGTACGCCCGTGCTGAAATCGAATGGCGTTAAGGACGTGGTATGGTCAACGACAGACCGCCTACAAAAAGAAGCAAACGCCAACGCAGGAGGCGGTAACAACTTCGGGCGGTATGTCAAAATAGGCTATTACGGCGGCGGTCGCTGGGTTGGGTTCGTATATGCGAAAGACCAAGCGGCACAGGCGGCACAGTCTGAAAATCAAGCATTAACGAGGACACTTCACACATGAAAAGAAGTATAGACATTGAATACTTGGTGCAACAGACGTTGAACCCATACATTAAAGCCTACTGCCGACCACTACCGAAGACCTACGTCCTGCCGAACATCCTTGTCGCACGGAGCGGTGGCACAGAGTATCAAGACTGGAGCGGTCAGGGGCATATAGACAGGTTCACAGTCGAGTTGTATTGCCGAGCCGAAGACGAAGGTACGGCACAGGAAACATTAAGCACAGCGGTTGCGATTCTGAAAGACTCGGACAACTTCCGCAACGTGCAGAACAATACAGACTTGGGCAGATGGGGAGCAGACCCCGTCCGTCCAGATTTAGCACTCTTCTCCGTTACGCTGATTATCAGCGTAGGGCTTGAAGAGATACCACCATTCCCGAATATCCAGATTTTAGGGAACGGATCAAGAGCGGTTCAAGACGGGCGCAACCGCATGATAACCGCCAACGTATAAGGAGGAATCAAACAAATGGCAACATATGAAGTAAATGTCGGCAAAGGTCGTGCATCTGGTATGTTCTACGTCGCCGATGCAGGTACTGCAATTCCGACGACACTTGCAACACTTCCCACAGGATGGACGGAGGCAGGATTCATCAGCGAAGACGGCATGGAGCTTCAGCTCTCCCGTGACATCGAGGACATCAAGGACTGGTCGAACACCATCCGTCGCACCATCCTCACAGACCACGACGAAAAAGCCTCTGGAGCTTGCATTTCCACGACAGCAGACGCACTCGCAGAGATTTTCGGAAGCACAAACGTAACCGAGACGACCGATGCATTCACAGTTAATCTTTCCGCAAGCGAACTGCCGCCTGTTAAGGCTTATCTGTTCGTCATGAAAGACGGCGACGATCTGATGTGCTTCGGATGCTCCAACGGTCAGATATCAGTATCTGATAACACCAGCTTCACAGCAGGTGACGGCATTGCATGGGCGTTCGAGGTCACAGCACAGGGCGACACGGGTATGCAGTTCGTAAAGGTGAAAGGATAAATCTATGTTCAAAATAAGCAAGGCTAAACCATTCGTGATCGAAGGCGAACACGGAAAATATATGATACCTGCGTTCTCCTCCCTGTCCGTGGATGACATGGAGGAGATTTTTAAGCTCACACCAGAGACAGCACCAGCGGAGCGCATGAGGATAACCAAGAGGTTTCTTCTGAAGCTTGCGCCAGAGCTTGAAAAGGAAGAGCTTGGTGACGTGGGTTACTCCCAGATATTTGCCGCCTACGAAAAAGAGCAGAATCTGGGGGAACGATAAGCCTCGCAAGGTTCGTAAGCGAGCACAGAGAGGCAATAAACCATGATTTAATTCAAAGTGGTCTTTCACTAGATGATGTCGGGAGCGTCCTGTCTTGGGACGCTCTTGGCGACTTCATCACCAAAACAGAGCCAGACAGCGCACTTGCAAGGGACATCGACGAAGAAGCTTATAAATGGGCGACGATGGTCAAAACGAACGAGATCCTTGCAGATTTGTACGATTTAATGGCGACGTTTCGATACGAGATGGTGACCCTGCTGTCGAGCAAGAGGCAGAAAAAGCCTACACCATACAAGAGACCACACAAAGACGATAAGAAGAAGGTCGGAAAGGGAGCAATGCTCAAAGATGACCTCAGAAATTGGATAAAATCGAAACTGAAAGGAAGTGAACCCCGTGGCAAATGAACTTGTTGAGGTCGGCAGAGCGGCAATAACCATAGTCCCAACACTACAAGGCTCTCAGCAATCAATAGCTAACCAGATGAACGGGGCGGCATCTGCCGCAGGAACACAGGCAGGTAAGACCGCAGGGACGGATATGCTCAAGTCGATGGGCGATACCATGACTTCAGCAGGGAAGACCATGTCGGGGCTGTTTACAGTCCCGTTGGCGGCTATCGGCACAGCATCATTTGCGGCGGCGACTGACTTCGAAACAGCGTTTGCGCAGTTGATGACCATAGCGGACACCTCAACAGTTGCGGTCGATGATCTCAAAAGTGGCGTAAAAGACCTGTCGAGCGAGCTGGGTATATCTTCGTCAGATATATCAGCGGCGGCATATTCGGCTATATCGGCAGGACAGGACACAGCGGATTCGCTGAAATTCGTGCGGTCGGCGGCAAAACTGGCAAGGGGTGGATTTACAACCGTAGCAACTGCGACGGACGTATTAACCACAGCGTTAAACGCTTACGGGTTATCTGCGGAAGATGTAACTCACGTTTCCGATGTATTAATCGAGACCCAGAACGAAGGTAAAACGACAGTTGATGAACTTGCCGCTTCAATGGGTCGAGTCATCCCGACAGCGGCGGCGGCAAACGTCGGTATCGAGGATCTGGCGTCCCAGTATGTAGCGTTAACCAAGAACGGTATCGGAACAGCCGAGGCAACGACCTACATCAACTCCATGTTAAACGAGTTGAGTAAGACTGGCACGACCGCAAGCGATATGTTCAAGGAGGTCGCAGGGGTATCATTCCCCGAATACATTGCGGCTGGCGGTTCGACCGCTGACGCTATGGCGATACTGGCACAGGCTTGCGAGGCGGCAGGGTTGTCCGTAAGTGATGCGTTCGGGTCTGCTGAAGCTGGTAAGGCGGCGAACGTCTTGGTTCAGCACGCTTCAGACTCCACGACTGCCCTTAACAATATGCGGACGATGGCAGGGCAGACGGAAACAGCATACAGCACCATGTCCGATAC
>Ga0310697_10007322_pt1 | contig 10413 bp, 4 predicted proteins | sample 172DNAGHGlowgp2_FD_203883 | JGI IMG/M metagenome (GOLD analysis project Ga0310697, IMG submission 203883) | Sheep rumen microbial communities from Palmerston North, Manawatu-Wanganui, New Zealand - 1728 DNA GHGlow gp2 (v2) (version 2) | ecosystem: Host-associated > Mammals > Digestive system >...
ACCGCGAGGGATTTCGGCGTGTGGAACGAGCTGCACGGATACGGCACCATCAAGAGGCTCGTGATGGGGTCGGGTGCCAAATACTATCCTGACGGCGCGCACTACCTCGAAGTGCCAGAATATCTTTCGGGCACGATGATCATCGACCTGGGCGAAATAGACCTGACCACGGTAAAGCGCATCCCGCTCTTCAAGGTCGGAACGGCCGACATGCTGCCTGCGCCGGAGGCGTTGCAGTTCGTCGGCGGCATCCCCAAGGGCTGGGAGCTTAGGACGTTGAAGGATGGCTACGGCTACGTCCTCGTGCGCCGGCAATTCATGGTCATCGTCAAGTAGCGTGTCATGGTGGCTGTAAAATGAGGGAGCTGAACAGACGCAGATTCATTCAAGGTGCCGGGGCGTTGTTCGGATGTGGCGCGCTCCGGGGCGGCGGACGCGCTTTCGCCGCACCGTCGGGTCTGTTCTCGCAGGGAACGCCCAACCTGACGTTCGGCATCCTCACCGACATCCACCTGAAACAGAGCGGCGAGTCGTTCAACGGACAGGCGATGTTCCGCAAGGCGCTCGAATGGTTCCGCGACCAGGGGGTGGACGCGGTGGCGGTGTGCGGCGACATGGCGGACACCGGAATGCTCGCGGAGCTGCAGGCCGTGGCGCAGACGTGGTCCGCCGTGTTCCCGAACGACACGGCGCCCGACGGACGCCATGTGGAGCGTCTTTTCATCTACGGCAACCACGACTACGGCGGCACGAGCGCCGGCTCCATCCGAGGACTGGGTCTTGCCGAGGCGTGGCAGCAGACGTTCGGCGAGACGTACACGCCCGTCTGGCGCAAGGAGGTGTGCGGCTACACGTTCGTCGGGGCGCACTGGACGACAGGCGGCTGCAAGGGCTACGACGAGGTCGGCATCCCGGAGGGCGCGACGTGGATCACGCAGAACGGCGCGACGCTCGATCCCTCCAAGCCGTTCTTCTACCTCCAGCACGCGCCGCCGAAGAACACGTGCCTCGGGCCGTGGCACTGGGGACGCGACGACGGACGCATCACGACGGCGCTTTCGTCCTTCCCCAACGCCATCGCGATCACGGGGCACTCCCATGCGTCGATCAGCGACGACCGCTCCATCTGGCAGGGCGCGTTCACCGCGATCAACGCGGGGTCGCTCAAGTACACCGGCCTTGAATACGGCGACCTCCTTCCCGCCGTGCGCGAGAACGACGGGACCATCGCGAACAACTCCGGCCGCATAATGTCGAAGATCGCGCGGGACGACGGACACCAGGGCCTGATCGCCCGCGTCTATGACGACCGCATCGTTTTCGAGCGGCGCGACTTCGAGGATCTCGGCCTGCTCGGGCCCGACTGGGTGATGCCGCTTCCGATGACGGAGCCCGTCCCGCTGGCCTTCGCCCCGCGCGCGGAGGCGAGCGTCCCGCCGGAGTTCCCGTCGGGCGCGGCGCTTTCGGCGCGCGTGGGGGACGTCCTTGAAGTCGAGATCCCCGCCGCGAACCGAGAGGGCTGTCCGCGCGTGTTCGACTACAAGCTGGAGATCGAGGGATCGGAAGGCGGCAGCGACGAGCGGTTCGTCTTCGCCGAGGGTTTCCACCGCTCGTCCGGAAGCGTGCGCGCGAACGCGTCCATGACATGCCAGGTTTCGGCGGCAACGCTCACGGCGACGGGCCGGCTGAACGTCAAGGTGTTTCCGCGCAACAGCTTCGGCAAGGCGGGCGCGTCGCTTTCGGCGACCGCGGTCCCGTCCGCCACGGTGCAGTCTGGACTGCCCGACGCGTTCATCGAGTGGGTGGAATCGAACGGCACGCAGTACATCGACACCGGCATCAAGGGCCGCTGCAACACGTGCGCGGACATGAAGATACGGTGGATGCTCCTCAATGCCGACGCATCCTTCCTCAGCTCGCGCATCGACGGCGGCAATACGCGCTTCATCCTCTGCTCCAACAGCGTCAAGAACAAGTACTACGTGTGCCACAAGACGTGGAGCGAAAGCGTCAACGCGGGTACGTCGTCGTACAATACGGCTGGCCCCGACCGCGTGGAGAGCAGCATCACGCACGACGGCACGGACGTGACCTTCACCTTGCGCGTGAACGGCAACCTGGAGGTGAACCGGACGGAGACGACATCCGCAATCGACACGAACCTCAACATGTACCTCTTCGCGCAAAACAAAGGTGGCGCGGCAGATCTCAAGTCCTCCGTCCGCTGCTACGGCGTGAAGATCTGGCAGGACGGAGAGCTCGTGCGCGACTTCAGACCGTGCGTGAAGAACGGCAACGCAGGGCTGTACGACGCCGTCTCGGATGCGGTCTTCTATCCGTCTGCCGGAACGCTCGCGGCGGGGCCGGTCACCCGGCTCCACGGCAAGCCCGACCACTTCATCCAGTACGTCGAGGCGACGGGCTCGCAGTACGTCGACACGGGCGTCATCGGCCGGTGTAACACCTCAATGGAGGCGCACGTCCTGTGGAATCACGTGAGCGATGGCATATTCCTCGCTTCCCGCGTTGACAGCGGGAATACCCGCTTCATACTCTACGGTGCCGCCGGACGGCACTACATGGCGCACCGAACGTACACGCAGTCCACCGACAGCACCAGGCAGGGCAGCGTCTCCGGGTCTCCTTTGGTGGAATGGAACCTTGAAGCGCCCGACTACATCTCAAGCAGCATCTCGTCGAACGGCACGAGCGTCTCATATTGGATGAAGGTCAACGGCACGACGCGCATCAACCAGACGCGCACGGAGGAGGGCATCGACACGGGACTCAACATGTACCTCTTCGCGCAGAACATGGGTGGTTCGCCGACGTATCACTCTCCAGTCCGTTGCTTCGACTTGAAGATCACTCAGGACGGCACGCTCGTGCGCGATTTCCGTCCGTGTCTCAAGAACGGACGGGCAGGGCTCTACGACGAAGTGAGCGGGTGGATATTCTTCCCGCAGGGCGGCGAGCTTGCCTATCCCAACGAGACGCCAGACAGGTTCGTGAAATGGGCGAACGCGCCCGGTGCGAACTACGTGCCCGTGGCCGCGCGCGCCAAAAGCGGCGTCAGGGCGGAGATGAAGTTCCGTCCGGAAGGGACTGCCCTGGACCAGTATTTCCTTGCCGCACGAAATTCCTCGACTACTGACACGCGCTTTCTCCTCAACTACCTCTACAGGAAGAGCGCATCGAACAACTGCATTGCGATCGGCTACAAGAACAAGTGGTGTGGCCGCAACTGGCAGCTTTGGTCGCCGGGCAAGGACTATACGCTTTCTTCCGAAATCTCGCCCGACGGCACGCTCAACGGGAGCTTGGTCGGAGACACAGAGGCAATGCAGACGCAGTCTGGCGCCGGCGGGGCGCTTGGCGCGTTCGACACGGGCCTCGGTCTCTACATGTTCGCGGCCAACATGGGCGGGAACGCGCAGGACTACTACACGGGCCGGTTCTACTACACGACGATAGACGTGTACGACGAGGCGGCGGGCGAATATCGTCCTGCGCGCGACTTCAAGCCGTGCGTGAAGGACGGCAACGTGATGTTCTACGACGCTGTGTCGAAGACGATGTTCAAGCCGTTTCCTGCGATTCTCGCCGAAGGAAATGTCAACAAGGACGGCTTGACCATTGTGGTGAAGTGAATTCGCGTTTCTCTTTTCTCCGCACGCCAATGAGATTTTTGGTATAATTTCGACCATGGAAAAGTTTTTCAACATCGCAGGGCCGTGCAATCCGGCGAAACACTACATGCTTCCGGCAACGGCGAGACTTCCCGAAGTCATGCGTCTCGTGGCGCGTGAGCAGTATTTTGCCATACACGCCGCGAGGCAATCCGGAAAGACAACGCTGCTGCAGGGGCTGGTGGACGACATCAATGCGGCGGGCGAGAGCATTGCACTCTATTTTACCGTTGAGAGTGTTCAGGCGTACCCGGATCCACACGACGGAATATTCAAAATCGTGGAGCGGATGCGGTCTGATTTGCTCTACCATCCGCTTTTCGGGGAACTCGTCCGCGATCCGTCGTCGCTTGTTCCGAAGTTGCTGCCGCAGCCTCCGGACCTCGGCGTGAAGCTTTTCCTGTCCATGCTTGCCCAAAAGGCCGACAAGCCGCTCGTCGTGTTCTTCGACGAGGTGGACGGTCTCACAGAAGGAACGGCGGTCACGTTCCTGCGTGAGCTGCGCGATGGCTACGTTACGCGTAACAAGATTCCGTTCCCTTCGTCCGTGGCCATCGTGGGCATGATGGACATCCGCGACATGAATGCGAAGGTGCGTCCGCATTCCGAGACGCTTGGCAGCAAGAGTCCGTTCAACGTCATAACGGAGGATTTCACGCTCCGTAACTTCAACGAGGACGAAGTGCGGGCGCTCTACGCCCAGCATACCGCCGCGACGGGGCAGGTGTTCGAGTCGGGCGTGTTTGATTCCGTGATGGAATGGAGTGGCGGGCAGCCGTGGCTTGTGAACGCGCTGGCGCGCGAATGCATCGAGAAGATACATGATTTCCGCTACGACGAGCCGATCACCGTAGCGGACATCGAGACCGCGAAGGAGACGATCATCCGCCGCCGCGACACGCACATCGACAGTCTAATGGACCGACTGCGCGATCCGCGCGTCCGCCGCGTGATGGAACCGATCATCCTCGGCAACCAGCTTGTGGAACTGTCGGTGAACGACGAAGACTACCGCTACGTCCAGGACCTCGGCCTCCTCAAGGAGGTGAACGGCGCGCTCGTGCCGTCCAACAGGATGTACGCGGAGATCATCGGGCGTTACCTATCACGTGACGAGCAGATGCGCATGATGCAGTCGATTCCCCATCCGCCATGGGCGACCGAGGACGGAATCGACATGCCCGGCCTGATGGCGGCGTTCCAGGCGTTCTGGCGCGAGAACAGCGGCGCGGACCGACGCGCCTACGAGTACGGCGAGGCGACGCCGCACCTCGTCCTGATGGCGTTCCTCCAGCGCGTCACGAACGGTAACGGACACATCCTCCGCGAGATGGCGCTTGGCAGCGGACGCCTTGACCTCTGCGTGGAGTACAAGAACCACCGCTACGCGCTGGAAGTCAAGACGGCGAAGAACTTTGCCGGCGAGAAATCGTACGAACAGCTCGCCGGCTACCTCGACAAGCTCCGCCTCCCCGAAGGCTGGATGCCGATTTTCGACGAGGACAAGACGAAGTCGTGGGAGGAGAAGCTTTACAACCGCGATGTCGTGGTCAATGGCAAGACGATCCACGTCGTGGGGCTGTAGGATTTCCAAAACACAAACAATAGAGGAGTGAAATGAGCCAAGTAGTAAAGATAAGCGAGAAGGGCGCAACGGCTTGCTGTCGTGCGCTTGCTGTCACGGTTGTGCTGTTCTGTTCGGCGGCGGCGGCGTTCGCCGACACGTACGCCTACAAGGTGCAGTACCTGCAGTAGTCCGGCGTGCAGCACATCGACACGGGCGTCGTGCCAGACCGGAACACGATGTTCAAGGGGGCGTACGAATACCTCGGCACAGCCGGAGCAAAGGCGAACAACGACATGATTGCAGCCTGCGCTCAGCCAAGGTACTATCCTGTTTCGCTTTACAATACCTCCGATACGCATGCCCGCCACGAACGGTACGTCTCGAACAGCGATACGCCCCACCAGACGCATCCCTACCTCACGCGCCACACGATCGTGTTCAACGACGCGCTGCACCGCGTGTTCGTGGACAACAAATACATCAACACGTTGACGTCCGCCTTTACTGGTGCCTCGCATACATGTTACCTCTTTGCATCCAATAACAACAACAACAAGGCAGCCTACCATGCCAAGGCCCGCATCTACTGGTGCGAGTTCACCGATACCGCCACGGGCACAGTCCTGCGCCGGTTCATTCCCGTGGTCGACGGGAACGGCAAGCCCGCCATGTTCGACGAGATCAACGAAAGGCTCTACTACAACCTCGGCACGGGCGCAGACTTCACAGCCGGCCCGCGCAAGGACGATCCGTGGTATTTCGTGGACTACATCGAATCCACCGGCAAGCAGTGGATCGATACCGAAGTTCGCGCGCTTGCCGAAACGTGCACAGACGTCGGGTACAAATACGCCAACGTCACGCAGAACAGTCTTGCGATGATTGGCGGCATCCAGAGCCCGAAGCGCTACTATCCAATTTCACTGCAGGGCACGAGCGCAAAGGCCGAGCGTTATGACCGAGGAAACGATCCCGGTAGCGAATTTAAGTTCACCCATCCGGCGGTGACGGATCATGAGGTCATCTTCAACGACAGCAAGCGCACCGTGAACGTGGATGGCGTTGAGATCGCCACGTTCACATCTCCCTTTGAGGACAGTGTTAAATCGATGTACATGTTCGCGGCGCACAACGTGGGCGCAAACAAGGCCGACTGGCTTGCAAAGGCGCGGATCTACCACTACGACATCTACCACACAAACGGCACGCTGTGCGCGGCGTTCCGTCCTGCCGTCAACGCGTCCGGCAAGGGCTGCATGTACAACGGCTATACGGGCAAGATCCACGAGAACGGCGGCACGGGCGACTTCGTGCTTGGGCGCATCGTCTCGCCGAAGGTCGCGCTCGATCTCTCGGCGCGCAGCGACCTCGCCGAAGGCCTGAAGGTGATGAGCTTCACCGTGCGTCCCTCGTGGGGGACGGTGTTCGAGCTGGACGCGACGACCGCCGCCACGTATGACGCGGAAGTGCGCTCCGACGGCGTGTACCTCGCGGCGAAGAACGCGGCGGCGGCGAGCGTCGTCACCGTCACGGGCGACACGGCGGCGAACTTCGCCGTCGGAGCGATGCCGACGTGCTCCTCGATCGTACTCTCCGGCACCGTGCGCCTCACGGCGAACTGCGACTGGCGCGGTCTCGGCAAGATCGTGATTCCCGACGGCGTGACGATCGACCTCAACGGACACGATCTCCAGACGGTTGGCTTCACCACGCTTCCCGAAACGTTCGCGACGATTACCGACTCTTCGGCGGCCGGTTCTGGCGGCCGCCTGCGCGTGGAGGTGGCGGCGAACGAGCTCTTCATGAACGATAGCGTCCCGCTCATGGGCTCGCTCCGGCTCGTCAAGGAGGGCGCGGGGCTCTACCTCGCGGAGCTCGGCGGACACCAGTACGCCGGCGGCACGGAGATCGTCGGCGGCACATTGCGCATGAAGCAAACCTCAGAGGTCCTGGGAAGCTTCGGCGGGCAGGTTCCCACGAACAGCGACGTCATCATTGGCGTGAACGGAACGTTCGACGCGAACGGTAACAAGTGGGGCTACCACTGCTATACGCTTAGCGGTGGCATCCTCACAAGTTCGATCAGAGCGGTGCCGAATGGCGGGACGGTGAAGAGTCCGTTCACGCTCACGGCCGACTCGGTGGTGAGCAACAAGAACTTCGGCCTTATCTGCCAGTCGTGGAATGAAGTCAAGGTGCGCCTGAACGGACACAAACTGCGTTACGACGGCATTAGCGGTTCGGGCAATGCGTTCTATTTCGCCCACACCACGTTCGAGGGTGAAGGCAAGCTCGAGCTCGGAAGCGCCTGGATTTGCGCGACGAACAAGACCTACTCGAACATCGGACGTAACCTGACCGTTGAACAAGCCTCCAGGACCAGCGGCGGACTCTGGCTGGAGGCGCCGTTCACCGTCTCGAACATCGTTATGCGCGGTGGGTCCGGCGCTTTCAGGGGAACTGCCCAGCTCACGGTTCTGGGCACGTTCGCGCCGCTTCAAGACAGCACGAACTACTTCCACAACGTTGCGCTTGCCGACGGCGCGACCATGAACCTCTCCGACTGCACGGGGTGCGCGTTCAACGTCCTTGCCAAGAACGGCAACCGCCTGACGTTCCCCGACAACGGCACGGTGACGCTCGACCTCTCGCAGCGGAACGACCTTTCGGACGGGCTTCTCGTCGTCGCATGGGACGCGATTCCTTTGACGACCACCTTCGTGCTCGACGACGTCACGGCGGTGAACTGGCGTGCAATCGCCGGCGCGGAGGGCGTGACGCTCGTCGCGAAGGGGCCTCGCGACATCGAGTTCGCCGAATGGACGGGCGCGGCGGGGAACGGTCTCGCGACTGATCCCGGCAACTGGACGTGCTACGACTTCGACGGCTTTGAAGTGGAAGGAGCGGTGCCTCACGCGACCACCACGATCCGCGTGACGGGAACGACGACGCTGCCGTATCCGACGGGCGTCGCATGGGGGCGCCTCATGCTTGTGGGCAATGTCACGCTTGGTGCAAACTGCGATTGGCGCGAGTTCGGCATCGTCGAAATTCCCGCCGGCGTGACGGTGAACCTTAACGGCCACACGCTTAAGCTCTCGTCGTTCCGTGGCGATGGGACGGTGAACGGCGCGAGCGGCGAACTGCATATCGACGTTGCGGAGGGCAAGACCGTGACGAACAGCTCGCTTCTCCTCGGCGGCGGCATCACGCTCGTGAAGGACGGCGCGGGCACGTTCGTCGCGACGAAGCAGCAGCAGACGTACACGGGCGGCACGACAATCGCGGCGGGTGTTCTCAAGGCGGGTGCATACGGCAAGTATTATCCTCTTGGCGCACAGGATTCCACTGTGACGGTCGCGGTGGGTGCGACGTTTGACGTGAACGGACAATATGACTACCACCACTATCACTTTATTCTCGCCGGCGGCACGATTGCCAACCACGGCGGCGACATGGGTACGTCGGCGGCAACGCGCGAATATGGTTCCATTGGCGACGTGACGCTGACGGATGACTCGTATGTCCTTGCGTCCAAGTGCACGTTGATGCGCGGCGGAACAATCAATCTCGGCGGCCATACGCTTACTGTGACGGTCGCTACTGGCAAGCAGCTCTACATGAACGGAATGACAGTCTCGAACGGAACGTTCCGCACAGTGCGGGAGAGCGATGACAACAACTGGCTGCATCTTTACGGCGGGTGCGACTTCAAGGACACAATGCTTGAAATTGGCACGGCGGTGGCGCTCTACCAGACAGTTCCCGTGACGTTCCTCGTGAATAGCTATGGCGGTCTGTATGCATCGGGACCTGGATCGTTCCACGTGAGCGGCACGTTCACGCCCGTCAGCAATGCGTTCCACAACGTCACGCTTCTCGACGGAGCGATGCTCGACCTCACGGGGCATACGGGCGCATGGTTGAACCGCAGTACGGTTAACCACATTGGACCGCACTTCCTCAGCGTTGCGAAGGATGCACACGTCAATGTCGATATCTCGGGGCGTACCGATCTCCGCAACGGCGACCGCGTGATTGAATGGGAGGCGGCGCCGGAACTCGTCCACCGGTGGAGTTTCAACGGCACATACGAAGATTCCGTCGGCGGCGCGACGGCGGAGCCCACTGGCGCGGCTACGCTTGGCGCGACGACGGTCTCTACGCCCGGAACGCCAACTGCCGCCGGACACGTCATGCTCGGTTCTTACCTGATTCCGACGAACCAGGGTCCTGTAACGGTGGAACTCTGGACTCAGATCAATTCACACGTAAACTGGGGCAAGCTCTTCGCGTGCGGCAACGCGAACGCCTCAAACTCCTTGCTCCTCTACGAACAGGGTAATGCCACCGACCATTTTGCCGGCTATCTGGCATACGGTGGCAAAACGTCGGGTGATACGGCGTGGAGCACTTTCGGGACGCCACGATTCGGGACGATGGAGCATTTCGCGGTCGTCATCAGCGATGTGAGCCCTGAGACTGGTTGGTACGGGACTGTCTGGACGCGGCGTACGCTCGATGGTTCGTATGTGGGCGGAGGTCTGCCGAATGTCGCCGGATGGTCGCCGGACAAGCTCGACCAGACGTACACGTCGATCGGCGGCGCATGGTGGAACAACTCCGACGCCGCAGCCAAGTTCGACGAAGTGCGCATTTGGAAGGGCGCGCTGACGGCGGCCGACCTTGAGGCGAACGCGGCGACTTCCTGCGATACGGTGCTGAAGTCGTTCCGCGAGACGGCCAGGTTCAAGTTCCTCCAGAACGGAGAGCTCTTGGGTGCAAAGGCTCTCGCCGACGGTCTCTACCTCGACAGGCGTGGCTTCATTCTCATCGTGAGGTAGGATTATTCGACGAAATGAATGAGATGGTAAAGATGGAACCGTTTGAGGTAAATAGGAGAGGATTCGTCTCTGGAATCGCCGCGGCGGCTGGCGCGGCGTTTGGCGCGCCTTTGGGCGGAGACACCGGCGCGTCCTCCGTGCGTCCGTTCAAGGTCTGCGTGTTCTCGGACATCCACTTCGACGACTTCTGGACAAACAGCGAAGACACGTCTTTCCTTGACGGGATCATGGCGCGCGCCGAGCGCGAGAAGTGCGACATGATGATCCACCTCGGCGACTTCATGCATGGCGTCGAGAAGCCACGTCAACGGAT
>Ga0310697_10007324_pt1 | contig 10411 bp, 8 predicted proteins | sample 172DNAGHGlowgp2_FD_203883 | JGI IMG/M metagenome (GOLD analysis project Ga0310697, IMG submission 203883) | Sheep rumen microbial communities from Palmerston North, Manawatu-Wanganui, New Zealand - 1728 DNA GHGlow gp2 (v2) (version 2) | ecosystem: Host-associated > Mammals > Digestive system >...
TTTCCCAGCTTTGTAGCGGCCACTTCGCTCAACACTTTGATCTGGAATGCAACCAGCTCTGGATTTGAAATATCGCGGATGACGACCCTATTGCGCAACTGCTTATCACTCATGGTGAAATCGGTGTAATGCCAGGGTGTCTGGACAAATCCGCTATAGAAATCGGTCGTCTCGATTTCATCAAAATAATTCAACAGTACCTGATGCAGCAACTTCCAAGCGGTTTTGGTGTCGTAGGTACCATCGGCCTTCTTAGTATAGAACTTCTTATCTACCTCAATTGTGAAGAACTTGTTCACCGCACCTGATGGCACGGTTCCATTGATAAAGCCGTCGGGCTGCATCACCAGATGCACACTCTCGCGCTTGTCACCGCCATAGAACTTGGTGTTGATGGTGAGATAGCCGTCACACTCTATCCGAATTACAGCTACAGCATTTTTCTTTTTGGGGCAAGGAAACTCACCGTAGCCGTTGCCAACAAACGTGTTATCCACATAGATGGCTGCTTCACGCGGTTCCACCGAGATCTTAACGATCTTGGTTCTGCCGAATGCTGATGCACCAATGGCGGCACATAGCATCAACAACATGGTCAATAAAACTCTCTGTCTCATATCTTTCATCTAATTAATAAATTAGTTAGTCTTTGCTTTTCTACCACCTGATGAATATTGCAAATCTTGTTGAATCTGCAAGTCAATCAACTCATTAGTTACTCGTCCTTCCTTACTGAAGGTTCGACGATAAACCTCCTTTCCTCCGTCATAACAAGTCACAACAACATCCTGCTTGGAACTCGGAAAAACATAGTTCACCAAGGCCTTACCGGCATACTCCCCATCGATGTAGATATCAAGCGTTGGGTCATCGCAGGAAAAATTCACTCGAGCCGGCGACACACATCCTATCAGCGCCATGGCTAAGCCAATAGTCGATAGCATTCTTTTTCTGTAATTCATGCTTATGTGAAATTAAAAGTCAATACCAAAACGGAAATCAAGGCCTCCGCAATTTTTTCTATCACTCACATAAAAAAAATCAGCTTGCTGCATTGTATAACCGATACCAACGTTCAAGCCGAGATTATCATTCAATTCAAAACGACAACCCACAGCGGGGTTGATGTAAAATCCCTTTACGTCCAAGAATGAATAGCCCACTCTCAACTCAACATAGGGGGTGATTTCATTTTCCAGGACATCGCTACGGAAATGAGCAAACACGGGCAAACTGCACAACTCATCGCGCCCATTGAAATAGTAATTAAAGCCCAATCCACCCCCGACAAAGAATTGCGGAGCAATCTGGTAGCCATGGGAGGTCATGATGCCCACGCGGTCATGATTCTTGCCCCAGTCGCCGACGCCCAAGGTATAGGAGAACTCAGCAAATCCTCGATAGCCTTGCTGGATACCCTCGTCATCAAAGTAAATGGCGCTTGCTGTCGAGCTGGACAGCAGTAGCAGTGCGATCAATAATAAAAATTTCTTCATGATTTTCAACAAATTATAACCTATCATTACATCGAGCCAATGGTGGCTCTTTTTCTCACTGCAAAATTATAGATAAGCTCGATGATGGGGATGGCTAGGGCGTTGTGCATCATTCTACAGTATTGTAGAATCATTTTCTACGTTGTCGATATCTTCTTGACAATAAAGGGCAAAGAAGTTGCGATGCAGGATGATGCTGATGCGCTCGAGCAGGCGGGTATCTATGCCCTGGCGCTTGAAGATGTTATACACGTTGGTACGGTCGCAGTGCAACTTGTCTGCAAGCCATGATACACCTCGTTCCTGACGATGCAATTCCTCTCTGATTTCTTTACCAATATGTATTTCCACAAATAAACAGCCAACTCTACAGCCAGCACCTTTTATAATTATACCATAGACTATGAGCCGCATCCTGTCGTGAATGCGTTCTACAGTTCGCCGTGCAAAATTACTGCTTATTGCAACTTGGTAGCCTCGACGGGTATTGCAGATAATGCTACACATGTGTAGAATCATTTTCCTCAACATCATCCGCCTCGGGACAATAGAGGGCAAAGAAGTTGCGGTTCAACACGGTACCGATGCGTTGCAGCAGTATCGTGTCGATTCCCTCGCGCTTGAAGATGTTATAAACGTTGGTACGGTCACAGTGGAGGCGCTGGGCCAACCACGTTGCGCCGCGCCCTTGCCGGCGCAGCTCAGCTTCAATTTCTCTCCCGATGTTAATCATCATAGTCGTCCTATTGTCTTGCAGCAGTTTCCTGCCGCAACTTGGTTAATATTTCACCAGCATGAGAACAAAAAAATTCTCTTCAGTCAGTCATGATTCTCAATCTCACGGTCCGGGACCCCGCCGTGGGGTTCCGAATAATTGATCGAAAAACCACGACGCGACAAGGCATAGTTATCCCTGTTGTCCCTTTTAATATTTCGCCTTAAGATTGAAAATCAGACTCTTAAAAAGAACTCTGATTTCATACTAACAAAATATTCTGTCCAAACTTAGTCAGGTGGACGATAGATGATATTCATATTCTTCGAGATATTCATGAAGTTAATAATGCCAATTAATCAATGCCCTGTCATTGGGGCAGCACAAAGGTACTTCCATATTTCCATAATCACAAACAATAAACGTAGAAAAAATTTCCACAATTCCAACATTACTGCGAAAAAACGATATCCATGGCATCACTTTAATGAGAAAATTGTAACTTTGCAGGTCAGTTGACCAAACGATAATCAATACAAACCCGAGATAGAACAAATGAGCAAAGAGACTTTTCCTCACCTTGAGGCACTGCGCCAGGAGATGCGCCGCCTGAACAGACAGGCATCAGTTTCTTTCTCAAAAGGCGATGCATGATGGAAGCAACAAACAACAACATAGAACCATCCCAGATGGGTTTGTCGAAGGACTACAAGGCCCTGTACCATGACGCTTGCACCATCATCGAACAGGCACGCAAGCAGGCCTACCGTGCAATCAATGTCTCTCTCACCCTGCGCAACTGGCTGCTTGGAGAACGCATCGCTAAAGAAGAACTTGACGGAGCCAAAAGAGCCAAGTATGGCAAGGGAATCATAAAGATATTGGTGAAAGAACTTTCTTTTAAATACGGTAAAGGATTCGATTTCAGTAGCTTATATCAATACATCCGATTCTATAGACTATTTCCTGAGATTTTGGACGCAGTGAATCCAAAATCAAGTACCACTAACTCAAAGCAGCTGCTTCCTAAGATTTTGGACGCAGTGAGGCCACAATTACTACCCTGGACACATTATCGGGAATTGATCCGCGTTGAAAATGCCGATGCCAGGAAATGGTACGAACAGGAAGCCCTGCGCGAAATGTGGAGCACAAGAACACTGCACCGCAACATCAGTTCGCAATACTACTTCAGGTTTGACCATCTGAAACGGACCGAGGGAGACAACCCCACCATCGGGCTGCTGCTATGCGAGGACACAAGCAATGACATAGCGCGATATAGTGTCTTGCATGGTAGTGAGCAACTTTTTCAAGTGAAGTACATGCCATATCTTCCAACAAAGGAAGAGTTGCGCCATGAAATAGAAATGCAGAAAGAAATCTTCCGCCAACAGCAGATGGACAGCATGAAAGATAGCAATAACGGATTAATAAACTCATAACGATAATTACACCAATAAATAGATAGAACAAATGAGCAAAGAGACTTTTCCTCACCTTGAGGCACTGCGCGACGAGATGCGCCGCCTGAATGTCGATGCCGTCATCATTCCCGGCACCGATCCGCACCAGAGTGAATACATCTGTGACCACTGGAAGTTCCGCGACTGGATCAGTGGCTTCACGGGCAGCAATGGCACCGCCGTGGTCACCCTTGACCAAGCAGCCCTGTGGACCGACTCGCGCTATTTCCTGCAAGCCGAGATTGAACTGGAGGACAGCGGCTTTGTGATGATGAAGGAGAACATGGGCAACGACCCCACGATCCACGAGTGGCTGCAACAGGTTCTGGAGGACGACTCGGTCATCGCCATCGACGGGCGGCTGTATAGCGCCCAAGCGGCCAACCAACTGGAACGGTTCTGCGGCGAGAACGGCTTTATGCTGGCCACCGAATTTTATCCAGCCGACCGCATCTGGCCCGACCGTCCCGCAAGGCCCAGCGAACCGGCCTATGTCCACGACGTGAAGTATGCTGGTGAGGAGGCTACCGACAAGATTGAACGCCTGCTCAAGGTGCTAGAGGACAACGACGCTACAGCCATGCTGGTCACTGCCCTGGACGACATTGCATGGCTGCTCAACCTGCGCGGCAACGATGTGGCCTTCACTCCAGTGGCCATCGCATTTGCCTACATCTCACGCAACAACAAGGAACTGTTTATCGACAAGAACAAGGTGACCAGCGAGGTGGAACAGCACCTCAAGAACTGCGGTGTGAGGGTACGTGACTATGACGACATCGTTCACTTCCTGGAGCGTGTCAACGAGCATGAGGTGGTACTCATCGACCCGAACCGCGTGAGCGACACGCTGGCCAACGCCCTACCCTGCCAGAAAGTGTACTTCCGCTCGCCCATCACCGACCTCAAGTGCATCAAGAACGAGGTGCAGATCGAGGGCTTCCGCCATGCCATGGAGCGCGACGGAGCCGCCCTGGTGAGACTGTTCAAGTGGATTGAGGAGACGGCACCCAGCGGCACCATCAACGAGGTGGACGTATGGAACAAGGGCATGGAACTGCGCGCCCAGCAGGACCTGTATTGCGAGGACAGCTTTGCCATGATATGCGGCTACAAGGAGCATGGAGCTATCGTACACTATGAGGCGACCAACGAGAGCGCCGCGACACTGCATGGTGAGGGCATCCTGCTGGTGGACAGCGGAGCACAATTCCTGGATGGCACCACCGACATCACCCGCACCATCACCCTGGGCAACCCCACCCCACAGGAAAAGCACGACTTCACTCTCGTGCTCAAGGGACACCTTGCCCTGCAGCGCGCCAAGTTCCCCGTGGGCACCACGGGTTGCCAGCTCGATGTGCTGGCCCGCATGCCGCTGTGGCAAGAGGCGATGACCTATGGCCACGGCACGGGGCACGGTGTGGGACACTTCCTGGGTTGCCACGAGGGGCCGCAGAGCATCCGCACCAACCTGGTTGACGTCAAGTTGCAGCCTGGCATGATCACCAGCAACGAGCCTGGCCTCTACAAGACGGGCGAGTATGGTATCCGCACCGAGAATCTGCTGCTCACTGTCGAGGCCGAGAAGACCGAGGAATTTGGTAACTTCCTTGCCTTTGAGCCGTTGACGCTGTACCCCTATGACCTGGAACTTATTGACCGCTCGATGCTCACTCCCGAGGAAGTTTCCCAGATCAACGACTATCACCGCATGGTGCGTGAGCGCATCACTCCACTCCTCAACGCCGACGAAGCCGCCTGGCTCGCCAATAAGACGCGCAAGATTGAATTTTAGGCGTTAGGCGTTTGCAGATACCAACCAGAAACTAAAAACTAAAAACTAGAAACTAGAAACTAGGGACTAGGGACTAGAAACTAGAAACTAGAAACTAGAAACTAGAAACTGAAAATAAAAAACTAAATAAATGGCTATCATCAAGAAAGTTAGGGGCTATGAGCCCAAGATTGGAGAGAATTGTTTCCTGGCCGACAACGCTGTCGTTGTGGGCGATGTGACCATGGGCAAGGATTGCAGCATCTGGTTTAACGCCGTGCTGCGCGGTGATGTGAACACCATCACCATTGGGAACCGTGTCAACATTCAGGACAACAGTGTGATACACACCCTGTACGAGAAATCGGTCACCGAAATCGGCAACGATGTATCCATCGGTCACAACGTGGTCGTGCATGGTGCCAAAATCGGCGACATGGCGCTCATCGGCATGGGAAGTGTCATTCTGGACCATGCCGAGATTGGCGAGGGTGCCATCATTGCTGCCGGCAGTGTCGTGCTGGGTGGCACCAAGGTGGGTCCTCACGAGTTGTGGGCAGGCAGTCCAGCAAAATTCAAGAAGATGGTTGACCCCAAGCAGGCCAGCGAAATCAACGTGAAAATTGCCAAGAACTACCTGATGTACTCCACCTGGTACGATTAAGCAGCTCCTAGAACCTGAGGTTGTGCCATCATCCACGACCTCAATCAAAATAGCCAAAATTCAAGATGAATCGGTATTATTACTACCTATTGACAATAATAGCCCTTGTGCTGGCGTCACTGCCGGCACAAGCGGCTATCTACATGGTGGGGAACACCCCATTTGGAGACTGGAACCCAGGCAAGGGCGTCGAGATGACCGATGAGGGTAATGGTATCTATACCCTGACCGTGAATGTAACTGGATCGGTCTGGTTTGTGTTTGCCGACGGGCAAACCAGCGACTGGACTGTTTTTAACGCCAACTACCGCTATGGCCCTAACGCCAACAGTAGTCAAGAAGTGACACTGGGCAACGATTACACGACCCAGAAGAGCAACAACAACCATTCTTACAAGTTCACTGGCAACGGTCTGGACTACTCATTCACTTTTAATCTCAACAACCTCACGTTTAACATCAAGGAATATGAGGAAGAGCCCGCTCCTGACCCCTTTTCCCATATTGCTGGCGACGTGAACGGTGACCAGGAAATCAACATTGCCGACATCAATGCGATCATCGACATCATGTTAAACGGCAGTGATGATATAGCACAGGCCATCAAACGCGCCGACGTGAACTATGACCAGGAAATCAATATCGCCGACATCAACACCATCATCGACTACCTGCTGGGAGGCGAGCTGCCCACACCTGTCAAGGAAGGCTATGACTATGTGTGGGACAACGAGGTGATTCCCGAGATCCACCTCACGGTGAGCCTCAACGAGTGGAACCGGCTGCTCTCCCTGTATGATACTAATGCCTACACCACACAGTATGTGAGGGCCGCCATCACATTTGTCAAGGATGGCGAGACCACGGTCATCGACAGCGTGGGCCTGCGGCTCAAGGGAAACACGTCGCGACGACGCCCCGAGGGTCGGAACGGTCAGATGCATCAACGCGACAATACCGACTGGCACCATGCACACTTCGGTGTCAATCTGCGCAAATATGTGGATGACGATGCCCACACCATACAGGGCGTACGCAAACTGCACCTCAAGTGGTTCAAGGATGATCCGATGTATGTGAGAGAACTGTTCTGCTACGACCTGTTCAAGCGGGCTGGCATCTGGACCGCACTGCGCGACAATTATTGCCGGCTGTGGCTTCACGTTGAGGGAGACAGCAAGGAGACCTACTATGGAGTCTATGAGATGATGGAGCCTATCGACAAGCGATACCTCAAGGATAGGAGCGAACGTTTTGGCTCCAGCAACGGTTACCTGTGGAAGTGCCGCAATAGTGCTGCGGGGCTCAACAACCCCTATGGCGACATCTGGTATGATGATGACAGCGACGACCGGCACGCCTATACGCTAGAGACTCAGACCAGCGAGTTTGACAATGCACGTGCCCAACTGGTGGACTTCATGGACAAACTGTGCCACCTGAACGACAACGAGTTCTACACGTGGATTCAAGAGGTGACCGATGTCGACTTGCTGCTCAAGACCTATGCCGTCAACGTGGCCGTTGGCATGTGGGACGACTACTGGAACAACGCCAACAATTACTATATCTACTTCAACGGCAAGGGGTTGACCGGATATCAATTCTTCTTGATACCCTACGACTACGACAACACGCTGGGCACAAGCCTGCGCTGTGGCGTGCAGGATGATGCCGGCAGGCAAAATCCGTTACAGTGGGGCAACGACAACAATCCGTTAATAGCCAGGATTCTCAAGTACAGTGATTTCAATGCAAAATATGTGGCGTTCCTGAAGGAACTGGTCACCAATGGAAAGGGGCTGATGGACCGCAGTTCATCTCAAACTCGCATCCGCGCCTGGCAAGCACGCATTGAGCAATACATCGACAACGACACTGGCGAGGACACCTTTATCGAGGACAAGCCTGCCCCATGGGGCAACCACAACGAGTACAATCTGTTGAAGAACAACAGCGACAACTTCTTCACCGTCAAGGCCGCCGCCATCAACGCCCTCCCCTAGCCCACTTTCACCAAACAACCAGTACAACTAAAGAACAACCTGAGCAACAGATTCAATCAACTGTTGTTCAGGTTGTTTAATGTTGTTACGGTTGTTTGATGCGAGGCTTTACGCCAGGCCCAGGTCGAAGTCTTTGAGGAACTGGGTGAAGTTGGGGTTGTGTTGCTTGATTTGCTCTACAACTTCTCGCGGCGACAGGATCTTGGGCGTGTCGATGGGCACTTCACTCACTTTCACGTCCAGCGTCAAGCGGTCGTTGCGCAAGGCATCACACAAGAACTTCATGAGCGCCTCCTTGTGTTCTTCGACATTCTTTTGCTCGGTGGGGCTGCCAACAATCATTTCGTAATGTTCGGCATCACGGCCTGCTTGGGGCAATGCGTAAGACATTGTCGTAACCAGTGCCCGCTCCTGCCGGTGTTCCATCATGTAGGCCTGCCATGCTTCCTGCAACTGTTCGGCAGTAAAAGCCTGAGAGCGAACTTGTGAGACCGCTACCGTCGGGGCTGGCGCTGCCGCGGGATTTGCCACATTCACCATGATGCGCTGCGAATCGCTCATTTTATTAGGCATGGGACGACCCGTTGCAGCGGCTGGCATCGCTGACGGACGCTGAGCCGCTGGCTGCGGCGCCTCATGCACTCTGGCTGGTGGAGCGGCAGGTGCCTGTTGAACTGGTTGTTGTGGGGCTGGCTGATGCGGGACTGGACGCTGAGGCTGCGCGGCTTGCGGGGCCGCAGCGGGAGCCACCTTCTGCAAGGGTTGTTGTGGGGCTGCTTGCTGGGGCTGGGGTGACCTCACCAGCTGGCACAACTTGATCAACATGAGTTCCACCAGCAGCTGCTTGCTGCTGGCATTGCGGTAATTCAGGTCGCATGTGTTGCACAGGTCAAGCGCTCGGTAATAGAATGCGGGAGTCAACTTGGCGCTCTGCACGCCATACTGCTGGGCCACCTCATCGTTCATCTCCAGCAGGACACGAGTCTTGGGCGTGCTGGCCACCATCAGGTCGCGCAAGTGCTGGGCCAGGCCATTGACAAAGAACTGTGAGTCAAATCCCTTGTCGCGTATCTCCTTATAGATGAGCAAGGCCTCATTGACATCGCCGGTGAGGAACGACTCGACGAGCCTGAAGTAATAATCGTAATCGAGCACGTTGAGGTTCTCGAGTGCACTCTGGTAGGTGATATGCCCCTGTGTGGAGGCGGCCACCTGATCAAAGATGGAAAGGGCGTCGCGCATAGCGCCATCGGCCTTCTGGGCGATGACATTGAGCGCAGCCGACTCGGCCTCGATGTTCTCCTGTTCGCACACATACTGCAACTGCTGCACAATGTCGGGTACGGTTATGCGTGCAAAATCGTAAATCTGGCAGCGCGACAGGATGGTGGGAATGACCTTCTGCTTCTCGGTCGTGGCAAGGATAAAGATAGCGTATTCGGGCGGTTCCTCCAGTGTCTTGAGAAAGGCGTTGAAAGCAGCCTGTGACAACATGTGAACCTCATCGATGATAAACACACGGTAGCGGCCCGTTTGTGGCGGGATACGCACCTGTTCGGTCAGGTCGCGGATGTTATCGACACTGTTATTGGACGCAGCATCCAGCTCGTTGATGTTATAGGAACGCTGCTCGTTGAAGGCCCTGCATGATGGGCACTCATTGCATGCCTCACCTTCGGGCGTGGGATGCTCACAGTTGATGGTCTTGGCAAAAATGCGGGCACAAGTGGTCTTGCCCACACCGCGCGGGCCACAAAAGAGGTAGGCATGAGCCAATCTACCACTGGCAATAGCCGTCTTCAGGGTATGGGTCAACGACTGCTGACCCACCACACTACGGAATGTTGATGGTCTGTACTTCCTTGCCGATACGATATACTTCTCACTCATGGGATTACATAATACTCGGTTTGTCTAGTCTGCAAAGATAGTGCAAGTCGAGCACAGAACAAAAAGAATTTATTCTTTTTTTATGTCGAGACGCAGCCTATCTTCGCCTCAAGGCAACGATAGTGCAAGTCGAGCACAGAACAAAAAGAATTTATTCTTTTTTTATGTCGAGACGCAGCCTATCTTCGCCCCAAGGCAACGATAGTGCAAGTCGAGCACAGAACAAAAAGAATTTATTCTTTTTTTATGTCGAGACGTAGCCGGCAAACCAAGCCTCACCGCGCGTCACTGTTAAGAAGTATATCGACAAGGCTCGTGACATCGCCGATGCTTATTTCGCCATCACCATTGACATCGGCCACGGCAAAATCGCCTTTCCCGCCCAATAGCACGTCAA
>Ga0310697_10007326_pt1 | contig 10411 bp, 8 predicted proteins | sample 172DNAGHGlowgp2_FD_203883 | JGI IMG/M metagenome (GOLD analysis project Ga0310697, IMG submission 203883) | Sheep rumen microbial communities from Palmerston North, Manawatu-Wanganui, New Zealand - 1728 DNA GHGlow gp2 (v2) (version 2) | ecosystem: Host-associated > Mammals > Digestive system >...
TTCCCTCTCGAGTTTGATACACACAAAAATGAGAACTTTTTCGGAAGTTCTCATTTTTGCTGTTCAAGGTGTCGACACCTCGAACAACCCCGATCGAAAGATCGGGGCTGTTTTCATGCCTTTCGGCCATTATTCCCGCAGGGCCAGATAGCCGGGGCCGTAGGGGCTGTTTTTGATGTTCCAGTAATACGCTTCGCCGTAAAGGAAAAGCTGGCGCATGTGGGCATAATACGAGAAATAGACGGCAGGCACGGCGGGGATAGCGTCATAGCGCCAGGGGTAGCCGTAAGGCTGCTCGCCGTACCAGGCGCTGAGGCAGTCCGGATGCGTCTCCTCAAAGGCGAGCTGCGCTTCCCTGGCGATGGGAGTTGTCATGGCCACCATTCGCTCCAGCGCCACGTTCTCCAGCATGGAGATGTCGGACACGGCGGTGTAGGAGATGTTCAGATACTTGAGCGTGGGATGATCCTTGAGCGCGCTGATGTCAGCGAGCCGGCTGCAGAAGCAGCACTCCATCCAGACAAGCTTCGGGCAGGCGGCGGCAGGGGACAGGTCACGGACCAGCGACCCGGAGAGAATACAGCATTCCAGCCGCGGCATATAGGCGAGAAAGCTCACATCCGACATGTGAGAGTTGTGCCCCGCGTCCAGATAGACCGCGTCCGTACAGTAGCGAAGCGCCTCGCTGTTGTAGTCGCTTACCATAAAGGCGACGCGCAGGATCTCCTCGTCGGTCAGCATGCTGGAGCCCTTGAGAAACACGCGCCAGACGATCTTTGTATCGGGATAGTCGTCCCGGATGGCGGCCATGACCTCGTTGCGGATGCCGAACTTGTCCTCATCCAGCTTGAAGTAGCGGCAGCGGGGCAGCAGATCCAGCGCTTCGCGAATCGCGGGCTCATCCGCATCCGTCAGGCGGATGTGGTCAAATTCCACCCGCTCATCCAGGGAACTGAGCTGCTGATCGAAGAGCGTAAACTCGTAGTGCACGGCGGCGTCCGGCAGCGCGTTCAGGATCCTGCGCGCGTCCTCTTTGCTGAAAGGCGTGCCGCCCTTTGCCGTCATCAGCTCCACAGACTGCAGCTGCGGCAGCATCTGCAGAGCGGGCAACGCCTTCTCCAGCTGACTGGGCCGCAGCCGCGAGAGATCCACTGCATCCGTATCGCGGTCATACCAACTGCCGCCCACGCGCACCGACCAGGAGATCTCCGCCTCCGGCAGGGCTTCTGCCAGCGCGGTGATCCCCTCCGGTTCGAGGGCGCACATGCCGGAGGGCTTTTTCAGCTCCACCTGCCGCAGCCGCGGGAGGAGAGGGAGTTTTTCCAGCACCTCGGGCAATTCTGCCTCCTGCATTGCCGAGAGATCCAGCGCCTCCGCATCCCCGTCCAGAATCTGCCCGGCAAGGGAGACGGTGTAGTGCAGCGCGGCGTCTTCCGGGAGTGCCTGACGCAGCGCCTCCAGCTCGACAGGGGAGAGCGTGGTCTCGTCCAGCGTCAGATTCCGCAGCGCCCACAGTCGGGGCAGCGCCTCCAGCAGCGAGTCATAGGCAAAGCTGTCCGGGGCAAGCCGCAGCTCCTCCGCATCCTCCTGCACCTGCAGTTCATCTCCGAGCGTGAGCAGCGGGACGGGCGTAGGCGTCGGTTCCGGTGTTGGTTCCGGCGTCGGTTCCGGTGTTGGTTCCGGCGTTGGCTCCTGTGTCGGCTCCGAGACGGCCGGGCTCTGCCCGCAGGCGCTCAGAAGCAGCAACAGGATAAGCAGCAGTGGGCAGAGGGAGAGAAATATCGGTCGTTTCATCACAGCAGCCTCCGGTTCAGAAAAAAGGTTCCTGGGGGATGTGTGTGCTTTGTCTGGAAAAAGAAAGGGGAGGCCTTTTCAGGCGGCCGCCTCCGGCGCGTAAAAGTCCAGGAGGCGGTCCTTATAGTCCGGCGCAATGTCGTAGGAGGCGTGGCCGTAAGCGCCGTACATAAACAGCTCCGCGTCCTCGCGTCCGCTCAGCAGTTCCGCGATCCGGAAGGAGGCCTCTGCCCCCAGCACGTGGTCCGTCATGGAGCCGATCACAAGCACCGGGCACTCGATCTTTTCCAGCTCCCCGCTGCAGTTGAAGCCCCGGATGCCCTCGGCCAGGATAACGAAGCGCGCCAGGTCTTCCTCGGTCACAGTCTGCGCCGCGGCGATCAGCGCGTCGTGATAGAGCGCAAACAGCTCAGGGGGATATAGCGCCTCGCCGAAGGCCAGATACAGGCCCTCCGCGTCCCCGGCCTTCGCCAGCTCAATCCAGCTTTCGATGGTCTGGAAGTCCTCTTCTTCAATCTGCGCGGCTGTAGAGCCGAGCACCAGCTTGCGCACCAGCGCCGGGTTCTCAGCTGCGATCTCCATGGCGATCATGCCGCCTTGAGACGCGCCGAACAGGTCTGCCTGCGTGAGGCCCAGGATCTCCATGGCCTCGGCGGTATCCCGCGCCATCTCGGAAATGGCGTAGCTCTCCGGCAGCTCCTTCCTGCGGTCGAAGAGATAAACCGTGTATTCGTCGGTCATGCTCCGGTAGGCGTCCGCTACCGCGTCCGCGGAGCCCATGACGCTCTGTACGCTGAGCCCCGGCAGGATCACGAGCGTATTCTCGCCGTGACCGAAGCGGATGTAGTCCATCGTGAAGTCATCTGCTGTGACCGTCTCCACCACGGCGGCGTCTGGGGTTTCTTCGGCACAGGCCGCCGCGCCGAGCGTGAGCAGCAGCGCCAGGGCAACCGCCAGCGAGAGCAGGCGCCGGATGCATCGTGTGTTCTGCATGGAAAGATCCTCCTTATTTCTGCAATGATTATGGCCGGGAGCAGCCTGAATGCTTTGGGCTTTATCATAAAACGAAAGCTTCGGCAATCGCGCCTGCCGTCAGAGCCGCGCCTCCAAAAAGCGGTCGAAGCCGGCTTGGACCTCCTCGATCCCGTAGCCGATGATGTTGTCAAACGCATCTGCCTCCAGCAGGAAGCGGACAAAACGCGCGCCGAGGTAATACCCGGTGTCGCCGTGCCCGTGAAAACGGACCCAGTCCCCGAAGTAACGCTGATTATCCTGCGTCATGCCGTCGAGATCGGCGCAGAAGGACTGGCGGATCAGCGCGGCGTTTTCATCGCACCACTGCTTCCAGCCGTCAACGTCCTGCTGATAGAACGCGGGATCTCCGATGACCTCCTGCTCGAAGACCATGGCGACGCCCTCCGTGAAAAGCTGCCACAGAAACTTTTCCCGCCTTGCGGTAAACTCTCTGCGCAGCACGCCGTACTGCTCCTGATAGACATGGCCCAGCTCGTGGATGACCAGCCCGGTCATGGCAGTGACGTCACACCAGTTGAGCTCCATGATCTTTTCGATCCCCAACAGGACGACGGGCTTTCCGTTGACGGAGGCGGCCCAGCCGGCTCCATTGCAGAGTCCGAGATATAACACCAGGTCGGCGTCGACAGTCTTACCGAAGCGCGCCGTGATCCTCTCGTCCAGCGTCTCCGTGACGCGGCGGAAAGAGGCGACCGCTTCTTCGCGCTTGTCTGCGTTCTGTGTGACGGCGTTCAGCACGGGCAGAAAATCCTTCTCCCAGGAATAGCCGGCGTCGAGCACCTCCCGCATATCCGCAAGGCACAGGGCCTCCGCCCCGGGAAGGCATCGAGACATATAGTTTTTCCACTTTTCAAGATCAAACCGGCCGTTTTCATAGGCGCTGAGCATCTGCTCGGACAGATCGATGACGTTCATGCTTTCTGAGCCTCTTTCTGATCCCGTTTTTCCTCGGCCGCAAGGGCGAAAAAAATAGATTGCTGCGCTGTCAAAGCCATTGTAGCACAAAAGAAATAGAACGGCAATTTTTGAGGAACTGCCGTTCTTGGTATGGGGGTGATGTGTTGACAGAAGTTTGCAGGGGGAGATAGTCACATCTTTCTTGCCATTTCCTCCAACGCGCGATAGTCGATTTTGCCATTAGAGGTCAAAGGCATCGTATCGAGAATATGGATGACAGAAGGGCGAAGATGCTCCGGAAGATCCTTTCGCGATAAAGCATCAAGTTCTTCCACAACAGCATCACGCTTTGCGACGGTCGGTTTTATTGTGACAAACGCGATGGAAACGTTGGTTTGAACAGGATCGGGCAAAACAGCCACACCACAGCTTTCAACAGCGGGATGAGACTCCAGGCATTCTTCAATACGCTGCGGGAATATTTTGTTGATCGAATTTCCGTCTTTTCCTGTCGAAATATAGATCCGCTTGATCCGCCCTTCAAAAAAGACAAATCCGTCTTTGTCAACATGCCCCAGATCACCTGTATGGAGCCACTGAATGCCATCCTCGGTCTTCTCCATGATTTTGTCAGTTTCCATAGGAGCCTTATAATACCCGGACATCATGCTTGGGGTCGTAAAGCATAGTTCACCGGTTTCATTGTAGGAAAGCTCTTTCCCTGTTTGCGGATCGACAACTCTGACAACGGTTTGAACCAAAGGGAGCCCCAGAGAGCCTTCTCTGTAATGCTGCGAGTGCTGCATACACACGGCGGAAGAAAACTCAGTCATTCCGTAACCGACTGTGTATTTTACTTTTGCGTGGTTATCTGCAAGAAAAGTGTTCAGGTCCCTTTCTTTTTCAGGAGAGAGAGAACCGCCGCCTCCGGTGAATTCGGTTATGTACGACAAATCACCGGAAACATTTTTCAGAAAGCTGTCAATGATCGCAGGGCCGCCGACAAAACGATTGGGTTTTTCCTTTTGAAATGCTTTTCCAATCTTATCTGTATCCAATTCAATCCAGAGACAGATGTTGATACCATAACGGAGACACAGGTGAAGCATGGAAATTCCGAAGCCAAAGAAAGGCGGTAAGATCAAGAGTCCGGTTTCTCCGCGGGTATAGTACTTTCCTGAGTAATAGCATTGAAGCACTACTGAATTCAGATTGTCATTGCTCAGGACAACCCCTTTTGGCTCACCGGTTGTTCCACTGGTATAAACAATTACAGCGGGAGCTTGGTGATCTGTGGCCATAGGCGCAGATTCTCCGGCATTGGCAAGAAAAGCCTTCCATGTCAGAAAGCTGTGCTTCTGTGGCTTCGCTTTCAAGCGGAGGCCAAGCTTAAAAAGCGGCGGCATGGAATCCAACACAGCAAGAACCACAACGGGGCAGAGAAGACTATCCTGGATTTTTGCAATCCGATCCAGTACAGCGTCAAGTACGAGAAACATTTTTGACCTTGTGTTTTCAATCGTACGGATGATTTCACCCTCCGAGAGAGTCATGTATACCATATTCGCCACTGCACCAAGATAGTTTAAACCGTAAATCGCATAGATCGTTTCCGGGGTGTGCATGGACATGATGGTAACCGTATCCCCTGAGCGAATTCCCATGGCATAAAAAGCATCAGCAGCTTTTTTGACATTTTGAAAAAGACACTGATATGATATTTTGGTGCCGTAAAACCTCATGGCAATATCTGAAAGATGAACTCTATTATTCTCCCAGAGATACTGGTACATGGTCTGCTCCGGCATCGGCGCATGGATCGCCTCTTCTGTATAATATTTCAGCCAAGGCTTATCGATAGATGGATAGCCAGTCATTCTCTTTTCTTCCGACATTTTTCTTTCCCCCCGGCAAAGAAGTCAAAAACATTATAGTCTTTTTAACGACTATAGTCAAGAAAACACCCGCATAATACTATCTATGCAGGTGATCAATGTGATTTCTTATGCACCGTTTTGGGATACGCTCAGGCGATCCGATGAGACGACCTATACCCTGATCAACAGGCACCATCTATCCAGCTCTACCATCGACAAGCTTCGAAAAAACAAACCGCTGAACACAACGACGATCAACGACTTGTGCAGGATCCTGAGATGCCCTGTTGAACAGATTATGATTTATATTCCGTCGGAGACGGATCAGATCCTTTAGAGACATTTAAAAACATTGCAAATGCTGTACTCCAGCTGCCCTCGGAGGCAAAGAGATGAGAGAAAAAACGACGTGCTGCGGCACGTCGTTTTTTGCGGAGATGGAGAGATTCGCGTGCATCAGATTTCCCCTTGCGGGGGACGGGGAAATCTGATAAAGGTATTCGCCAGTGTGCGCACTGGCTCATGCACATGCCACCGGCATGTGCGGATATGATTCGAATCCCTCTCGTCTTGCTTCATACCAAAAAGAAGGACAGGCAAAAGCCTGTCCTTCTTTTTGGTGGAGACGGAGGGATTCGAACCCTTGACCTTACGGATGCGAACCGTACGCTCTCCCCAGTGACAAGCAATTATTTCTGCAACCGTGCGAAAATGATACCATATTCCAATGATAAATATAAAAGGAAGGAACAAATGAATTGAATTTGTTTCCCTCTGGTTGTAGAACGATGCAAGGTGCTATTGCCACCTCACAAGAGTAGGGGGTAGTGTCTCGCGCGCCGGATCACCGGGGTACATCTGCTGATAGGAAATCAGAACAAGGCTTTTTTCACGTTCATCCGTGAAAGCGACCTATTTCCATGCCCGGAAATTTGTCTCACGGTGAGACACTATGAAAACCATATAGTATTAATTGCTGCTATTTTGAGTAAGGCAATGATTAATAGCACTAACTAAATGCTCATTGAGGTTGCTTCGATCAAGAAGTGTGTTCTCATCCAACTGCTTAACTATTCTGATAAACTCAGGTTTATCAATTTTAGGAGTCCGATCTATTTTTTTACTGACGACTGTAAACAGACTAAGAAGGCGGCAGATGCCATCAATTGTCAGATTACATAGATCGGTATGATGATCGTCTAAGCCTATATAGCCCGAGGGATTACTATTGTCTACATATGAAATTCCATATTCGGTTAATTCATCTGAAGAAATAATAAGAAACTGTGTATTTTCTAAGCTCGTACCAGTTAATAGTGCAGCCTGAAGGACCCTTTCGTATTCATCTGATCCTATCGCTTCAAAGTGCCACACTGAAAGAGTCTGGTTTGTAGTGCGCATCTCTTGATACAATAGATCTGAAGATATTGTGCGGTAATCAGATGTCTTCAGTTTAAAAAGATTAGAACACTTTGACAACCTTCGTATATAATACATATCTTATTTCTCTATTGCCCGAATTACTGAAACAACATACTCTCTCATCCAGTTAGACTTTATCTCTAGATTTTTAAGAAGATCAACCAGTTCTGTTCTCTTCCAGTTATCTAAAAGACTTACAGCATACTCCTTCACGGTTTCATTTCTATGATTGAGAAGTCCTACTAGAATGCTTTGGCCCCATGGGAACACTTCATCATAGTCAAAACTAATGAGACACTTACACAGTCCACACATGCAATTAATCTCACTATTATTGAGGATATAAATTCTTTGAAACGATTCTCCAAAATAATCCGGCGGATAAGTATCAACGATTGAATCTAAGAAATGCCATGCTGGCTCCATTGTTTCATCATCAAAAGCATATTTGCGTAAAGCGTCTCTTAGTTGATCAGTAATCCCTTGTATGTCGCGCATTCTCTGCTTTTTAAAAAAATCTGCTGATTCAAATAGAGATTCTTTATCTTGGGGTGAAATGATATTCCTAGACGTAGGTTCCCATGTATTGTCTTGCTCAACATCTTCTTTTAGGGGAACCGTATTGTTGTCCGCTGTCACCACAGAATGAACAACGGTCTGTTGACCATAGTTCCAGGATAAAGATTCTGCCAAATTGCCGCTATATGACCGTTTCGTATTGGAAGAACTACTTTTTATCACTTGAAACTAGCACCTCCGCATCTTTTGCAGTTTGTTTAGCGATCTCAAGAGTCCCATCAACAAAGCTTTCGAGATCATCAGCGGAAAAACGGCTTTCCGTAAGGAGCGGCATTGTATTGATATCAATATGGCATACAATAACAGGGCCCATTTTCTGATTAACCGCAGTTGAAATGCTGGTGATAGTATTTAAGTTCTCTTCGTTCCCTTTAATTTCAATAGTTGAAAGCAAATTAATCCTATAAGCCCACTCAAGTATTTGCTTTTCTCCAGAGGAGGGAAAAGTATAGATAAGCTTCTGGCAAAGTTGTTTTGAACTCGAAAGATCGCATGGAACTATATACTCAATATTCGTTGCTAGCCGGTTAGCTTTTCCGTTGAAATACTTTAAAATGACTGAAAGAACCTTTTCTGCGATTTCAAAAAAACTGTCAACAGCGACTTCGTCTTGCATGCGGTTATATGTTACATCAATTCTTTCATTTAGGACGACAACACTGTATTGTTGATCATTCGTCACAAAGCCAAGATTCGATATGGTTGTAATTCTGTTTGCGGGAAGTTCAACTTGCTGTGAATTGATGATATTAGGGAGAAAGTCGACTCCTGTAGCTTTATTGAATCCCTGCATTAAAGCGACTATATTAGTCGGTGTAGGAGGCGCAGAAAAATTACCAAAGGCTGATAACTGATAGTTTACTGCTTCCATCATTCTGTAATCACTCCTTATTGTAGAAGTGGATATATTATAATATCTGTTGTTCACAAAATAAAGTCTTTTTTTAAAAATCCGCAAAAGAAGCCACATCCTTTCACTACTATTAACTTATTATCACTATCACCCTTTCACAGTTTCATAATACAGCAATTGATGTCCTATAAACCGGATAATAGTCTGTCCTGCGTTATAGTCGTTATAGTAGTCGGCATAGTTCTCATATGGAGGTGTTGAAGTAATTATTTCTTTCTACTATTCTTGCCATATGCCAAATGAGATATTACTAAACGTTTATTTAGATATGCTAATATATGAAAAACCGTTTCATTATGAAACGGATTTTTTATATATACCGTAAGCCCTAATCCACACCGAAAGGAGGTATGCCATGTATTTTACCAATGGCGATCATTGGGCTTTTGAGTGCCTTATGCGGGACAAACCTGGCGATCACTACGACAGCGGTACGGACGGTCCTTTCCCGGAGTGCCGGAGCTGCCGCTGCCACAGGCAGTACCGCAAGGATCGGTACTGCAAGTACGCCGAGTGTCCCTACACCCCAGGCCGCATGACCGCCATCGGCAAGGGCAATCCGCCGGGGAAAGGAGGTGAGGCCACCCGTTAACCACCTTTCCCAAAACTACGAAAAAAGGAGGAACAATGCCCTTAGCCAAGAACAAATGGCGCAGAAGCATCGCTGTGCTGCTCTGCGCTATGCTCATCTTCAGCACAGCATTCTCGGTCACGGCCTTCGCAGATAACGCCATCGTGACCAGCGGCACCATGTATTCGTACTTCCAGACCTTTTCCTCAAAGGGACAATGGGTGGACATTCAGACGCCCTCACATTGGATCACAGGCACCGGAGAAGTGGCCTACTGCCTGCAGACGAGCAAGGATAGCCCTTATGACAGTGGATACCATACCGTCGAAGGCTCGGACTATTACAGCCAGTATGTCTTGAACGGCCTGTACGCGATTCTGGAAAACGGCTATCCGGTGACCACGGGAGGCTTTACCGATGAGGAGGCACGCTACGCTACCGCCAATGCGATCCGTTTTTGGTGTGCGGAAAACGGCTGTGAAGGGATGCCTACCTATCTGTCGCTCAAAATCAACGGCGACTGGATCAGAGGCAAGTATGGATACGAGAGCCTGTTTGATTGGGCAGTTTCGTTGGTGCAGTTGGCCAGAAACCAGGCAACCAGCTCCGGCTCTGCCGGCAGCATCAGCTTTATTCCGTCTATACTGACGCTGACGGAAGATGACAGTGGCGCATATTTTGTTGGCAGTGCTACCGTTCATTCCACGATTGATGACGATTATGGCCTGACGCACAATCTGCCTGACGGCTCGAGCATCATCGGATATAACGGTTGGGACGGCGACTTGCTCGGTGTTCAGATCCCCACGGCCTATGGCGAACAGAGCTTTACCATTACCGCCTACGGCAGCCACAGCGGAAATACGGCCAAGCTCTTCTTCTGGCAGCCGGATGCCTATAACCAGCAGCGCGTCGTGACCTGCGTGCTGGACACGGACAGCACCTATGTTGAGGCCAATATGACCGTTATCACGCCAAGGGCCACACCGAAGAATGGCAGCATCCAGCTTACCAAGCTAGACGAGGACGGAAATCCCTTGCCGGGTGTTTCCTTTGCCCTGTACGACAGCACAAAGCAGCAGATCAGCAGCGGAACCACAGACGGCAGCGGCATAATCATCTTTGCAGATCTCCCGCTGGGCAGTTACTACTATGCTGAAACCGCAGCCTTGCCCGGTTATGTGCTGGACAGCACCCTGTACCCGATCTCCATCAGCGAGGGCGGCCAGCTTGTGACCGTCACTGCCACCAACATCCTTGCACGCGGAAATGTGTCTGTTCTCAAGACTGACGAAACCGGCACACATTTGGCCGGTGTTCACT
>Ga0310697_10007327_pt1 | contig 10411 bp, 6 predicted proteins | sample 172DNAGHGlowgp2_FD_203883 | JGI IMG/M metagenome (GOLD analysis project Ga0310697, IMG submission 203883) | Sheep rumen microbial communities from Palmerston North, Manawatu-Wanganui, New Zealand - 1728 DNA GHGlow gp2 (v2) (version 2) | ecosystem: Host-associated > Mammals > Digestive system >...
GCCCTACTGCAGAAGCCTTGGGATTCAAGGATGGCAAAATCGACTGGTCGCTCAGCCAAGTGCGCACATTCCAATATGCACCATGGAACGGAACACGCAAGACCTACGATGCCGATCGCTGCGGAATAGAGAAAGGCAGTGTATTCGTTATAAGAGGTGCCAGCTCCACTCCATCTGCCGATGTTGTAGGGATGTTCAAGAATGAAGGTTTCGGAAAGGTTATTTACAATCCGGAATTCCTGGATTCTACCGACAACGGACTTGCTGTTTGGAAGTTCGTAACTGAAGAAAAAAACCAAAAAACAGAGGCTAAGAAACTGACAAGCGGCAAAACGTCTCTTCTGAGATTCATCAACAAGTCCAAAGAAGAATCCGAAAACAATGAATACATCTTGAAAACTGTTAATGATTTTGTTGACAAAAACAAAGGGAAATTCAAGTCCGATAGTTTCAAATCTCAATGGGGCAACATACGCAGCATTGCCGCCAGTCATTCTGACGATGAATTCAATGAAATATACAATGACCTGTTCAACACCGAAACCGGCTATCTCATGCATGGTGTGGCAAAAGACAAATGGGAAGAAAACGGCAGACTAAATGAGTTGAAAAAAACAGTTGACAATAACAAGGACAAAAAACTCAAGAAATTATTGATTAACCTTGCATCCGAGATGCAAAAAGCAATTTAAAAACTATGGATAGATACAACTTACGATATTTAGCACGCATCCTGATAGAGGCAGAGACCCCGATAGCTGTGGGCTCTGGAGAAAAAACCATAGAAACGGATGCACAAGTTATAAAGGATGTTAACGGACTGCCTTACATACCCGCCACAGCAATAGCAGGAGTTGTACGTCATGCCATGAAAGAATCGAGCGAAGACAACACGTCGATTGACTGGGGATTCCAGAAAGAAGACAAAGGTGCTGGTTCAAGAATCGTCTTTACAAATGCAAACATAGTTGATGAAGACGGAATTGTTGTCGACGGAATTGTTGACAAGAAAAGCGATTTCTTGAACCATTTCGACACATTGCCTATTCGCCAGCATGCACGCATCAATCATAAGGGTGTGACAGTTAAAGGAGGCAAATTCGATGAGGAAGTGGTTTATAAAGGTACTCGTTTCTGCTTTGAAATAGAATATGTGAACAATGCCGACAATAAGAGTTATTTCGATGATTTAATATCTACTATCTGCTCGTCATCATTGCGCATCGGTGGTGGCACACGCAGTGGATTTGGAAAACTCAATGTTGTAAGTATCAAAACAAAAGAGTTGGACTTGGAAAATCCTACAGACTTGAATGAATATATAGAAAAACCTTCATCGCTCTCAGACACATCCTTCTGGAAAGATGCAGATGATAAGCAAGATCCCGGAAAAACCGAAGACGGGATTGTCAACGACATTCTGACTATTGAACCCGACGATTTCTTCCTCTTTGGTGCAGGATTTGGCGATGACGAAGCCGATATGGTCCCTGTTTCGGAATCCTTTATATCATGGAAAACAGGAAAGGGTGAATTCATTGACAATGCAATTCTGATACCAGCCACATCTGTGAAGGGAGCATTGGCACACAGAGTAGCATTCCACTATAACAGATTGACAGATAAGTTTGCCGACGAAATCAAAAAAGATGATATAGAACAGTTTACTGGCAAATATAATCTTGCAGTGAAATGCTTGTTTGGTTCTGAGGGCGACACATCTGCTAAAGAGAAGGATGAAAAGCGTGCCATTCGTGGCAATGTTATGATTTCCGACGTGATTCAGGCAAAAGGGAGTCAGCCTGACAAACTGCTCAACCATGTAGCCATCGACCGTTTCACAGGCGGAGCCATAGAAGGAGCATTGTTTACAGAGAAGGTGACTGATGCCAGAGGCTGCAAATACGTAATTGACGTCACGGTCGACAAAAATGGCGTGCAACAACTTTTCGATAAGAACAAGAAAGAAGGTGATGATATTAAAAACATATATGAAGCACTTGAATGTGCCCTCGAAAACATCTGCAATGGAATGCTTCCGCTCGGAGGCGGAGTGAACCGTGGTAATGGAGTATTCAAGGGCGAGAGGAACAAAGGTGTTTTCACTAAATAAGAGGAGGAACAAACATGGAACTAAAAGATATCAATAAAAACAACAAATACGAAGGCTATATATGGGAAAGTAATTCCAGTAAGCCTAAAGTACTTAATCGAGAGCCTATTCCAAATGATATAACGTGGGAAGAAGGCAAGAATCCGTTTGTCATTGAAGCGTTATTGTTCGACAAAGACAATCAAATGTCATACACAGTGAGGTATATTGACGGTACACACAAAGTGTTTTCCACAAAAGTGGATGACAATGAATTGGTTGGTAACATACATTTTATATCAAAACGAACGGAACCCCATCACAAGCTTCGTTTTTTCCAAAGATGGATAACAGACGAAGATACAGACAATTTATGCGAAGGGATGCCTACCAAAATCCCTGGAGAGTTAGTTTTTGTTGGTTTTGAAACATCTAAAGAAAAGGAGGAATAATCATGGCATACATAAAAACACTTAGGGCACCTTTCAATTTTGTGCCACTCAATGATAAAGTATACACACCCGATTGGGCTGACAAAGTATCACAGGATGTGCCATTCAGTGACGGGGAAGATGGCATAATTGAAGTTGAGTTTGAGAACCTTTCTCCTCTTTTCACAAGAGACGGGCATTCCAAGGATAAAAAAACTAATTATTCTGCTCACATTGTTGACAAGAATGGTAATAAAAAGTATTTTATCCCATCTACAACTTTAAAAGGAATGATTCGTTCAAATATTGAAATAATGGCATTTTCCAAAATGTCACAGTATACAGACAGGTTCTATGGATATAGAATTTTTGACTCCAATCAATCAGGTGGTGACGAATACAGAAAGAATATGGAAAATGTCAGGGGAGGGTGGCTACAAAAATATGATGGAAAATATGAACTCTATCCTTGTGTAAAAAAAATACAACCAGTTAGAATTAATGAAATACTAAAGATTTTTCCCAATTATAAAAAAGGACGTTCTTCCTGGCAGAATAATTATTCTTTAGGAATGTACCCTGAAGTTCCTAATGGTAATGAAAAATGGAGATTGGTTTGCACTGGAGGAATGTTTTCTAAAAAACACGAATATTTATTCTCTGATGAGACTGAAGATGGTTTTGAATTGAGCGATAAGGAAGCAAAAATTTTTCTGACTGTCAATGAGCCAAATCCTGAATTTGAAAAATATATTAAATATTTGAATAAGGGTCATCAAATAGCCGTATTCTATCTTATGAATGAAAATGAGGAAATAACAGCTATAGGATTATCAAAAATGATTAGATTCCCTTATAAATCAAATGTTAAATCAATTATTGACAAACAGCAGATTAAGAAAGACGGGTTAGATTTAAGTGAAACCATTTTTGGAAATGCCAACGAAAATGATGCATTAAAAGGAAGAATCCAATTCACCCATGCATTTACAGATGCTTTTATTAAAGACAGTGAACTTATACAGAAAAAGGGCGTGTTAGGGGGTCCCAAAGCCTCGTATTACCCGTTATACTTAGCACAAGACGGCAATAAATATCATACTTATAACAATCCTGTGGGAATTAGCGGAAGAAAAAAATATAGAATACATTATAATTCTGAACCAACTATTCCTGCTGGCAATGGTAACGAAAAAACTGAAACAACCTTGAAAGCTTTGCCAGCAAAACATAAATTCGTGTTTAGGATAAATTTTCATAATATGAGAAAAATTGAAATTGGTGCTATTTTGTCAGCGTTGACATTTCATCTAAACTCTGATGCACACCATAATGTTGGTCAAGCGAAAGGTTGCGGTTTGGGGAAGTTATCCAAGATGCATATTCAACTTAAAATGCTGAAATATGATATAATAGATTATATTAAAGCATTTGAAACTGAAATGAATAATTGGTGTAAGAAGAATAATATAGCACCATGGGTAGAAACAATTCAAGTAAATCAACTAATTGCTATTGCAAGAGAACACAATAATGAAGATTTATCATACATGGAATTAAAGGAGTATGGATTCTACAAAAGAAATAAGAATTTCAAAAAATTAAAAGAAACAATAAAACCGATAAAAAGTCTAATTGACTAATTTCTTGGTGATAGGGCGTGTGTGTTTAACACGCCCATCATTTACTTTTGATATCATCATAACACAACCAATAATATTTGGTTTTTATATAGCAAATCTAATTATCAATAATATGAAAAAAGTTTTATTTTTGTCCTTATCTCTATTTGTATTTTCTCTATCTTTTGCACAAAATCCTTCATTAAAGGCAATAGTAACAAAAGAATTTAGAGCGTATAATCAAATTCTTTTAAAATTTGACACATTTCACGAAGGGGATGAGGTGACAATTCATGCGTATAAGAAGAAAAATGGTTTGTATAATTTTGTTATCTCTACAGATGATTTCGCTAACCAGTTATTAAATGCTGAAAGTATCCCATTTGATGTTCAAGAAAAGCAACTAAAAAAACTACCAAACGCATTAAGCGATGATATGAGGCTATTAGTGAAGCAGATAGAAAGTGATATAATTAAAAGGAAGAAATTTGAAACAAAATCAGATGCACTTTCAGGTATAATTAAAGTTGTAGTAAGGAAGGATGAAGAACTGGTATCGACAGAACGAGGAAACGATTCACATTTAAAATTAAAAGAAGGAGATACTATTTGCGTTATTGGATATACAAAAGAATACTCAAATCACCTTTTTGCAATTTACAATAAACAAGTGGCTGGTATATATAAATCACTCAATAACCCATACGAATCAGATATTCCAATTAGGTTCCTGCCATCAGTGAATGACTCAGAAGTTTTATCTACTATAAAAAGGGAAACAAAAAACATATCTTTGCGTTATAGAGAAAATGTACTTAAAGGCAACATAAAAGCAGTAATTACTGACAAACATTTAAGCCGAAACCCCATTGTTGCAAATAGCAATATAATAGATGGTGATACAGTAACAATAGTTGGCTATTCTAAAAATAACGGCATTTCTAGTTTTGCGGTATACAATGATAAAGGTGCTGGCATTTTTACTTCTAGAAGCCAATGGACAAATATAGATGATGTTTTAAAAAACACCGATGAAATTAGATTTGAACTCATGCCTTCCGTAGATGATATGGAGGTGATTGCAATTATTGAAAGACAGAAGCAGGTTGTGGACTCACTTCAAAGAATAGAACATGCAAAATATATAGATAATTATCGAAAAGCCCACCATTGGGCATGGATTCCAATTAATGGTGCCAATTTGCATTGTTCATTATGTGACTATTCTGTCTATTTAGAAGATTCTATTGTCTGTTTGGCATATATTAACGACACTTTATACCATTTTACAAACAAAACGTTCGCAATGGAAGAAGAATATATGGTAATACACAAGCTGCCTGTGCCGAATTCTTTAAAATCCAATAGCATATTCAAAAATCATATTGAGGCATTTTCAGATAGTTTGTGTTCTTCAAAACACAGCGATTTGTCATATAAAGCAGAAATCATAAATTCTATAGAGTTTCTAAATGCTGCCGACAATGTGAAAAAAATAGCCCCATTCGGCTACTTTGAAGAATGGGGATGGAGTGCAGATTATGGTTCCGTAGCATTTCATTGTAAATATACTAACACTAATCAACAAACAATCAAATATATTGATATTTATTGGACTATTACTAATGATGTGGATGATGTAAGAGGAACTGGGCATTTCAAAGGGACAGGGCCGTTAGCTGAATGGGAAACTGGCAGTTGGGGATGGGACTATTCTGGATATTATGTTGCCGGTGATGCAACCAACATGCAAATAACAAAAGTTATCCTAACATTTATGAATGGTTCTCAAAAAACATTAACAAAATCAACACTTTGCTTTAATTAAAAAAACAATAGTCAATTGAGATTGGGGGTAGCCATAGATAGGAATGCACTTACAATAGAATTATGTCAATGTTTTTGTAAACCCACGTTACCCATCGCCAATTCAATTTATGCAGTGCAGAATATAATCATTCGACCATTTGGGGATTTTAAACCCTAAAAAGGAATAAAGATGACGCCCTGAATCAACTCCGTTTAACATAGATTATATGTACTGTATCAATTGATTAATTTTAATAAATCTATTTCCATTTATTTTTTATATATTTGCATATAAATAAACATTTACCACCAGCAATAATGGAAAAAAGACGTTATACAGCCGGATTACAGACATTCTCGGATTTCATCGAGAATGAATATGTGTATATAGACAAGACCGATTTGATGTGGAAGATGACACAACTGTCGAAGTATGTTTTTCTAAGCAGACCTCGCAGATTTGGAAAGACACTGCTTTCATATACCCTTCACTCCTTTTTCGAAGGGAAGAGAGACCTCTTCAAAGGACTGAAGGTTATGGAATTGGAAAAACAATGGAAATCTTACCCGGTGATACATCTCGACCTCAGCATGGCAAAAGAGGAGATGGACGAAAACGGACTTACATCCAAACTGATGCTCATCCTAAACGACTATGCTAAGATCTATGGAAAAGAAGAAAACGAATCCACTCCGGGCGGACTGCTCAGAGGAATCATAAAACGAGCATACGAAGCAACAGGCAGCAAGGTGGTGGTTATCGTCGATGAATACGACGCACCCATGCTGGGAGTAATGCACGAAGAACAGACACTCACTCTTTTCCGCAAAATCATGCAGGAATTCTTCATACCGCTGAAAGCATCTGACCCCATGTTGCAGTTCTGCTTCATTACAGGAATCACCAAATTCTCACAACTCAGCATATTCAGCACACTCAACAATCTCACCAACATATCCATGCATCCCGATTTTGCCACTATTTGCGGTATCACTGAAGAAGAAATCTGCACCCAGCTCACCGACGGCATCAAGTGCCTGGCAAAACGCTACGAAACTACCGACGAAGAGATTCACGACTTGCTGAAAAACAAATACGACGGATACAGGTTTTCTGAAGACAAAGAGGCGGTGTTCAATCCCTATAGCCTCATGAAAGCGTTCCTTATGGAACGGATAGAAAACTACTGGTTCGAAAGCGGAACACCAACCTACCTCTTCAAGCAGATGCAGTTCTTCAACACAGACATCACCGACCTTGATCATATAGAAGTACCGTCACCTGCATTCGACAGACCGTCAGAAAGCATGAACGACGCTCTCCCACTGCTCTATCAAAGCGGATATCTCACCATCAAAGACTACAACAAAGAAAGCCAGATTTACACGCTCGCAATACCAAACCAGGAAGTGAGGGTGGGATTTTCTGAAGGGCTATTGCCGATTTATGCCGGTATGGACGCATATAGAACACAGACGGGGTTTGCACTTAAATTCTGGAGGGCATTGAAACAAGACGACATAAACCAGGCTTTGGAAGAATTGAAGACTTTCCTTTACAGCCCTCCCTATATCATGGGATTCAAAGACAAGCTGAATGACATAAACACCAAAGAGGGATTCTATGAATACACCCTTTATCTCATCTTCTCAATGCTTAACGTTTATGTGCACACACAGTTGAGATGCGCTGGTGGACGAATGGACGTCATTGTACACATGCCCCACACCACCTATGTCATGGAACTTAAGATGAGGGGTACCGCACAAGAAGCACTCAAGCAGATAGACGAAAAAAACTATGCACTGCCGTTCAACACAGACGGCAAGAAGGTGGTGAAAGTGGGAATCATCTTCTCCACCGAAACAAAAAACATAAAGGAATGGAAGGTGGAAGAATTATAAACAAACCCTCACCACACACAACTCCCCCACCTTTCTACACCACCATCCCCATGGATGACCCCATCCCATCCATCCCTATTTTAAAAAATCTAAGTTAAACATCATAATCTAATCACTATGGCAAAAGTATTAATATCTTTTTTAGGTACTGGTGGAGTCATCACAAATGACCAAAATGTTTCTCCTGTACACGATAAAGAACCTAGACAATATCGAACAACAAATTATTATTTAGGAGATAAATTTCTTGGAGAATATTCTTTTGTTTCGTTAGCGCTAAGGAAAGAATTTAAAGCCGATAAGGCTATAATGATTGGAACAACAAGAAGTATGTGGGAGGAAGTATATTCTAGTCTTAAAATAAAACATGACCCCTCATACCAAGCTATTAACGACGACATTTATTTTGACATAGCTGACTACTGTGAAAATAGTAGTTATCAATCCGACTTGTTTCTACCACATCAAGATAAAATTGAAGAAGAGTTAGGAAAGGAGTCACATGTTGTACTAATTAAATACGGATTGGATGAATCAGAAATTCAAGAAAATATTAACAGAATACTTTCACTCGAACAATTCATCAATAATGGTGACGAACTGATAATTGATATAACACATTCATTTCGATCACTTCCAATTCTGATTACCCAACTTATGTTATATCTAAAAACAATAAGCAAGAAAAAAATAACTATTAGCCATCTATTTTACGGAATGCTCGACATCACCAAGGAAATGAATAATAGAACTCCTATTGTTGATCTGGCTTCAGTTATAAATATTAATGATTGGATTATTGGAGCATACTCTTTACAAAATTATGGGAATGGTACAAAAATTTCAGAACTAATAAAAAAAGAAAATAAGAATGTTTCAACTTTAATTAGCGACTTCTCAAATGCCATGAACCTAAACCATATTTTAGCTATTCAAAGTCAGGTTCAAAGATTAGCAGGCATTAAAAATGTGAAGTATTCTTCCAAAGTATATGAAATGATTTTATCTTCAACAATAACAGAATTTGTTAACTCATTCAAGGATATAAAAAAAGAGTCAGTTTTTGAATTGTACTTAGCCGAATGGCAAGCTAAACATCATAATTATGCAGCAGCATATATTTCTATTATAGAGTCCATAGTATCATATGTTTGCGAGATTAACGATTTAGATAGCAAGAGTGAAGAATGTAGAAATAAAGCCAAAGAAATTATTCATAAGAATTCCGCATATATAAATATAAAAAAGGGATTTATTTCACTAAATGAAAACAGGAAAAAGGTTGCTCATTCTTTAGAAGCCACTGATAGTATTGTTGCAATGATTAATGAGTTGAACGATGGAATAACATATTTCAAACAAATTATAAAATAAGTATAAAAATGGCCCGTAACGTATTTATTTCGTTCCTGGGAACGAACAATTATCTTCAAACAAGATATCAATGGAATGAAGAAAAACCATCAAGACCAGTTCGATTCATTCAAGAAGCAATCATATCAAGAATAGCAAAGGACTGGACTGCTGATGACAGAATCTTTATTTTCTATACTGATGGCGATGATGGTTCCTACAAATTAAACTGGCTTGACAATGGTCAAACCAGGTTTAATGAAAAAGAAGAGAAGGAAAAAGAAATTGAAAAAATCGGATTGCAACACCGACTTAATGACTTACATCTAAATGCTCAAATTGAAGGGGATATTATCCCTGAGGGTTTCTCGGAAGATGATGTCTGGAATATGTTCAATATAGTTTACAAAAAGTTAAAACCTTACGACAAAATATATTTTGACATCACTCATGCATTCCGTTCCATTCCATTATTTGCTTCCTCATTGTTCAACTTTGCGCAATACATGATAAATGTTGAGGTGGTTTCTGTAAACTATGGAGCTTTTGAAAAACTTGGTCCTGCATATAAGGTCAAAGAAATGCCGATTGAACAGAGAATAGCCCCGATTGTTGATATGACCAACATCGTGAAACTCCAAAAATTAACAGAAACAGCGACAAGCATAACAGAATTCGGAAGAATAAAGAAACTAAGTGAGTTCATAAGACAATCTAACTCTTCTATTGATGAATTCTTGGAAAAAATCACAGAGGCTGTTGAAAAACTGGATGAATATATTCAAACTGCAAATATAAAAAATCTGAAGGATGGAAAAGTAATCAATCAGTTCAAGCAATATTATAAAAAAGCAAGAAAAAATCTGTCTGAGCCGGAGAAAATATTGATGAATGAAATCATGAATGCCATCAATGACTTTGTACCGGAAAATTCGTATAAAAATGTTGAGGCTGCTATAGAATGGACTAAGAAGCACGAAATGATTTCTCAAGCTGCCACTATTGCACAAGAATATATGATTTCATACATGGTTGATTATGCAAAACTAAACAAAATTGACAATCCTTATTTAAAGATGTCTGTTGAAGAAAAGACTAATCTACGAAAAGACAAAAAAGTATTTTTCAGAGAATTTGTAGGTTCTGTTTTAGGAATGTCCGAATCCGATGTTAACACAAATAATTTTCAAGGGTATTTG
>Ga0310697_10007329_pt1 | contig 10410 bp, 7 predicted proteins | sample 172DNAGHGlowgp2_FD_203883 | JGI IMG/M metagenome (GOLD analysis project Ga0310697, IMG submission 203883) | Sheep rumen microbial communities from Palmerston North, Manawatu-Wanganui, New Zealand - 1728 DNA GHGlow gp2 (v2) (version 2) | ecosystem: Host-associated > Mammals > Digestive system >...
CTTGATGCCGGCCAGCTTTCCGCTTCGCTTCAAATTGAGCATCATTCGGTCAATGTGGTAAAGGTATTCGTCCAAATCTTCGATAAACAGCACTTTTCCGACAGAATCGATGTCTGACGGGGATCCTATAAGCGAGTAAAGCATGGAAAGATTTCCTCCTGTTAAAATTCCTGAAAAAGGCCGGCAAACCGACAGCGGATGGGATGCTAACGCATACGTGAGGTCTTTGCCAGTTAACGCATCTAAAAAAGATCGGGCTGCTGAAGATTGGGTGTCGTTCTCCGTGAGGTTTATCGGCATGGTGGAATGAAGCGTGGCGATTTGGAAGTTTTGTTGGATATGGCTGTGGAACACTGTAATGTCGCTGTAGCCGCATACCCATTTCGGTTTTTGGCGGAAGTGACTGAAATCCAGCCGGTCGATGATACGGGCGGAGCCATACCCCCCTCGTACACACCAAATGGCGTTTACTTGGTCATTGTCTAACAAATCTTGAAAATATTGCGCGCGCAAAATGTCGTTGCCGGCAAACTGGTGGTCTTCAGCAAAGAGCCTTTCGTCATAAAAAACGTTAAAACCAGCTTTTTCCAACCATTCCTCAGCGGGGAAAATCTCTGATTTGGAGATTTTGCGGGCAGGGGCGGCCAGGGCAATCGTGTCGCCTGCTGACAAGTAGGGAGGGATGGTCATAGCGTGATGTTGTTTTTGGCAAGGATCTGTAGGGTCAAGTCGTTTAAAAGTCGGCGTTGTTCCATATTGTTGCGGAAGCGGCGTTTGTGTTTCGAAACTTTGCAATTCTTGAAAATTTCACCCGTAACATTTTTATAATCAGGGTTTATGGCAGCTGTCAGCATATTGGCTGCACCTTGCTCGGGCGTGTTTATCATTGGGCGGAAAATCCAGTCGCAGAGTTTGTCCACGATTACATTATCCATTCGTATAATGTTGGTGTCCACGATGTTGGGGTCCGAAACGTTGAAGCATATCCCTTCGTTTTTCCACGTTTCGGAGGCATCCAGCATGAAATAGTAGAGAGCTAGTTTGGAGCTGCCGTAGGCGCGAAACCGGTTGTAGTTTCGGGCGGTCTTGGGTTCGAAGAGGTCTGGGGTTATTTTGCCGATGGCGTAAGCCAGGGAAATCATGCTCACGATGCGGGTTCCGGTTCCCATAATTGGGTGCAAAAGGTTGGTTAACGTAAAGTGTCCCAGATAGTTGACTGCCATAGTGTATTCAATGTCGTTGACACTGGTTTTTGCGTGGCTGGGGAGTACGCCGGCGTTGTTCAACAGAATTTTCAGAGATGGGAAACGGTTCTTCACGTCATCGGTGAATCGGACAATGTCGTGAAGGTCGCTGAGATCCACCCGCATGAGATGGAGGTTGCCGTTGGTCTCGCGCCGGATTTGGTCCACCAGGGGCTTTGCTGCATCAGGGTCGATGCAGGCCATAATCACTTCGTAGCCGGCTTTTGCCAGCTCGCGTGTGTGGATGCGTCCCATGCCCCCGTCCGCACCGGTCACCAACGCCACGCCTCTTTGCATTTCATCACCCATTCGTTAACGCTTTTTAACTGAAATAATTTAGTTGTCTGTGCAGATGATGGAATGGTGGACGGTGGTCACGGAGTCCATTTGAAGAGTTTCGTCCTTGTTGAAGTCTTCGCAATTGTTGCGGGTGAAATTGCTCACCGTGTCCGTGGAGTTGTTGATGATGCTGTCGTTCTGGGTCAGCACGTTGGTGGAATAGCATCTGCACTCCTTCATTCCACAGGAGGCAAAACATATCATTACGGAAATAAGTCCAAATAAAGTGAATATTTTTTTCATTTTAACGAATTTTAGGCTTGTTTTGCGGAGCACGCTAAAGCGTAAAGTTTGATTTGTTTGATCATGGAGGCCAGACCGTTGGAGCGAGTGGGGGAGAGGTGGTTTTTGAGTCCGATGGCATCGATGTATGACAAGTCGTTTTCGAGAATCTCCTTCGGCGTGTGTCCTGAGAGAACTCTAATCAACAGATTGACAATGCCTTTTGTGATAATAGCATCGCTGTCAGCGGTGAAATAGAGCTTCCCGTCGCGCATTTCAGGGTGCAGCCAAACCTGCGACTGGCAGCCGCTGATGAGAAACTCCTCGGTTTTGTACTGCGGGTCTATCATCGGCAAGTCTTTCCCCAACTCAATGATGTAGTTGTATTTGTCCATCCAGTCGTCGAACATCTCGAACTCCTGAATCAGTTCCGTTTCCTTTTCTTTCATTGTAGCCATGTTTCCAACTTCCTTTCTTGTAATGTTTTACGTTTTTTGAAATAACGTTGCAAAAATAAGAAAACTTGCGTTCTATTGCTTCACATTTTCTTGCAAGGTTTTGTTGATGAGTGTTTTGAGCTCCAGAACATTGGTTTCCACAACTTTACGTTTTTCCGGCTGGAAAAGTGTGGCATATCTCGCCTTGCCGACTTTGAACTTCAATTTATCTTCCAACCCGATGATATCCAGCCCGATACGGACCGGTTTCAGTAGAGAGATGTTATAGTCGTATGTCAGGTCAAGGTTGTGCCGTCCGGATACAATCGCTTGGTATTTGTCGATGGAGAGCAGGAACGGATAGACATCGACCTCGTTCTTGTAGATAGTGATTTCGGTGGAGAGACTGTCGATTTTGTTTTGGGTTTTCTTATTGAACATCAGTTTTTTAGCAATATTTTGATAAGTCTTGTTGTCGAGAACGACAAGATCGTGACCGTTGATGGCGGCAGCACCGCGCAGAGTGGAATACTTGATGTCGTAGTTGGACTTCAGATAGGTTTCGGCGGCGAAGTGGAATTCCGCGTTTCCGCTGAAGGATTTCAGCATGGGCAGGATGGTATCGACTTCTGGAATCATCGCAATCAACTTGTCTATCTTTATATCAAGCAGATGGAAGTCAAAGCCAAGGAAAAGGTGGTTCATGCGCGGGGTGCGGTACATGGCTGTGAGCTGCATTCGCGCGGCGTCGTTGGTGAGACCCATCTCTTCTAGCACCAATACTCCGTCCTTTACAAAGACTCGGCCGGCGATGTTGCGGAATTCGACATCCTCATATAGTGCCTTCTTGATGGTGGTGTTCAGATTGACATCCATCCCGAAGGGGACGATGAATGGGGTTTTCCCGTTTTTGTCCGCTTCGTTCTCCGCTTGCGCTACCAAGGAGTCGGGTGCGTTGAAACCATCAACCAATGCCATTAATTCGTTGAGGTTCAAATAATTGGCAATAAGTTCGAGATTTCCTTTAAGCAGTCCTTCGTTGTGAAAGTAAGGTTCGATGCCCGTGATGGTTCCCTTCAGCGATGCACTGGATTGCCCGAACTCGATATTTGCTTTTTTTAACACACATTTTTTGGGATTGAAGTCAAGGTCGAGCGTGGGAATCCTCAAAGAGTGTGCGAGGTCCTGGATATTTGCTTTTGCATCGGAGAGTTGTAGCTGCACGATGGGCGACCAGCGCAGCAGCGGGTTCTCCTCGCCGTCTTTATAGTCTGTTTGGGCATTGAGATTCACTGTTTGCACATTGATGGCACTTGTATTTCCGATTTGCGCCAGAACTTGATTCCCAGTGTATTTCAATTGCATTTGATCGGTGTTGTGCAACACGAATTCACCTTTTGGCTGGGAAAGCAACGCGGAAATGGTATCTGCCGTGATGTGGAGTTGTCCGAATTGGTAGGCGGTGGCGAATTTAAGATTTATAGTGCTGTCTAACAGATTATTGGTGTAAGCATCGAGATTCAGGTCGGTGGCGTTGAGGGAAAACTGCTCAGGATTGGAGACGGAAAGTGTGGTGGCATGAATCTTGGCATTGGCCCATTCCTCAATCTTGTAGGGCTGCTTAGTGGCTGGAAATTCGATGTCGGCCTGCAAGTTTGGCGATTTGACCAGGGTGGTGTCGTGATAGAGCAGTTCCAAGTTCGTGAATTGGCCATTGATGACGGCTTTTGAGATATTTTCGGCGGAGAATTTCGTTTCGGGGTCGTAGGAGAGCTGTGTTTTGAGCCGGATGTCCGCCTGACCCTCATATTTTGTGAAGTCCTCGGGCAGAAAATCCTTGAAGTCGGTGATATGCAGTTTTCCTGTTGCGAAGACATCAAGCAACATTTTGCCTAACAAGTCTTTAATGGTGCCGGATACGGTCAAACGGTTGCGCTTGCGGGTGGTTGCCGACAGCGTTTTGACGGTCAGGTTGGTCTGGTTTTTCAAGTCGAGGTTGAGATCGAAATGACCGTCCACTTTCTCAAAACTGAGGGGAAGGTCCTTCATGGCGAAATCGCCTCGGTTCCACTCCACTCCGGCGGTGACGACGGGTATGAGCGAGTCGCTATAGGTTCCCGTGACGTCACCCTCCACGGCTATGTTGCCGTTTATGGTCATGTTGTCCAGGGTATTGCCGATGAGTGCACGAGGAATCAAAGGAAGGATTTCGTTGAGTTTCCATTGGCCGGTCTTGTAGTGCAGGTCGGTGTGCAGGCTGCCGTTGGCAGTGTCGGCGGCAACTTGGCCGTTCAGCTCAAGTCGCTGATTGTCAAGAGTGAGTCGGGTATCACGCAGGTCGAACCTAAGGGTGGAGAAATCGGCGAGCAAGCCGGTTTCCACGGCGATGTCCGCGTTGCGAAGGTAATGCGCCGTGTCGATAAGCAGGGTGGTGTTCCGCATGTCGATGTCAAAATTGCCATCGAGGAGGTTAAAATCTGTTAATGTTCCAGTGTAAGAGGCACGTAAATCTTCGCCCGCGAGGCGCAGAGCGTTGCTGTCGTGCAGGGTGAGCGCAAGCGTTTCGGCACTTAGATCCACATTTCCGTTCACTTTTTGTTGGTCAAGATTCCCTTTCACAGCGACATTAACCTTTTGGGCGTGTGCTTTCTGTTCCGACTGCACATTGGTGTATCGGATGTCCAAGCCGTTTGCTTTAACCTTTTTTAGGTCAATGATGTAGTCAAAGGAGGTCGTGTCATTGGGGTCGGAACGGAAGACGTTGTAATTACCGTTGCCCTTTTCGTCTATGTAGAGATTCAGCAATCCGTTGTTCAGTGAAAAATCGTTAATTTCAAGGTGTTTGTTTTTCATCAGTTCACGGATGTTCAGGCTTGCCAAACACTCTTTGGCATACAGCAATGTGTCGGAAACATCTGCGTTTGTTGGATTTTTCAGCACCACATTCTCCAAATCCAGCCCAATTTTCGGAAAAGTCTTGAAGAACGTGAGCCCGGCCTTGTCCATGCTGAATTCGCAGGTGAGGAATCTGTGAGCTTGGCTGTTGACCATTTTCGCCAGTTTGGAAGGTGAAAAAATGCTAAAAAGCGCCACAGATACGACAATGGCAACCAGCAGGAATAAGGATGCCAAAGAAAACAGTCCTATTTTCAGCCCCTTTTTCATTTTCCTTTGGTGAAAGTATAATATTTGCCGTAGTTGTCGTGATATTCGAGCGTGGTGGTGGTCAGTTTGGTGACGGTATAGGTTTTCGGAACGTTTCCGCCCATTTCCATCTGGTGAATCTGTGTGAGAGTGGCATTTTCAAGGGTCCAGGTGAAGGGCTGCGCCTCTTCTTCGGTCACGTCGTCGGCCGTGTCCCAGGTGTAGCCAGTGCCAGCGGCATCGTAGAACTCGTGTACCGTGCCCGTCACCCAATAGCCGTACATCAGGCTTCTGTCAAACTTTTCGTCATGCGAAAAAAAATCGCATCCGGCCAGCATCAGCACAAGGAAGCAGACTAAGCTTCCGAATATCAGGCTTTTTCGGGTTTTCTTGACAGTGTTCATGAACTTTTTCATTTTTCCCTTCTATCAATCGGTATTTTGTTAGACCGATTTCGCGGGCAAAAGTACACTTTTTTTATAAAGTTATTTTTTGACCACTTTCCGAACTTCAAGGTGTTGGCTACTGTCGCGAATGACCACATAATAGAGTCCATCCACCCATGAGCGGGTACAGATTTTCACGGTGTTCATTCCGATAACATCCTTGTTGTCAATTATTTGTCCAATTGAATTATAAATGGTGATTTCCGAAAGGTCTTTGCCCTGCACTGTCACGAAATCGGTGGTGGGGTTCGGGTAGAGGCGTATCTGCATTGGCTGCTTGTCGTGAAGGCCCACTCCAGTGATGGTGAATTCGTGCGGGTCGGCGGCGCCAATGTACGGATGTTTTTCGCGTCGGCCAGACTCGTCCTTGGCAAATATATAATATTGTATGGCATCGCCTTCTTCCAGGTCCAGTTCGGCAAAATCAAATTGATAGTCTTCATTTGAGACGGCTTGCAACGGAGCATTCCTCCATTCGCCCGAATTGATGCGGTAATAGACGAGCAGGGAGTCGGAAACCAGGTTTGCACCACTTAAAGCCTTGATTTTCACAGAGATATTGAGCGTTTCGCCGATACTTTTGTTTCCTAAGAGGGGATAGTGTTTCAGGTAAAGCATTCCGAGGTCTGCCAGTTCGTGGGTGCGGCAGTGCAGTGCGTCAGTGCTTTGCCAGGGGGTGTAGATGCTCTGCATGACGGGCACGATGGTGTAGCCGGGCATGGCCTGCTGATAGACGGCGATAGCTTCGTTGTCGTGTGAGTTACCGGTAATGGGGACAAACACGTGGTCGTTGACGATCAGCGAATTGGTGTAAGGGGTGGCGCGATAGGCCTCGGGATCGGCATAGACGCGGAACACTTGGTAGTGGTTGCCCCATGGGGTCGTGGCGTTCGCAAAGGTCTCCGCCACATCTTCATAGTTGTTGTAGCGCGGGTCGTTGGCCGGCACTTTCCCGATCAGCACCTTATCGACATCGAGAAACTTGCCCCAACAGTCGATGTGGGCGATATATTCGCCAAGAGGGTCGGGAAGGAACATGTAATGGTCGATTCCTAAGTAGTTTTCCGCCATTGTTTCCAGCGATGCAGTGGTTTCCGAGGGGTTCTCCTGGAGCACCAGCATGGTGGAGGCGGCGGTGCCGTAGCCATCCACCATATAGTTTCCGCCGGTGTGCACCATTGGCATCTCGTAACGGCTCACGTCAAGATATTCCACCACAGCCCCCAAGGCGGCATCGTCGTTAGGTCGGGACGGACGGTTGTACACGAAGTCGATGACGTTCACCGAGTCGTGGCCGTCGATGACGAACCAGGGGCCGTAGTCGCGGGTCCAGTAGGAATCATGGTTGATTTTCCAGAACTGCACGTTGTCCATGTTCACCTGGTTGTTGTTGAAGTAGGACTTTGCCTGCACGCTGTCGGAGCCGGAGGAGACAATCACCTTCACTGGAATCACCTGCGAAAGTTCGCGCACTAGGGCTACGGGTATGCCGAGCGGGTAGGCAATCATCACCCCGCTCATCGGTTGGAACTCGGAAACGGCGGTGACCGGTGCGGCGGGATAGACGGCATCGCGGAGATGCGCCTGCTGCGACAGGAAAGGAATTGCCATTCGCTCCTCTTCAGTGGCATGATGGGGGAATTTCGGGTGAATGTCATAGTGAATCAGCTCGCTTTGGGCCGCTATTTGTCCTAAAAGGACAACCCATAAACTAATAAAGACTAACTTTTTCATTTTTGGTTTTTATAGAAATAAAAAACGCTCAACTTACCAAAATTGAGCGTTTTGCCTTGGTGACCCCTGCAGGATTCAAACCTGCAACCTTTTGATCCGTAGTCAAATGCTCTATTCAGTTGAGCTAAGGGGCCGTTGCTTCAAAAGAGCGTGCAAAAATACACTTTTTTTGATATGGTGCGCATATCCAAAAAAAATTTTTTTTGATGTCTGTGTATTGAAAAAAAATGTATTTTTGCCGCCGAATTGATGATAAAGAACGATTGAGCTATGGTGTAATGGTAGCACTACAGATTTTGGTTCTGCCTGTGTAGGTTCGAGTCCTGCTAGCTCAACAAGAAACTCTCACCGATTTGGTGGGAGTTTTTTTTGCAAGTTTTGAAATTAGCCTGCCAATTATAATAGAATAATTTATACAAAAATAAGAAAATGGAAGAACAAATCAACCTTATCAGTACCTTTGCCGATTTCAAAGAGTCTAAAAGTATTGACCGTGAAACGCTTATGAATATTTTGAAAGAGGTTTTTGTAAGTGCGCTCACTAAGAAATACAATCAAGATGCCGACAAGTTCAACGTGATTGTCAACGTTGACCGCGGCGACTTGGAGATCCAGCATTCCCTGACAGTGGTCGAGGATGGCATGGTGAACGATCCCGACAGCGAGATAGCTTTGTCTGACGCTATCAAAATCGAGCCCGACTACGAGGTGGGTGAGGAACTGATTGAGCAAATCCAACTCTCTGATTTCCAGAGGCGTGAGATACTTGCCCTGCGTCAGAATCTCAGTAATAAAATTTTGGAGCATGAGAAAGACGTGATCTTCCATAAGTATGAGCCGCGTAAGGGCGAATTGATTACTGGTGAGGTGAGCCAAGTGTGGAAACGTGAGATTTTGGTCCTTGACGACGACCGCGTGGAAATGGTGCTGCCCAAGTCGGAGCAGATTCCCACCGACTACTACAAGAAAGGCGACAGCATCATGGCGGTCATTACTTCGGTGGACGTGGTCAACGGGTCTCCGCGCATCCTGCTTTCCCGCACCTCCCCGCGCTTCCTCGAATGCCTCATGGAGCGCTCCATTCCGGAAATTGAGGAGGGTGTCATCATGATCCGCGATATCGTGCGTGTTCCCGGTGAACGCGCCAAAGTGCTGGTGGAGACCTACGACGACCGCATCGACCCCGTGGGCGCTTGCGTCGGCGTGAAAGGAAGTCGTATTCATGACACCGTCCGCGAATTGCGAAACGAAAACATCGACATCATCAACTATACCAACAAGAAGGAACTGCTCATTGCTCGCGCCCTCAACCCTGCGCAAATCTCATCTATCGAGCTCGACGAGGAAAACAAGACGGCGAACGTTTATATGAAATCCGATCAGGTTTCTCTCGCTATCGGTAAAGGTGGCTATAATATTAAACTCGCCAGCAAACTGTCTGGGTATGAGATTGATGTGTTCAGAGATGACATCAAGGAGGAATATGTCATACCATTGTTGGAGTTCAATGATGTGTTCGACCAGTGGGTTATCGACACTTTCATCAGTATTGGCTGCGACACGGCCGAAAGCATTCTCCAGCTGAGCCGTGAAGAACTCATTCGCCGCACCGACCTCGAAGAGGAGACGGTGGACGCTATGATTGCCGCCGTGAAGGAGGAATTGGACAAGTAGGGGTAAGGGAAGCCGCTAAAAAGAGGGTGGCTAACATGTCGAAAATAGTTATAATAAGTTAAAAATCAGCGTAATAAAGAATATTAAAAGTTTTTCAAAAATATGCCGGAAGAAAAAGTGAACACGCCGCGAATACCAAAAGCGGCTATTGAATTTAACGTCTCGAAGGACCGAATTATCGACATCCTAAACAAAAATGGATTCGAAATCACTTCTCCGAACGCCAAATTGTCGGAGGAAATGTATCAGTGCCTTCAGAAAGCACTGGCCAAGGACAAGTTGGTGAAGGAGAAATCTGACCAGATTCTGCCTCAAAAATCAAAGAAAGAAGAGGTGAAGTCAACGGTATCCGACAAATTCGCTGATGAGGAAAAAGACGGTCAGCACATCATTATCCACACGAACAAACTTGATGTTCCCGTGGTGGATATTCCTGTCACCCACGGACCCGAGGTGAAGGTCATCGGAACCGTTCCGCCAGAAATGTTGGGGAAACCGGGTAAGAAGAAATCATCCGATACCCCTGCAGACGCGGTGCCTTCCAACGAAGAACCAGTCACTGAGGAACCGAAGTCTGAACCCGAACAGGTGGAAACCATCCCGCAGGAAAATCCGGCAGTCCCGCAGGAGGTTCCCTCCGTCGATTCTAAGGCTGATGAGGCAGAGGAGAAGGAAGAGGAAAAAGAGATAGTGGAAGAGCAACCTGTTCCGGCTCAGGAAAACAAACCTGAACATATTGAGACGGTCGCTCGCATCACGGGGCCGGAAATTCTCGGCACCATCGATCTGGAAGCACTGAAACCGAAAAAGAAATCCAAAGACAAGAAGGGACAGAAAAAGGACAAATCGCAGCCGAAGCAGCAAGTGGTGAGCAAACCGGAGCCTAAAAAAGAGGAACCAGCACCTGTTGTGGAAAAACCTCAACAGCCTGTGCCTGAACATATTAAAACGGTTGTCAACCCGTTGAAAGGCCCGAAAATCCTTGGAACAATCGACCTCTCTTTGCTGCAACCTAACAAAGACGGCAAAAAGGATGACCATCGGGGCGGAGAAGGCTCGGAGAAGAAAAAGAAGAAGAGAAAACGTGTGGCGAAGCCGGTGAAATCCTCCAGCAACGCCAACATGAAGGATGACAAGGACAAAAAACAGAAGCAAGAGCCCGAGAAGGTG
>Ga0310697_10007330_pt1 | contig 10408 bp, 3 predicted proteins | sample 172DNAGHGlowgp2_FD_203883 | JGI IMG/M metagenome (GOLD analysis project Ga0310697, IMG submission 203883) | Sheep rumen microbial communities from Palmerston North, Manawatu-Wanganui, New Zealand - 1728 DNA GHGlow gp2 (v2) (version 2) | ecosystem: Host-associated > Mammals > Digestive system >...
CTAAGGACCTTGTTGACAAGGCTCCCGCTACCCTGAAGGAGGGTGCTTCCAAGGACGAGGCCGAGGCTCTGAAGGCAGAGATCGAGGGCCTGGGTGCCGAGGTTGAACTGAAATAATAGCACCTGTTAACGGGTGTTTAGGTTAAGAATCACCACCACGAGTGGGTTCTTAACCTTTTTGTGTCAAATTTGACCTGCACAATATGATTCATCGGCTGTTGACCGCGACGCGGCACAGCCCGCATCGCGGCAACAGCGCCGATGAATATTGACCATCAAGTACTTGCGACTCCCTGAGACGCTCACTGCAAGACAGCAGAACTGACGATTATTTCGCTTATCAACAATCTCATTAGAGTTCACTAAACAACATTGTCAATGTCAGCTTCAAAAAAAGAACGAGTCAATTTCGCTCGAGTAAAAAATCCTTTTCCCTATCCTGATTTCCTCGACATCCAGTTACAGTCATTCCGCGACTTCCTGCAGCTGGACACGCCGACCGAGAAACGCAAAAACGAGGGACTCTATAAAGTGTTTGCCGAGAACTTCCCCATAGAGGACACGCGCAATAACTTCAAGCTCGAATTCCTTGACTATTACATCGACCCGCCACGGTACTCTATCGACGAGTGCCTGGATATCGGCTTGACCTATAGCGTGCCCCTCAAGGCAAAACTGAAGCTCTATTGTACTGACCCTGATCACAACTTCCCCACCGAGGTTCAGGACGTTTACCTTGGTTCCATCCCCTACATGACGGACAAGGGTACGTTTGTCATCAACGGTGCCGAGCGCGTTGTCGTTTCGCAGCTCCACCGCTCGCCGGGTGTGTTCTTCGGCCAGAGCCTTCACGCTAATGGTACGAAGTTGTATTCGGCCCGTATCATCCCCTTCCGTGGATCATGGATCGAGTTCGCTACCGACATCAACAATGTGATGTATGCCTACATCGACCGTAAGAAGAAATTACCGGTGACCACGTTGCTGCGTGCCATCGGACTGGAATCTGACAATGACATTATCCAGGTCTTTGGACTCGCCGAGGAGATCAAGGTCAACAAGACCAACCTCAAGAAGGCTGTCGGCCGCAAGCTCGCAGCGCGCGTGCTCCACTCCTGGACCGAGGACTTCGTTGATGAGGACACGGGTGAGGTTGTTAGCATCGAGCGTAATGACATCATCATTGACCGCGATACCGTGCTGCAGGAAGAGGACATTACCGCTATCCTGGAGTCTGGTGCCTCAACCATCCTGCTCCACCGCGAGGATGTGAACACTGGTGATTTCCAGATCATCTTCAACACCCTGAACAAGGATACCTGTAACAGTGGCAAGGAGGCGGTCAACTTCATCTACCGTCAGCTGCGCAACGCCGAGCCGCCCGATGACAATAGCGCCCGTGAGGTGATCACCAACCTCTTCTTCAGCGAGAAGCGCTATGACTTGGGTGAGGTGGGTCGTTTCCGCATCAACACCAAGTTGGGTCTGGATACCGACATCGACAAGCGCGTGCTGACCAATGAGGACATCATCGAGATCATTAAGTATCTCATCGGTCTGATCAACAGCAAGGAAGACGTCGATGATATCGACCACTTGAGCAACCGTCGCGTGCGCACCGTGGGTGAGCAGCTCTACAACCAGTTCGGTGTAGGTCTGGCCCGCATGGCACGTACGATTCGCGAGCGCATGAATGTTCGTGACACCGAGCAGTTCGCTCCCATTGACCTGATCAACGCTAAGACTATCTCGAGCGTGATCAACACCTTCTTCGGTACCAATGCGCTGTCACAGTTCATGGATCAGACTAACCCCCTGGCCGAGATTACCCACAAGCGCCGTATGAGCGCCCTGGGTCCTGGTGGTCTGTCGCGTGAGCGCGCCGGCTTTGAGGTGCGTGACGTTCACTACACCCACTACGGCCGTCTGTGTCCTATTGAGACTCCTGAGGGTCCCAACATCGGTCTTATTTCGTCGCTGTGCGTGTATGCCAAGATCAACAACTTGGGCTTTATCGAGACGCCTTACCGCAAGGTGAGTGACTGCCAGGTGAACCTCAATAACGATGAGATCGTTTACCTCACTGCCGAGGACGAGGAGAACCGCATCATCGCCCAGGGTAACGCACCGCTGGATGATGAGGGCCGTTTCGTGAGAGACCGTGTCAAGGCTCGCAAGAACGCCGACTTCCCCGTCGTTTCGCCCGATGAGGTTGAGCTCATGGATGTTTCGCCGCAACAGATCGCTTCGATTGCTGCTGCTCTCATCCCGTTCCTCGAGCATGATGACGCTAACCGTGCATTGATGGGTGCAAACATGATGCGCCAGGCTGTGCCCTTGTTGCGCAGCGAGGCTCCCATCGTGGGTACCGGTATCGAGCAGCGCATGGCCTATGACAGCCGCACTCAGCTTCAGGCCGAGGGCGACGGTGTCGTAGAGTTCGTTGACGCCAGCGTGATCCGCATCCGCTATGACCGCACCGAGGACGAGGAGTTCGTATCCTTTGACAGCGCTGTCAAGGAGTACAAGCTGCCCAAGTTCCGCAAGACTAACCAGAGCACGACAATCGACCTGAGGCCCATCTGCGAGGTGGGTGACCATGTGATCAAGGGCCAGATTCTCACCGAGGGTTATTCAACTCAGAACGGCGAGCTGGCACTGGGCCGCAACCTCAAGGTGGCTTACATGCCCTGGAAGGGTTACAACTATGAGGACGCTATCGTGATCAACGAGCGCCTCGTGCGTGAGGACATTCTCACCAGCGTTCACGTCGATGAGTACACCCTCGAGGTGCGCGAGACCAAGCGCGGTATGGAGGAACTCACCAACGATATCCCCAACGTGAGCGAGGACGCTACCAAGGACCTCGACGAGCGCGGCATCATCCGTGTCGGCGCACACGTCATCCCCGGCGACATCCTCATCGGTAAGATCACGCCTAAGGGCGAGAGCGATCCCACGCCTGAGGAGAAGCTGCTGCGCGCCATCTTCGGCGACAAGGCCGGTGACGTGAAGGACGCTTCGTTGAAGGCCAACCCGTCGCTCAAGGGCGTCGTTATCGGCACCCGTCTGTTCGCCCGCGCCGTCAAGAAGCGCACTCGTGGTGTTGACCCCGAGATCGAGGCTCTTGATAACGAGTACAAGGTGCGCCTTGACGAATTGCATGACATCCTCATCGAGAAGCTCAACACGCTGACCGAGGGACGCATCTCTCAGGGTGTGAAGAACTACATGGACGAGGAAGTCGTTCCCAAGGGTGAGAAATTCACCCGTGAGATTCTCATGGGCATCGAGAACTTTGACAGTATCAACCTGAGCCGCTGGACTGCCGACAGTCATCGCAACGAGCTCATCCGTGCTACCGTCATGAACTACCTGCACAAGAGCAAGGCCTATGAGGCAGAGCTCAAGCGCAAGAAGCTGGACATCAGCATCGGTGACGAGCTGCCCTCGGGCATCATGCAGCTAGCCAAGGTCTACATCGCCAAGAAGCGCAAGATCAGCGTTGGTGATAAGATGGCAGGTCGCCATGGTAACAAGGGTATCGTCTCGCGCGTAGTGCGTCAGGAGGATATGCCGTTCCTGGCCGACGGAACGCCTGTTGACCTCGTGCTGAACCCCCTGGGTGTGCCTTCGCGTATGAACCTGGGACAGATCTTCGAGGCCGTTCTCGGTTGGGCTGGCCGTGAGCTCGACGTCAAGTTTGCAACGCCTATCTTTGACGGTTGCAGCCTTGATGACCTCAACGAGTGGACCGATAAGGCTGGTCTGCCGCGTGCCGGTACGACCCAGCTCTATGACGGTGCTACTGGTGAGCCCTTTGACCAGAAGGCTACTGTCGGTGTGACCTACTTCCTCAAGCTCGGTCACATGGTAGAGGACAAGATGCACGCCCGTTCGATCGGTCCGTACAGCCTCATCACCCAGCAGCCGCTCGGCGGTAAGGCGCAGTTCGGTGGACAGCGCTTTGGAGAGATGGAGGTTTGGGCACTGGAGGCCTTCGGCGCCAGCCATGTGCTCCAGGAGATCCTGACCGTCAAGAGTGACGATGTTGTGGGCCGCAGCAAGGCCTATGAGGCCATCGTCAAGGGTGACCCCATGCCCACTCCGGGCATTCCCGAATCGCTCAATGTATTGCTGCATGAGCTGCGTGGACTGTGTCTCAATGTGAAACTCGATTAATAACGCTTTCTACTATGGCTTTCAAGAAAGATACAAAGATAAAGAACAATTTCACCAAGATCACCATCAGTCTGGCTTCGCCCGACGAGATCCTGGAGAATTCACATGGTGAGGTCCTCAAGCCCGAAACCATCAACTATCGAACCTACAAGCCCGAACGCGACGGTCTGTTCTGCGAGCGCATCTTCGGTCCTGTCAAGGACTATGAGTGCCATTGCGGTAAGTACAAGCGCATCCGTTACAAGGGTATCGTTTGTGACCATTGCGGTGTCGAGGTGACCGAGAAGAAGGTGCGCCGTGAGCGCAGCGGACACATCGAGCTGGTAGTGCCGGTGGCACACATCTGGTACTTCCGTTCGTTGCCCAACAAGATCGGCTATCTGCTGGGTATTCCCACCAAGAAGCTTGACTCGATCATCTATTACGAGCGTTATGTCGTTATCAATCCTGCCGGTGTGAAGTATGACAACGGCACCGATACCAAGGAACTCCAGAAGTATGACCTCCTCACCGAGGACGAGTACGTGGCTATCATGGAAAAGCTTCCCAAGGACAACCAGTTGCTTGAGAATGATAATCCTGACAAGTTCATCGCCAAGATGGGCGCCGAGGCCATCTATGACCTCCTTGCCGAACTTGACCTGGATTCCCTGGCCAACACCCTGCGCGACCGTGCATACAAGGAGAACTCACAGCAGCGCAAGACCGAGGCGCTCAAGCGCCTCCAGGTCGTTGAGTCCTTCCGTGCCAGCAAGGGCGTGAACCGTCCCGAGTGGATGATCCTCAAGGTCCTCCCCGTGATTCCGCCCGAGTTGCGTCCCCTCATCCCTCTGGATGGTGGACGTTTTGCCACCAGCGATGTGAACGACCTCTACCGTCGTGTCATCATCCGCAACACGCGTCTGAAACGACTCATCGAGATCAAGGCCCCCGAGGTGATCATGCGCAACGAGAAGCGTATGTTGCAGGAGGCTGTCGATTCACTGCTTGACAACTCTCGCAAGTCCAGCGCTGTGAAGAGTGACTCTAACCGTCCTCTCAAGTCCTTGAGCGATAGCCTCAAGGGTAAGCAGGGACGTTTCCGTCAGAACCTGCTCGGTAAACGTGTGGACTACTCGGCCCGCTCGGTTATCGTTGTCGGTCCTGAGCTCAAGATGGGTGAGTGCGGTATCCCCAAGGACATGGCAGCCGAGCTGTACAAGCCCTTTGTTATCCGCAAACTCATCGAGCGCGGCATCGTCAAGACTGTCAAGAGCGCCAAGAAGATTGTGGACCGCAAGGAACCCGTCGTTTGGGACATCCTCGAGAACGTGATGAAGGGACATCCCGTGCTCCTGAACCGTGCACCGACACTGCACCGCCTGGGTATCCAGGCTTTCCAGCCCAAGCTCATCGAGGGTAAGGCCATTCAGCTGCACCCGCTGGCATGTACGGCATTCAACGCCGACTTTGACGGTGACCAGATGGCTGTGCACCTGCCCCTGGGTAATGAGGCAGTCGTTGAGGCACAGATGCTGATGCTCGAGCCACACAATATTTTGAATCCTGCCAATGGTGATCCTATCACCGTGCCTTCTCAGGATATGGTACTCGGTTTGTACTATATCACTAAGCTGCGCAAGGGCGACAAGGGCGAGGGCTTGAAGTTCTACGGTCCTGAAGAGGCTCTGGTAGCTTATAATGAGGGCAAGGTGGGCATGCACGCCATCATCAGTGTGATGGTTGACGTTGTCAACGCCAATGGCGAGCATGAGCAGAAGCTTGTCGAGGAAACCTCGGTAGGCCGAATCATCTTCAACAACACGGTGCCCTACGAGATCGGTTACGTCAACGAGTTGATCTCCAAGAAGTCACTCCGTAACATCATCACCCGTGTCATCCGCAGCTGCGGTGTGCCCCGTTCGGCACAGTTCCTTGACGATGTCAAGAACATGGGTTATTACATGGCATTCAAGGGTGGTCTGTCGTTCAACCTGAACGATGTGCTCATCCCCGACAGGAAGGCTGCTATTATTGCTGCTGGTGATGCCGAGGCCGAGAAGATCAAGTCCAGCTATGAGATGGGTCTTATCGGTGACAACGAGCGTTACAACCAGATCATCGATATCTGGACCAATGTCAATACCGAACTCACCGATGAGTTGATGAAGCAGATTACTGCCGACAAGCAGGGCTTCAATTCAGTATTCATGATGCTTGACTCGGGTGCTCGTGGTTCTAAGGACCAGATTCGCCAGCTTTCAGGTATGCGTGGTCTGATGGCCAAGCCGCAGAAGTCTGGTGTTGAAGGTGGTCATCAGATCATCGAGAACCCCATCCTTGCTAACTTCAAGGAGGGTCTGTCGGTGCTCGAGTACTTCATCTCGACCCACGGTGCCCGTAAGGGTCTTGCCGATACCGCATTGAAGACCGCCGACGCCGGTTATCTGACCCGTCGATTGGTTGACGTTGCTCACGATGTGATCATCAACGAGGAGGACTGTGGTACATTGCGTGGCCTCGTTTGCCGCGAGGTACGTCAGGGTGACCGCATTGTCGCCTCGCTGGGTGAGCGCATCCTGGGTCGCGTGTCGGTTCACGATGTGATTGATCCCACCACGGGTGAAGTCATCGTCAAGAGTGGTGAGGAGATCACCGATGCCATCGCTGCACGTATCGACAAGTCGCCGATCGAGTCGGTGGAGATTCGTTCAGTCCTCACCTGTGAGGCTAAGCGTGGTGTCTGCGCCAAGTGCTACGGTCGCAACCTGGCATCCCACCGCATGGTACAGCGTGGCGAGGCAGTCGGCGTGATTGCCGCCCAGTCCATCGGTGAGCCTGGTACACAGCTGACCCTGCGTACGTTCCACGCCGGTGGTGTGGCAAGTAACGCTTCGGCAGTGTCCAATATCACTTCCAAGTATAACGGTCGCATCGAGATTGAAGACCTGCGCACCGTTCAGGATAAGGATGGCGTGGATGTTGTTGTTGGTCGTATGGCCGAGATGTCCATCAAGGATCCTAACACCAATATGGTACTGACTCATGCTCCCATTGAGTACGGTTCCAAGCTGTTCTTCAAACCTGGTGCCACGGTTGCCGAGGGTGATAAGATCTGTGAGTGGGACGCATTCAACGCTGTGATTGTCAGTGAGGTGGATGGTGTCTTGAGGTTCAAGAACCTGATCAAGGATGTTACCTTCCGCGAGGAGTATGATGAAGTCTCAGGCAATGTCGAGCTCTTCATCATCGAGACTAAGGACCACAACCGCATTCCCGAGGCCGAGGTTGTCGATGCCGACGGCAATGTCCTCAGGTCCTACTCGTTGCCCGTTCGCGCCCACCTCATGAAGAAGGATGGTGAGGATATCACTGCTGGTGAAGTCTTCGTTAAGATTCCGCGTTCGTTCTCGGGTGGTGCTGGTGATATCACCGGTGGTCTGCCTCGTGTGACCGAGCTGTTCGAGGCACGCAACCCGTCTAACCCCGCTATCGTCAGTGAGATTGACGGTGAGGTATCATTTGGCCGCATCAAGCGTGGTAACCGTGAGATTACGGTTAAGAGCCGCATCGGTGAGGAGAAGAAGTACCTTGTGCCCCTGTCAAAGCAGATCCTGGTTCAGGAGAATGACTTCGTCCGCGCCGGCACGCCGCTTTCCGACGGTGCTGTGACGCCTGCCGACATCCTCCGCATCAAGGGTCCCACGGCAGTTCAGGACTATATCGTTAACGAGGTACAGGACGTTTATCGCACCCAGGGTGTGAAGATCAACGACAAGCACTTTGAGGTAATCGTGCGCCAGATGATGCGCAAGGTGCGTATCATCGATCCGGGCGACACCCGATTCCTTGAGGAGCAGACCGTCGACAAGCGTGACTTCATGGAGGAGAACGACCGCATCTGGGGCAAGAAGATTGTCACCAACAAGGGTGATAGCGAGGAGGTCCAGAACGGACAGATCCTCACTGCACGCAAGCTGCGTGACATCAACTCGTCGCTCAAGCGTCGTGATATGAAGCTCGTTGTTGTTCGTGATGCGGTGCCCGCTACCAGTGAGCAGATTCTGCTCGGTATTACCCGCGCCGCCCTGCAGACCAGCAGCTTCATGTCGGCAGCATCGTTCCAGGAGACCACCAAGGTGCTCAACGAGGCCGCTATCAACGGTCGCGTGGACACGCTCGAGGGTATGAAGGAGAACGTGATCTGCGGTCACCTCATCCCCGCCGGTACTGGTCTGCGTGACTACCAGACGCTCGTTGTTGGTGACAAGAACGAGATGGCGTTGGCCGAGCAGGCACGTCAGGAGCGTGAACTCGCTAACGTCGACGACAATTGATCCATCCTTTTGCTAATAGCTAAAGGCCAACTTTGAATGATAATATTGAGATTGAAAGGTAGGGTATGACCGATACTGACCAAGTTGCTGAGGCCCAGCCTACCTTCCACAAACAAAGCGAATGAAATAATCGTATATATTTTCCATAGTTAATTTGTTTATTGAGGCTCCGGGACGCTGTGAAGCGTACCGGAGTTTTTTTAATCGAGGGGAACTGGCCGCGGTTTGTGAATAATTGTGTACTTTTGCACCGTCATGCAAGGGAAACGGGTTTCTATAGTGATGTGTACCTACAACGGTGAGCAGTTCTTGAGAGAGCAGCTCGATTCCTTGTTGGCACAGACCCGTCCTGCCGATGAGATCATTATTCAGGACGATCACTCCACCGATAGCACTTGGACTCTGCTCGAGGACTATGCATCTGCCCATCCGTCGATCAAGCTGTATCGTAACGAGGCGGGCCAGGGCGTGAACAACAATTTCTTTAGTGCCTTATCGCGGGCAGCCGGTGATTATATCGCTATCTGCGACCAGGACGACATCTGGGAGCCCGACAAGTTAGAGAAACAGGTAGCGGCTATCGGTGACCGCCTGCTGTGTACTTGCCGCACCAAACCGTTCTCGACCGATGGTTCTCCGGTGAACTATGACCCTCGCCGCCCCAATTATCAATTGCCTCGCATGCTCTATAGCTCGATTGCGGGCCACACCATGCTGATTGATCGTCGCTTGCTTGGTCTGATTCCGCACCATGATGTGGTGGGGAAACTCTATTATGATGTATTCCTTGCACTGGCAGCAGCGGCTAACGACAGTATCGTGCTGATTGATGAGATTCTTGTGCATCATCGGCGGTATCCCGAGGCCGAGACCTATGTCAGCATCGACAAGCACCGCTCGCCTTCAGTCGGGAACGGCTTGTATGCGCTGATGTGGTCCCTGCGCCACTACAAGGAGATGAGGCCCTATCTGTTTGATTATTTCCAACGCCGCTACCGCTTGATGAAAGGCATTACCGCTAGTGGAGAAGTGTATGAGGATGTCACTGCAATGGCCGATTTGGAGGGCAGACCGGGAATCGGGAATCTCCTGCGCCTCTGCCGTTACCACATCAAGTATCGCCATCATCTGTTCTATACCGAGGGGCGTGGAATCGTCAATCTCCTGCGAGCAGCACTCTACTGCGTCATGCACGTCTATTTCTACCGCAACCTGCTGCCTGCCAGCGGTCGATGATAGTTGCTGTAGGTCATTATCTTTATTTGTTCGTTATTGCCGTGATGCATCATTTTTTGTTGTATCTTTGCAGCGAGATTTGGTGCTTGAGACTGTAGTCTCGGGTGAAAAGGGAACCAGGTGGGATTCCTGGACAGACGGCGCTGCTGTGTGCCCCAATACTAAGGTACCCGCATCTGGCCACTGTGTTTTGCCCTCTTAATGGGGGGCAGCATGGGAAGGACAGATGCCACACAATCGGGTAGGGGTGAGTCAGAAGACCTGCCAAGTCGCAATAAATAGAAACCCGGTATCATGCGTAGAACGTTAGTCATAGCATTTCTTGCCCTCGTCGGTATCCTGTGCGCTCATGCCCAGGAGGGAGTCCTCGCACACCAGGCCGACTCGGTCATGGTGAGCGTGGGGCATGGACGCCTGGATTCGATGCAGTATATCCAGAATGTCATTATCTATGGCCACCGCCCCTATGAGGACGTGATACCTGCCCAGGAACTCACCGGCAAGCAGCTACAGGGGCTCAACAGCCATTCGGTCGCCGATGCGGTGCGCTACTTTGCCGGTGTACAGCTCAAGGACTATGGCGGCGTGGGAGGCCTCAAGACGGTGGACATCCGATCGATGGGCACCAACCACATGGGCGTTTTCTATGACGGCATCCAAATCGGCAATGCGCAG
>Ga0310697_10007334_pt1 | contig 10406 bp, 12 predicted proteins | sample 172DNAGHGlowgp2_FD_203883 | JGI IMG/M metagenome (GOLD analysis project Ga0310697, IMG submission 203883) | Sheep rumen microbial communities from Palmerston North, Manawatu-Wanganui, New Zealand - 1728 DNA GHGlow gp2 (v2) (version 2) | ecosystem: Host-associated > Mammals > Digestive system >...
TGGGCAGCCGTTTTCTGCACTCCTCCATCATCGCTTCCGGAATACCGTAGAACGCCTCCGCAATGCTCCCGGCAATGCAGGTCAGGGTATCACAGTCTCCTCCGAGGGATACGGCAGTGCGGATCACATCCTCAAAATCAGTACCTTCGAGGAATGCGGTGATCGCCTCCGGGACGGTTTTCTGGCAGCTTTCCACATGATGGTAAGTTGGCCGGATTTCATCACAGGTGCGGGACAGGTCATAGCCGAACTCGCTGACGATATAGTCCTGAATTTCATCCTTGCTTTTTCCCGTCCTGGCAAGGAAAATGGCACTGGCAGTCGCCTCCGCGCCCTTGATGCCTTCCGGGTGGTTGTGTGTGACCTCAGCCGTCAGACGAGCGGCGTACCGCGTTTCATTGAGTGAGGGATACAGCCATCCGGCAGAGGAAACCCTCATTGCAGACCCATTGCCATAACTGCCATAAGGCTCCGGGTGCTTTTCGCTCAGCCAGCCGCGAAATCTCCCTCCATAGCCCGCATGGGGATATTTCCTTCCCCATGTCTGCATGGACTGAACAAGCGCGGCTTTTACCTCGTCATCCGTCTGGCCCATCGTGTCAAGCAATGCTTCCGCAACGGCGATAGACATGACAGAATCATCCGTGAACTGACTGCCCCGGATGAAAAGCGGGAAGTCCTTCGTCTTGTCGCCCCGGTCAAACTCATAAGGGGCGCCAATCATATCGCCAAGGATTGCTCCATACATCAGTTTTTTCCTCCCTTTCTGCCGCGTCTCTCATAGTCCTCATCAATGCGCTTTTTCCAGCTCGCGCCGATGGGAGAAGCACTGTCGCGCATCTCGCAAACGGTCTCAGCCAACACCTCATAGTTCAGCGCCGTTCCCTCGTGATCGCTGTTGTAATTGGCGGCCCGGTCAGCAGAGATGCCAAACCGTCCGGCAGTTTCGATGGCGTCCATGTTTGCGCCGAGGAACAGGAACTCCCAACCGTACTTTTCTTTTTGCCGCTCCACCATCTTCTTTACGCGGTCATAGGAGTATTCGCGGCTGGCGTTCTCCATGCCGTCAGTGGTTATCACAAAGATGGTCTTTTCCGGGCGGTCTTCGTCGTGCGCATACTTGTGGACATGCCCGATGTGATGGATCGCCCCGCCCAGCGCGTCAAGAAGCGCCGTGCAGCCCCGCACATAGTATTCCTTCTCGGTCATCTGAGGCAGCCTGTCCAAAGGAACCCGGTCATAGAGTACCTGGCTGCGGTCATCGAACAGTACCGTGGAAACCAGCACTTCGCCGTCCGCCTCACGCTGCTTGCGGAGCATACTGTTATAGCCGCCGATGGTGTCGCGCTCCAGCCCGGCCATGGAACCGCTTCTGTCCAGGATCATCACCAGTTCTGTCAGGTTCTTTTTCATTTGAGATGTCCTCCTTCATTTGATGATCCAAGTATAGCGGATACAAGAAAAGAAGTGGTCGTTTGCCAAGCGACAAATGATCCACTTCCCGGTATCTACTCTCCCAAGATCGGCTGCCCGTATTGGAAGAGCGCGGTGTTAATCTTGTAGATGTCGTAAATCCTGTTCGTGATGAAGTATGTGACAATGAGGTCAAACCGGCTGCTTGGGGAGAATGCGATCTCAGCCCTCGACAGCAGGTCAAGCGTAGTTTGCAAATCCAGCTCCAGTGCGATGGCAAAGGCCACCGCTGTTCTCTTCTTCGGCTTGTAATCCTCTTTACAGCGGATGCGGGAGAACAGCTTCCGGTCAATGTTTGCTTTCTTGTAGACCGTCACATCATCCATGCCGCTGGCATCGATCAGCTTGAACAGCCTCTGCTGGAAGGTTTCGCCGGCATGCTCCAGCAGCTCATCCAGGCTCTTGCCCGCAACGTCAAAGGGAACCTCCATCGGGGTGAGGGCGCCATCGAAGGCCAGATCCTCGGTGTCCGCTTCATCGGGGAGAGCAATGGTCTGACGAAGCAGTTCCTCCTCCATGCGTCGGCACCTGTTGTACTTCCCGCCGTATTCAGTCTGACGGGCCAGGCCCACGCCATGTTCATCTATGTATTCATCGATCTGGCCGAGGAGCTGTCCAGACAGTTCAAATGCCTTTCTATCAAACACGACAAGGATGACTTTCATGTCATGTGTAAGCAGAAAACCGCCAATCTCCGCCATAGCGATGCTTAAGGCCTCGTCCTTTGGGAATCCGTAAACACCCGTGGCGATCAGCGGAAATGCAATGCTCCGGGCATCCAGCTCCGCCGCCAGCGCGAGAGAATTGGCATAGCAGGAGCGCAGAATTTCCCGCTCGTGATGCTTCCCGTCAACCCACGCCGGGCCAACCGTGTGTATGATGTGGTTCGCGGAAAGGGCGAATGCAGGAGTGGCCGCTGCCTGCCCCGGAGCAATGTCTCCGATCTTTTTCCGCTCCGCAAGCAGAGCGTCCTCCCCGGCGGCGAGGTAGATGGCGCTGTCCGTACCGCTTCCTATGACCGGACGCGGGTTCGCGGTGTTCACGATCACGTCGGCCTTGACCTTCGTGATATCACTTCGGATGATTTGAAATGGCATCTGTTGTCACCTCACCTTGTATCCGCATTGTATCTGCACATTCGCTACGGTTCAGTTTTTGCTCAGTTTCTCATGCGCCTCCTCCAAAGACATGGGCAATCTTCTTCCAGTCAACGCTCACTTTGCGCCCGCAGAGTCATAGGCCTCCCAGGTCCAGGAAAGCGGTTCCCCGGCCAGATCCTCCGGTCGGGGAATCACGATATGGCCGCATGATGGCGTCGATTGTCCGCGATATGCTTTCGTCGTCTCACGCGCCCACGCTGTCGGCCCACGCCTTGAGGCTGTCCGCCGTCTGATGCCCGTTGAGCAGCTTCCCTTCCCGGAACGTCGCGCCAGGGGCGCTTTTCTGCAAGTACACAAGCGCCTTGCCAAAGCCGCTGCCGCCAGAGGTCGCAAACAGTACGATGGTCTTGCCGGAGAAGTCGTAGGCTTCCAGGAAGGTGTTGATGATGGTCGGCGCGATATACCACCAGATCGGGAATCCCAGCAGGATGGTATCATAGCCTGACACATCCACATCGCCCGTCACGATCGCGGGGCGCGAGGCCTTGTCCTGCATTTCCACGGTGCTGCGCGCCTTCTTGTCCATCCAGTTGAGGTCTGCGCGGATGTAGGGCTGCTGCGGTTTGATCTCATAGAGGTCGGCGCCCGCCGCCTCCGCCAGCGCCTTTGCCACCTTCGCGGTCGTGCCGCTCGCGCTGAAATACGCTACCAGTTTCTTGCTCATTTGAAATTCCTCCTTCTGTCATTTTCTGAATTCCGGTCGATCAAACGTGTTAATCCTTTGCGTTCGCGGGCTTGTTTTGCGCCATAACGCCAGCCAGCGGGTGCGGCACATAAGGCGCTTCCAGATATGCAAGGAAGATTCCTTCCTTGGTCGCGCATGGTCAGACTTTCACATCGCGCAGCTTCCACGCCGGAACGCCTCCGCAAAGAAACGCTCCAGCTTGTCGAAGGGGATCGCGTTCTTTCCGCCGCCGTCGTAGAGGTCGGTGTGCACCGCGTCGGGAAGGAGCATCAGTTCCTTGTTGTCCGCGTACTTGCTGTCTCTGACCATGTTCGCGTAGGCGTCCTTGCCGAAGTAGCAGGAATGTGCCTTCTCTCCATGGACGATCAGCACGGCGGAGCGGATCTCGCTGCTGTACTGCAAAATCGGTTGGTTGAGGAAGGACATACAGCCGATGACGTTCCAACCGCCGTTGGAGTTGAGCGAGCGCTTGTGATAGCCGCGCTGGGTCTTGTAGTAATCGTAGTAGTCCCTGACAAAGAACGGCGCGTCCTCCGGCAGAGGATCGACCACGCCGCCGCCCAGCTTGTACGCCCCGCGCAAATAGTCGGCGATGCGCTGGGCGTTGAGGGACTTCTTCATCTCGTAGCGCTGCTCCTCACTGTCCGCAGCGTCAAAGTACCCCTTGGCGTTCACGCGGGTCATGTCGTACATGGTCATGACCGCCGTCGCCTTGATGCGGGTGTCCAGGGCCGCGACATTGAGCGCCATGCCGCCCCAGCCACAGATGCCGATGATGCCGACGCGCTCCGGGTCCACGTTCTCCTGCACGGACAGGAAATCCACCGCCGCCTGGAAATCCTCGGTGTTGATGTCGGGCGAAGCCATATAGCGGGGCTGTCCGCCGCTCTCGCCCGTAAAGGACGGGTCGAAGGCAAGGGTCAGGAAGCCGCGCTCTGCCATGGTCTGGGCGTAGAGTCCCGAGCACTGCTCCTTCACCGCGCCGAACGGTCCGCAGACCGCGATGGCCGGCAGCTTGCCGGAGGCGTTCTTCGGCGCGTACAGGTCAGCCGCAAGCGTGATGCCGTAGCGGTTCACAAAGGTAACTTTCCTGTGGTTCACCTTGTCACTTTTGGGGAAGGTCTTGTCCCACTCCTGTGTCAGGTTCAGCTTCTCAGTCTTCATCATGGATTTGTTCTCCTTATTTATCGTAAAGTGTGTTGCGCTGTTCAAATCAGTCCATCCGGCCGGTCAAGCTGTCGTTGCTTCTCAAAGTCAGAATAGCATATCAAATACATTTTGCAAATCGTGATATCCGACTGGATGCATCTCTGTCTTATCACAACACGATTGCTTTACTCAGTTTTTTATATTCATTGCCCCACTTTTCCATTGCCTGGATGATGGGACGCATGGATTCGCCCAGCTCTGTCAGCGCGTATTCCACCCGGGGCGGGACTTCCGGGTAGGCGGTGCGGCGGACAATGCCGTCGGCCTCCATGGAGCGCAGCGCCTCCGTCAGAGCCTTCTGGCTGATGCCGTCGATGCTCCTCTGCAGTTCATTGAAGCGCCAGGGCCGCCCAAAAAGATTGCGCATGATGAGCAGCTTCCACTTGCTCCCGATCAGAGAGACCGTGGTGGCTACAGGGCATTCAGGCAGGATCTCGTCCTTTGTTCTCATATGCAGCACCTCGATTACTTTCAAAAAGAATGTTACACTCGAATCATACTGCAAGATTGAAACAAATGCAAGAGCTATTTCAAAAAGCTCTATGGTTACAAAAAGGTGCGTACTTGTACAGCCGAAGCAATTCCGTATAATAAAACCAGAAAAAATCGGAGTGAAAGAAATGGACGAGCTGTTTACATTTGAATTGGATATTGGTTCCGGCGAAAGCTGCATGACCGAAGAACGGATGCAAGACACGATATATAACTGTCTGGACTTCTGCCTGCTGCATGGAAAGACGCCGCACTTTTTTCTCTGCGGAGACGACCCGATCCGTCACCCGGCAATCTGGGCGGTGCTGGAGCTGCTGCGCGAAGAGGACGTGAGCTTCAGTCTCCTGAGCGAACCGGAGAAAACGGAGTTTGCGCAGCACCGAAACGTACTTTCAGAAGAGAACAGAGTTGAAATCGCCTGTGACGGGCTGACCCGTCAAGGGGCTGCAATGATCGGAAACATCTTTGAGGATCGGCTGGCAGACCTCTGGGTGGTCAGCGGCTTCGGGAGGTGACACATGAACATTGCAAACTTCCTGGTAGACACAGAACGGTGCATCGGCTGCGGACTGTGCGAAAAGGTCTGCCCCGGCGGTATCCTGCATCTGAACGCAGCGCGCAAATGCGAGATGGATGAGATCGATCAGTTTGGCTGGTGGGGCTGCTGGAAGTGCGAGCACTGCCTGGCCGTGTGCCCCAAGGGCGCGATCTCCATTTTTGGCAAGAAGCCGGAGGACAGCATCCCGCCGGTCAGGCCGGAGGCGGCCGCCCCGGTGATGGACGCCCTGGTGATGAACCGCCATTCCTGCCGCCGCTTCCTGCAAAAGGACGTGCCGACCGAGCTGATCGACGCCATGCTGCAGTGCATCGGCAATGCCCCCAACGGCGGCAACAAGCAGCAGGTGGAGTTTACCCTGATCGATGATCGGGCACAGATGGACCATTTTCGCTCCCTTGCCTATGCCAAAATGGATCGTCTGGCAGACCAGGGCGTCTACCCGACAGGCTTTGACAAGCCCTCCTATGAGGACATGAAACGCTGGGAGAAGACCGTGCGGCCAGACATGCTGTTTTGTGCTGCGCCCTATCTGCTGATCCCCCACGCGCCTTTGGGCAAGGGCGATCCGGTGGAGGACGTGATGACCGCCGCAGCATACTTCGAGCTGCTGTGCGCCTCCCGCGGCTTGGGCGCTGTGATGATGACCTTCCCGAAGGATGCGCTCCAGAACATGCCGGAGATCCGCGCCATGCTTCAGATCCCGGAAGGCCACTATGTGGGCGTGATGCTGGGCTTCGGCTGGCCGGAAATCCGCTATGCCAGGGGCACCCAACGCAGCGTGGAGGAAACCAGAATCCATAGGCTGCGCTTTGAAACGGAGGAAACGAAATGAACGCACAGGACTGCCTGAATACCCTGCGCGAGCTGCGGGATGTGACGTTTTCCACAGTCGCGCCAGACGGAAAGCCTCAGGCCCGGATTATCGACGTGATGATTGTGGAGGAAGGCCGACTTATCTTCTGTACCAGCAGAGGCAAGGCCTTTCACGCGCAGCTGATGGGGAGCGGCTGGGTCGCCGTGACCGGGCTGACAAAGGGCTACAAAATGATCCGCCTGAATGGAAAAGCAAAGCTGCTTCCTGAGAAGGAAGTCTGGATTGACCGGATCTTTGCCGCAAATCCGTCCATGCATGATGTATACCCCGGCGAGAGCCGGTATATCCTCGACCCCTTCTGCATTGACGAAGGAAATGTGGAATGCTTTGATCTGGGTGTGAATCCCATTGAGCGTGAGAGCTTCTCTTTCAGCGGTGCGGAGCCGGAGGCCAAGGGCTTTCGCATCACGGACGCCTGTATCGGCTGCGGCATCTGCGCGGCAAACTGCCCGCAACAGGCCGTCGACATGGGGGTGCCCTACGTCATCCGCCAGCGCAACTGTCTGCACTGCGGTCTGTGCGTGGAAAACTGCCCTGTCCGGGCCATTGTCCGGCGAGGCGGAGAGAATGGCGCATGATGGCTCCGATTCTGAACTACTTCCAGGAAAACGGCCCGCGCTTCCTGGTCATGCTGGGGGCGCATATCCGCGTCAGCCTGATTGCACTCGTGCTTGCGGTGCTGATCGGAATTCCCGCAGGCTTCCTTTGTGTGCGGCATCCAAAGTCGCAGAAGATGATTACCGGTCTGTTCAGCGTGCTGCGTGTGATTCCGAGCCTTGCGATTCTGCTGCTGATGGTGCCGCTGCTGGGAACCGGGACTGCCCCGGCCGTGGTGGCGCTGGTGCTGCTGGCCGTGCCGCCGGTTTTGATGAACACTGTGGCCGGGTTAGAGACTGTGCCGCCATTCATGCTGGAAACTGCGGATGGACTGGGCATGACAGGGAAGCAGATCTGGCAGAAGGTGCGCTTCCCACTGGCCATGCCCATGATTCTTACCGGGATCAAGACCGCCGCCGTGGAAATCGTCGCCAGCGCAACGCTGGCCTCCAAGATTGGGGCGGGCGGCCTGGGCGACATCATCTTCGCCGGGATCGGCCTGTTCAAGACCGAACTGCTGCTCATCGGCGGCGTGTCGGTGGCGCTGCTGAGTCTCGCTACCGGTATGCTGTTTGCTTTTCTGGAACAGAGAACCATGAAACACAGAGCCGCTTAAGGAGGAAACGAACATGAAGAAAACCATATCCACTGTCTTGATGATCGCACTGACTCTGAGCCTGACTCTCTCCCTGAGCGGCTGCGGCGGCAAGGTTCAGGAGACAAAGGCCACCGTCCGTATCGGCTCCAAGGATTTTACCGAGAACCTGATCGTATCGGAGATCTACGCCCTGGCGCTGGAGGATGCGGGCTACACGGTGGAGCGCAAGCAGAACATCGCGGGGTCTGTCGTGCATACGGCCATTACCTCCGGTGAGATCGACCTCTATCCCGAGTACACCGGCACCGGGCTGCTGGCCATCCTGCAGCTTCCCATGCACAGCGACGCCCAGGAGGTCTACGAGACCGTGAAGGCCGCCTATGACGAACAGTTTCAGATCACCTGGCTGGATTCCACTGCGGTCAACGACCGAAACGGCCTGGCTGTGCGCACCGAGGTGGCAAAGCAGTACAACATCTATACCATGTCCGACCTGCAGCGGGAGGCGGAGCACATCCGCGTCTGCTCTCAGGGCGAATTTGAGTACCGGGAGGACGGCATTCCGGGTCTGACCAAGGTCTACGGTCCCTTCAACTTCGCCTCCATCAATGTCTACGACAACGGCATCAAGTATCAGATCCTGGAGCAGGGCGAGGCGGACTGCTGCCCCGGCTATTCCACCGACGCCCAGCTGGTAAATACTGAGTTGTTCACATATCTGGAGGACGACAAGGGTTTCTGGCCGCCCTACTACCTGGCTCCCATCATCCGCAATGAGTTGCTGGAAGCCAATCCCGAGATCGCCGAGATCCTCAACGCGATCAGCGCCAAGCTCGACACCGAGACGATGGTCGCACTCAATGCCAAAGTGGACATCGACCACATGGAATACGATGAGCTTGCACGGGAGTTTTTTGAGACCGTCTGCAAGTAAGGAGTGGCGTTTATGGCAGCTGCCATTGAATTCAAAAACGTAAGCAAGACCTTTCCGGGTGCGGGCTATCCGGCGGTGCATGACCTGAGCCTCACGGTGAACGAGGGCGAGTTTGTCACACTCCTGGGCTCCTCCGGCTGCGGCAAAACCACGCTGCTGAAGATGGTCAACCGCCTCTATGAGCCGGATACCGGCAGTATCCTTCTCTTCGGGGAGGATATCTCCACCGTGGACGTGGTGAAGGTGCGACGGCGCATCGGCTATGTGATCCAGCAGATCGGCCTTTTTCCGCATTATACAGTGGGCGACAACATCGCCACGGTGCCGAAACTGCTGAAATGGGACAAGGCGAAGATCGATGCGCGCATAGACGAGCTGCTGACGCTGGTCGGCCTGGAGCCGAAGGAGTTTCGGAAGCGTTATCCCGCCCAACTCTCCGGCGGTCAGCAGCAGCGCGTGGGGCTGGCCCGCGCCCTGGCGGTGGATCCAAAGATCATGCTGATGGACGAACCCTTCGGCGCGGTGGATTCCATCACCCGCGAAAAGCTGCAGGATGTGCTTGTCCGGCTGCACCGCGAAACCGGCAAGACCTTCCTGTTTGTTACCCATGACATTGAGGAGGCTTTCAAGCTGGGCGACCGGGTCATCATCATGAACGAAGGAACCATCCGACAGTTTGACACGCCGGAGGCCATCATCCGCCATCCCGCCGATGCTTTCGTCGCGTCGCTGGTCAACTCCGCCAAGGCGAAGGAGGCCTTTTGGAGGGAATACCTGTGATTGCATACGCTTCAAAGTACTATGACAAGCTGCTGGCCGCCACCTGGGAGCATTTGCAGATCGTGGTGATCACGCTGTTGTTTTCTCTTGTTCTGGCCGTGCTGCTGACGGTTTTGTGCAGCTACTCCAGAACAGTTTCCCGTGTGCTGCTGCATCTCTTCTCCATGATCTATTCGGTGCCGAGTCTGGCGCTGCTGGCACTGCTGATCCCGATCACGGGCCTTGGCCGGAACACCGCAATCGTAGCCCTGGTGATCTACAACCAGTATCTGCTGCTGCGAAACTTTCTCGCGGGGCTGGACGGCGTGGACCGGGGCGTCGTAGAGGCCGCAACCGGCATGGGGATGACGCACCTGCAGCTTTTGTGGAAGGTAAAGATACCGCTGGCGAAAAAGGCGCTGATTGCAGGGCTTCGCATCGCGCTGGTGTCCACGGTGGGTATCGCCACGATCGCCGCCTCCATCAACGCAGGCGGCCTGGGAACGATCCTCTTTGACGGTCTGCGCACGATGAACACCGCCAAGATCCTCTGGGGCAGCCTCCTGTCCGCCGTCCTCGCGGTGGGTATCGACCGGCTGCTGAGCTTGGTGGAGCGGAAAAGCGAAAAGAGCGCATAAAAAAAACACCGGGCACATTCCGAAAAGGGGGTGTCCGGTGAATTCTTATTTGGGTGTACGCCGGGTTCAAAGCGTACTTGTAGCAGTTTCCCGCGCCAGGGGGAATCTGCATCAAACTGTTATAAGCGGTCTTGTTCAAAATATTCCGTCTATTCAAATCCCCACCAATTGGCGGGAACTGTTTTTTCCGCTTTCCCTTACAACTCATGTGCAAGAGCTTCCAGCAGTTTCTTCTTATCTTTTCTTACGCACAGGTAGAAGGTGATCGTCGCCTCCGGGTCGAAGATGGGGACATCCACACGGTCGAGCACTGCACTGTGCTGCTGCGTCAGGTTCGTCGTGAAATTCGGCAGTACTGAGGCGCTGATGAGGTCGGCCAAGGCCTCCCGCTGGGTCTGTACGATGAAATGGATGTCCTGCATTTTCTC
>Ga0310697_10007337_pt1 | contig 10402 bp, 6 predicted proteins | sample 172DNAGHGlowgp2_FD_203883 | JGI IMG/M metagenome (GOLD analysis project Ga0310697, IMG submission 203883) | Sheep rumen microbial communities from Palmerston North, Manawatu-Wanganui, New Zealand - 1728 DNA GHGlow gp2 (v2) (version 2) | ecosystem: Host-associated > Mammals > Digestive system >...
AATAACTGAAAAGTAAAACGCGAAAGGCGTTGTGTATCAGTGTGTTAGAAAAAGTCAAGAGGGACATCGTGTGCACATTTTGCTTTGTTTGTGCCGTTTGTTGAATTACAAGAAGTTAGGCATTTGAACACTTTTGGGGCCAAACGAAAAAGTTTGGCGATTTGAAGATTTTTTAGTACCTTTGCACTCGAATTCGCCAAAAAAATAGAACGGGTTTTGATGCGGACGGAAGTCGGCATTCCTTATACATTATATATATATATACATACGTGACTGAGAACGAACAGATATTGTGGCAGCGTTGCATGGAGATGTTCCATGGCAACGTCAGCGAGCAGCAGTTCCAGACTTGGTTCTCTCCGATGAGACTCAAGTCTTACGATGCTGCCAAGAAGGAGCTGGCGGTGTATATTCCGTCCCAGTTCTTCTTCGAATATCTGGAGGAGCATTTCCGCCGTCTTATTCACGTTACTATCAGTCGCTTCTTCGGCAGCGATGTTACGCTCTCGTATCAGGTTGAGGTCGCAGACAATGTGACGGTGACGCAAGAGAGTGACAACGACGTGATGCCACAGGTAGCTCCGAGCAGCTTTGCCGCAAACCAGTCGCCCACTTTGGCACAGGCTGTGGGTTTGCCCGAAGATCTCGACTCGCAGCTCAATCCGCATCAGAACTTCAGTAACTTCATCGAAGGCACAAGCAACAAGCTGCCGCGAAGCGTGGGTCAAGCTATTGCCGAACATCCGGAGCAGATGACGTTCAACCCGCTCTTCATTTATGGTCCGAGCGGTGTGGGCAAGACGCATCTGGTGAATGCTATCGGCTTGCGTACCAAGGAACTGCATCCCGAGAAGCGCGTCCTCTACCTGAGTGCACACCTCTTCATGGTGCAATTCACGGATGCCCGTAAACGTAATGTCTTCAACGACTTTATGCATTTCTACCAGAGCATCGACATGCTTATTGTGGACGATATGCAGGAGCTCATTGGTATGGCTGGTACGCAGAATGCTTTCTTCCATGTCTTTAATCACTTGCGTCAGAACGGCAAGCAGATCATCATGACATGTGACCGTCCGCCTGTTTCGCTGCAAGGCATGGAGGAAAGGCTTATCACACGCTTCAAGAGCGGACTGATGGCAGAGATGGAAAAACCTGAAGAGGCTTTGCGCCGCAACATCTTGCACAGTATTGTGAAGCACGACGGACTGAGCATTCCCGATGACGTGCTGGACTATATCTCGTCGAACGTCAACAATAGCGTCCGCGAGCTGGAGGGCATCATCCATAGCCTGCTGGCTTATTCCGTGGTCTATGGCAAGGAAATTGACCTCGACTTTGCCCAGCGCATCTTGGCTGGCCGCATCAGGGTGGAGAAGAAGAACGTCACCATCGACCAAATCATCTCCACGACTTGCGAGCACTTCAATGTAAAAGAAGAAGACATCTTCGGCAAGAGCCGCAAGGCAGAGATTGTGACGGTTAGACAGCTGAGCATGTACCTGGCTCACAAACACACGAAACTGGCGGCAAGCAAGATAGGCATTTACGTTGGCAACAGAGACCACGCCACCGTCTTGCATGGCATAAAGGCCATAGACGGGAGGCTGAAAATCGATAAGAAACTGCAGCGGCATCTTGAAGAGCTGGAAGAGAAACTAATAGGAAAGGCACTATGAACATCAAGCAGAGAAGAACCATCCGCAAATACACTCAGCAGCCCGTCAGTGACGAGCTGCTGAATCGGTTAATAGAGGAAGCCTCGCGAACGCAGACCATGGGCAACCTGCAACTCTACAGCGTAGTCGTGACGAGGTCCGCAGAGATGAAGGAAGAGTTGGCTCCAGCACATTTCTTCCAACCAATGGTGACACAGGCTCCTGTTGTGTTGACTATATGTGCCGATTTCCGTCGAACGACCGATTGGTGCTTGCAGAGAGAGGCGAATCCGGGTTACGACAATGTCTTGAGTTTCGTAAATGCTGCAACAGATGCTTTGCTCTTTACGCAGACATTCTGCTGCTTAGCAGAAGAGGAAGGTCTTGGCATTTGTTTCCTGGGCACGACCATTTATCAGCCGCAAGCCATTATCGCGACTTTAGGCTTGCCAGAACTTGTCTTTCCTGTCGCTACATTAACCGTGGGTTGGCCTGCAGAGAAGCCAAGGCAGACAGACCGTTTGCCGCTTCAGGCCATTGTGCATCAGGAGACATACTGCCCCTTTACGTCCGACCGTATTGACGCTTGCTACAAGAAGCGCGAGTCGCTTGCTGTGAACAAACATTTCGTTGAGATTAACGAGAAGCAAACGCTGGCGCAAGTCTTTACTGACATTCGCTATACGAAGAAGGACAACGAGGCAATGTCCGATGCCCTGCTTCTCACGCTTGCCCAGCAGAAGTTCCTGAGGTCAGGCGGTCTGCCGGGTGGCATCGTTCCTTCTGTTGTGGAACGTCGTCCCGAGGTTTTGGAGTGCGACGTTGTTCGCTTCCAGAACAAGAAAGAGAAATGGGTGGCCTTTGTCGGCTTGCTCGACGGCTTGCCTTACGAGATATTTACGGGCTTGCAGGATGATGATGAAGGCATCGCTATCCCGAAGAGCGTGATGAAAGGCTTCATTATCAAGCACTACGACCGTGAAGGGCAGAAACGCTACGATTTCCAGTTCGTCAACAAACGTGGCTACAAGACCACAATCGAAGGCTTGAGCGAGCGCTTCAATCCGAAGTACTGGGACTATGCAAAGCTCATCAGCGGAGTGCTTCGCTATCGTATGCCTATCGACCACGTCATTCGCCTCATTACTTCATTGCAGCTTGAGAACGACACGATGAACTCCTGGACGGCAGGTGTGGCAAGGGTGCTGAAGAAGTATTTGCCCGATGCACAGCAGGCGTTGGAAGAAGAAGAGGAATGAAAAGGATTGTCGAGATAAGCGTCAATCGCGTCAAGGTGTATGCCTATCACGGCTGCCATCCGCAGGAACGCGTCGTGGGAGGTGACTTCTATGTCAGCATCACGGCACAAGTTGAAGTGGAGGCTTCGGCCTGGAAGGACGACCAGTTGGAAGGCACAGCCGACTATTCTCGCTTCGTCAGCATTACTAAAGGGGAGATGGGCAAGCCATCCAATCTTCTCGAACATGTTGCAGCCAGAATTGCTTCTTCTGTTCTTGAGGAATGCCCTTCGGTCATGAAGGTCTGCGTAACAATAGAAAAGGAAAACCCGCCTCTTGGCGTGCTTTGTCAAGGCATCAGTGTTAAAATTGAGCAAACAAGATAAGTTTTTTGCTTTGATGGTTCGCAAAGTGAAATTTATTGTGTAACTTTGCGCCCAATATTCTCAAGATAACATAATGAAGAAGAAAGTAAGATTCAGTCTCGTATATAGAGACATGTGGCAGAGCAGCGGCAAGTTCCAGCCGCGCAAAGACCAGTTGGCACGCATTGCGCCTGTCATCATCGAGATGGGTTGCTTCGACCGCGTTGAAACCAATGGTGGAGCATTCGAGCAGGTAAACCTCTTGGCTGGCGAGAACCCCAACGAGGCTGTACGCGCCTTCTGCAAACCTTTCAATGAAGTGGGCATCAAGACACATATGCTCGACCGCGGCCTCAACGCTCTCCGCATGTATCCCGTGCCCGACGACGTTCGCCAGCTTATGTACAAGGTGAAGAAGAAGCAAGGAACTGACATCACCCGCATCTTCTGTGGCTTGAACGATGTGCGCAACATCATTCCAAGCATCAAGTGGGCGAAGGAAGGCGGTATGATACCTCAAGCCACCCTCTGTATCACCACTAGCCCCATTCATACGGCCGAATATTACTCGGCGATTGCGGATCAACTGATTGAAGCAGGAGCCGCCGAAATCTGTTTGAAGGACATGGCAGGCATTGGTCAGCCGGCTATGCTTGGCAAACTTACGGGCATGATAAAGAAGAACCATCCCGACATCATCATTCAGTATCATGGTCATAGCGGACCGGGTCTCTCAATGGCGAGCATCCTTGAGGTCTGCAACAATGGCGCCGACATCATCGATACTGCCATCGAGCCTCTCTCTTGGGGCAAGGTGCATCCAGATATCATCTCCGTGCAGTCTATGCTGAAGAACGAAGGATTCGACGTGCCCGAAATCAACATGTCGGCTTACATGAAAGCCCGGTCGCTCACGCAGGAGTTCATCGACGACTGGCTGGGCTACTTCATCAATCCTGCCAACAAGCACATGTCGAGCCTTCTGCTCGGCAGCGGTCTGCCAGGTGGTATGATGGGCAGCATGATGGCTGACCTTGGTGGCATTCAGAGCGTCATCAACAACCTGCGCAAGCAGAAAGGCGAGCCCGAACTCAACACCGACGATATGCTCGTTGCCCTCTTCAACGAGGTAGAGCACGTATGGCCGATGGTCGGCTATCCACCATTGGTAACGCCTTTCAGCCAATACACCAAGAACATTGCTCTCATGAACCTGCTCACCATCGAACAAGGCAAGGGACGCTTCGTCATGATGGACGAAGCCATGTGGGGCATGATACTCGGCAAGAGCGGCAAGGTGCCCGGGGAGATTGCTCCAGAACTTGTCGCACTCGCCAAAGAGAAGGGCAAAGAGTTCACCGATATCGACCCGCACACGCTTTATCCCAACGCGCTCGACGACTTCCGTAAGGAGATGAAGGAGAACGGCTGGGACTGCGGTCAGGACGACGAAGAACTGTTCGAGCTCGCCATGCACCCAGAGCAGTACCGTAACTTCAAGAGCGGTCAGGCGAAGAAGAATTTCCTGGCAGACTTGCAGAAAGCTAAGGAAGCGAAGCTGAGCAAATCCATTAAGCCAGAAGAACTTGCTGCCTTCAAGCATGCCAAAGCCGATGCCGTGGTCAGCCCTGTCGACGGTCAGGTGTTCTACGAATTCCAAGGCGGCAGCGAATGTGTTCCCTGTCTTGAGCCTGCTATCGGACAGAAGTACGAGGAGGGCGACATCCTTTGCTATGTGCAGGCCTCTTGGGGCGAATTCATCCCCGTCCCCGCAGGCATCGGCGGTAAGCTTGTCGACATCTCTGCCAAGAAAGCTTCCCATGTGCATCGTGGTGAGACACTTGCATGGATTGAAAGGGAATCATAATCCGATTTAAAACAGAGGCATTAAAAACGCCGCGTGCGGAGATTGCAATCCCCGCGTGCGGCGTTTGTCATTTCCGCGTGCGGCGTTTGCAATCCCCGCGTGCGGCGTTTGAATCTTCCTACTTGGTGTTTGTAATTTCCATATGAGATGCTTTTAATGTCCTTTTGTTGCATTTTTATGCTCAAATGGTGGTAAAATTGTGCAAAAAGTATCATTTTTTATAAAATATCTGTGATTATGTGCTAATTATTCCAAAAAAGTTATTACCTTTGCCGCTCGAATTGTCTTATCGTAGATACGACTACACATTATTAATATATTTAAGAGCGATTATTAACAAATTAGAGATGTTTATATATAAAAAATTAAGTCTTGTCGCGGCGTTGCTATTCCTGTCTGTCGGGTTGGCAATGGCGCAGACAACAATTTCCGGAACAGTGTTCTCCGCCGACGACAATGAACCCTTGATGGGCGCAAATATTTTGGTGGAAGGTACACAGAACAGAGCCATTACGGACCTTGACGGTAAATTCACGTTGAACGAGGTCAAGTCAAACGCCGTATTGGTAGTGTCTATGATTGGTATGCGCACCGAGAAGGTGAAGGCCAAGGATGGTATGCGCATCATGTTGCAAAGTGAAGACGTGCAGATGACGGAGGTTATCGTGAACGGTCAGCAACAGATTGACAAGCGCCTGTTTACTGGTGCAGCTACGACAGTTGATGCAGAGAAGATCAAGCTCTCTGGTCTTGCCGACGTGAGCCGTTCTCTGGAAGGGCGTGTCGCAGGTGTGCAAGTGACAAACGTTACGGGCACTTTCGGTGCTTCGCCCAAGATTCGCGTCCGCGGTGCTACGTCCATCTATGGTAACTCTAAGCCCCTTTGGGTGGTGGATGGCGTCATTTACGAAGACAACGTTGACGTGAGCGCCGATGATTTGGCTTCCGGTGATGCGAAGACATTGATTTCGTCAGCTGTTGCAGGTTTGAACTCCGATGATATTGAGTCTTTCACCATCTTGAAGGACGGTTCTGCAACCTCCATTTACGGTGCCCGCGCTATGGGCGGCGTGATTGTCGTTACCACCAAGAAAGGTGCGAAAGGTCGTGCCAACGTGAACTACACAGGTGAGTTCACCACCCGTCTCAAGCCCAGCTACAACGACTATAACATTATGAACTCGCAGGAAGTGATGGGCGTTTATAAGGAGATGTACGACAAAGGCTGGCTGCAACTCGACAATATGGTCAATGCCCAGAATACCGGTGTCTACGGCTATATGTTCCAGCAGTTGCGTGCTTACGACCCGTTGACAGGCTCTTTCGGACTCCAGAACACAGAGGCCGCCCGCAATGCTTACCTTCAGGCAGCTGAGTTCCGCAACACCGACTGGTTCGACCTCCTGTTCACCAACAATGTGCAGATGAATCACTCTCTCAGCGTTTCTGGCGGTACAGATCGTTCGCAGACGTACTTCTCGATGTCTGTCCTCAGTGACCCGGGACACTTTGTCAACCGCAGCAGCGTGAGCCGTTATACGTTTAACGGTAATACCTCTTACGATATATTGAAAGGTCAGAAAGGCGCAGAGCTGCTTGCCGTTAAGCTTGCCGCTCAGGGCAGCTACCGTAAGCAGGAGGCTCCGGGTTCGCTGAACCGTACAACCGACGTTGTAACGGGTGAGGTAAAGCGTGACTTCGACATCAACCCCTTCAGCTACGCTATGAACACAAGCCGCTGTCTTGATCCCAACATCAATTATACGCGCTTCTACACTGGCTTCAATATCTTCGACGAATTGGAGTATAACTACAATGATATCCAGGTAACGGAATTGATGTTCCGTGGCGAATTGGAGTACAAACCCATCAAATCAGTGCGCCTCAACGGACTAATCTCCTCCCGTCTGTCTCATACACGTCGTCAGCACAACGTCATGGATAAAGCCAATCAGGCCAATGCCTATCGTGCCGGCGTGGATGCAGAGGACGACAACTCTACAATCCGCTACAACAACAGCCTCCTCTACACCAACCCAGACGATGAGTTGGCTCTCCCTGAATCCGTTCTGCCTCAAGGCGGTATAAAGTATCAGTACGACGATAACATGCGTTCTAACACCTTCCGCTTCATGGCAGGTTATAACAATGTATTCAACGATGTTCATACGCTCAATGGTATGGTTGGAGCCGAGTATTCTTCCGTTCGCCGTACTGCAACGAACTGGACAGGTTGGGGCTATCAGTTCGACAATGGTGGCATCACTTATACCCCGTACCTCTGGCTGAAGCAGATGAACGAGGAGAACACCGACTACTTCGGCGAATCTTTCACACTGACAAACACTATGGCATATTATGGTCAGGTGAACTATAACTTCGACCAGCGCTACACTTTGAACGGAACATTCCGCTATGAAGGCACGAACCGACTTGGCAAGAGCCGTCAAAGCCGTTGGTTACCTACATGGAACGTCTCTGGTTCATACGACCTTACCAATGAGAAGTTTATGGAAAGCACCAGGTCTTGGCTCTCACAGGTTAAGTTCCGTGGCAGTTATTCGTTGACAGCCGACACAGGTCCTTCTTGGGTAACTAATGCCGGGGCAATCTTCAATACCCAAAACACATGGCGTCCCTTTACCTCTGCTGCCGAGTCGCAGATTTACCTCTCGTCTCTCGGCAACTCGGAACTGACATACGAAAAGAAACACGAATGGAACTTCGGTGTTGATTTGAGCTTCCTGAAAGATCGCATCGCTGTGACATTTGATATCTACGGCCGAAACAATTATGACCTTATTGGCCGCATCTTCACTCAGGGTTCCGGCGGTGAAATCGCCAAATATGCTAACGTGGCAGACATGAAGTCTCATGGCGTTGAGCTTGGTCTTTCTACCGTCAATATCGACAAGGCTGGCTTCAAGTGGATGTCGGACTTCATCTTCTCGAAAGCGAAGAATAGAATTACGTCTCTTGAGGTGGATAGTCGTGCCGTTGACCTCGTGACAGGCCTTGGCTATGCCATCGAAGGCTATCCCGTACGTTCTATCTTCAGCTACCAGTTTGCAGGACTCAACTCAGAAGGCCTGCCACAGGTTTATAACGAGTATGGGGAAAAAACAGTGGGCGACGTAAATTTCCAGGAGACAGAGAACCTGGAAGACTTCCTCATCTACGAGGGCCCGTCCGACCCGACGTTCTATGGCTCCTTCAACAACACGTTTAGCTACAAGAGCAAGAACTGGGGTTCCATCTCGCTCGACCTCTTCCTTACCTATGCAGGTGGCAACGTCGTTCGTCTTGATCCCGTCTTCTCCTATGCGTACAGTGACCTCTCGGCTATGCCTCGCGAGTTTAAGAACCGTTGGATGATGGCTGGCGACGAAGCAGTCACGAAAATTCCCGTTATCGCCTCTCGCAACCAGGTCGACCGCTACGGCAGCACCACAATGCGTACGGCGTATAATGCCTACAACTATTCTACAGAGCGTATCGCGAACGGCGACTTTATCCGCTTGAAGGAAATGGCTCTCACGTATACACTTCCTGAGGGATGGCTCAAGAAGACATTCATTAATACGGCTTCTATAAAAGTAGCTGCGACAAACCTCTGTCTGCTATATGCCGACAAGAAATTGAACGGTCAGGATCCCGAGTTCATCAACTCTGGCGGTGTGGCAGCTCCTATCTCCAAACAGTTTACAGCTACCGTGCGTTTAGGTTTTTAATTAACAGAATTAGAAATTGAAGGATATGAACAGAAATATATACAGTCTTTTTGTCATCTGCCTGCTCGGCATCATAAGTGTATGTTCTTGTACTGCGCTTGATGAAGCTCCCGACAACCGTACTGACCTCGATTCCGCAGAAAAGATTCGCAAGTTCCTGACTTCGGGTTATCCTGTGGCTACACCAGCTGTCATCTGTGAACTCAGTGGCGATAATTTCGTGGACAACAACGTTGTACTGGCTGCCACGCACAACGATGCATATTCCATTTTCCATGAAGAAGCCTATCAATGGAAAGATATTACAAATTATAATACAGGAGAGCAGGATACTCCCTACCAGGTATGGGAAGCATATTATGCCGGTATTGCCGTTGCCAATCATGCGATAAAAGCTATGAAGGAAATGAGCAATGACCCTGCCAGGGATCCTGAGTTCGCCCACTCTTGGGGCGAGGCTCACTTATTGCGTGCATATCTCCACTTCGTCCTTGTCAATGTCTTTGCCGAAGCATATAAGGATGAAGCCCAAAGTGCTAATGAGTGGGGTATTCCATACGTACGTGAGGTGGAACAGACAGTATCTGTGGACTATAGTGATACCAAATATCGCAAAAGTGTTGCTGAGGTTTACAACCTAATTGAACAGGATATTTTGGAGGGCATCGACCTTATTGATGATTCCAAGTATCAGGTTCCTGCCTACCACTTTAATCGTAATGCAGCCAACGCCTTTGCTGCACGTTTCTATCTCTTTAAGCGTGACTATCAGAAGTGTCTGAAATATGCCAATGCAGCTTTGGGCTCTAATCCCGCCTCCATGCTTCGTAAGTGGGCGTCACTCAACACCAACACGATGGACACACGCCTCAATGACTTCAACGATGAGAAAGCTGCTTGTAACTTCCTCATCCAGTCTACTTACTCACTTCAGGACCGCATGCTCTCCACGTGTCGCTTTGCAATCAACACTGGTAGCAGCGATTACAACGTGTCCTCCACCGTAGGCCTCCTATACAATGGCGGTGGCCCAAACTGGACGGGTTATATACCAGCTTATGCCGGTAACTTGTTCCTCTTTGGCAAACAGGAGTACGGCATCTGGCTTTTCCGCGTTTATGAATACTTCGAATATACAGACAAGATTGCCGGTATCGGTTATGTCCACATCCTCTATCAGCCTTTAACAGCAGAGGAAACCTTGCTTTGCCGTGCAGAGGCCAAACTTTATTTGGGTGATCGAGCAGGTGCAATTCAAGACCTAGGATATTGGACAAGTTCAAAGATGATAGACAAGCCTCTTGATCAGGCTGGTATCGATAACAAGTATAAAGGCGACTATACGAGTAACATTTTTGTTGACGACCTGCATCCTCAGGATATGAGTGCAACATGGCCTACGCTTGCTGCTGACGAAATGCGTGTGTTGCATTGCATCCTCCATTTCCGCCGTATCGAGACTATGTTCGAGGGCATGCGTTGGTTTGATATCAAGCGCTACGGCATTGGCATTCATCATGCTTACAGAGGTCCTGCCGAAGAC
>Ga0310697_10007338_pt1 | contig 10402 bp, 8 predicted proteins | sample 172DNAGHGlowgp2_FD_203883 | JGI IMG/M metagenome (GOLD analysis project Ga0310697, IMG submission 203883) | Sheep rumen microbial communities from Palmerston North, Manawatu-Wanganui, New Zealand - 1728 DNA GHGlow gp2 (v2) (version 2) | ecosystem: Host-associated > Mammals > Digestive system >...
GGGCGGTGATGGTCATGCCGAGGGCCTTCGCCTTCTGGCCGACCAGCCGGCCCACGTTGCCATAGGCCTGGACACCCAGGCGCTTGCCCTGCAGCTCGCTGCCGGTGGCCGGGGTGAAATGCGTACGGGCCATGAAGATCATCAGGCCGAGGGCGAGTTCCGCCACAGCGTTGGAGTTCTGGCCGGGGGTGTTCATCACGACGACACCATGGGCGGTCGCAGCAGCGAGGTCCACATTGTCATAGCCGGCACCCGCGCGCACGACGATCTTGAGTTTCGGGGCGGCGGCGATCACTTCGGCCGTCACCTTGTCCGAGCGGATGATCATCGCTTCCACATCCGCGACGGCGGCGACCAGGTCGCTCTGTTCCGCATATTTCTCCAATTTCACGACTTCGTGACCAGCCTCCGTGAGGATGCTCACGATCCCCTCGACCGCCTTCGCGGCGAAAGGTTTCTGGGTAGCTAACAGGACTTTCATTATTTCTTCAATGCTTCAAATTCCTTCATGCAATCCACCAGCGCCTGGACGTCCTCGAGGGAGCAGGCGTTATACAGGGAGGCGCGGAAACCGCCGACGGAACGGTGGCCCTTGATGCCCACCATGCCGCGTTCCTTCGCGAAGGCGAAGAACTCGTCCTGCAGATCCTCCTTGCCGGGGGCCATCACGAAGCAGACGTTCATCAGGGAACGGTCTTCCTTGACGGCGGTGCCGATGAACATGGAGTTCCGGTCGATTTCGTCGTACAGGAGGGCGGCCTTGGCCTTGTTGATCTCGTACATGGCCTCGACACCACCGATGGACTTGAGCCACTTGAGGGTTTCGTTCATCACGTAGATGGCGAACACCGGCGGGGTGTTGAACATCGAGAGCTTGTCGATGTGGGTGCGGTAGTCAAGCATCGTCGGGATGTAACGGCTCACATGACCGAGGGCTTCCTTCCGGATGATCGCGAAGATAACACCGGCAGGACCGACGTTCTTCTGCGCGCCACCGTAAATGAGGTCGTACTTGGAGACGTCCACCGGACGGGACATGATGTCGGAGGACATGTCGGCGATAAGAGGGCACGGGACGTCGAGGTCCTCATGAATCTCTGTACCGTAGATGGTGTTGTTCGTGGTGATGTGGAGGTAATCGAGATCAGCAGGAACCTCGAAGCCCTTCGGGATATAGGTGTAGTTCTTGTCCTTGGAGCTGGCGATGGCATAGGCGTCGCCGATGCCCTTGGCCTCCTTGAGGGCCTTGCTGGCCCATACGCCGGTGTCCAGGTAAGCGGCCTTCTTCTCCAGGAAGTTCATCGCGACATAGAGGAACTGGAGGGAGGCGCCGCCGCCGAGGAAGACGACCTCGTGCGTGTCGGGAATATGGAGGAGCTCCTTCCAGAGGGCGCGGCACTCATCCATCACGGCGTCCCACTCCTTGGTGCGGTGGGAGATGCAAAGGACGGACATGCCGGTGCCGCTGAAATCCTTCATGGCTTCGATGGCGTGGTCGATGGCGACCTGCGGGAGAAGGCAGGGGCCAGCATTGAAAACGTGAACTTTTTTCATTGTTTTAAAATGTTATCGAATTAATTTCGAAAGATAATGATTTATTATTGATTTTCCTTATTTTTCTTCCAATTTCGCAATTTCAGTCATCCTTTTACGGAAATCTTCTTCCAGCGCGAGGCGAACCCGTACTTCCAGGGAACATTCCATTCCGAAATCCTGGGACACAGGCGTCAGCCCCATGTCCTTGAGCACTTTCATCACGGCGTTCATCGACAGATAGTCAAAGGTGACCCGGAAAGCCTTGCCGGCGACCTTGTCTATAATTTCCGCCCGCGCGAGCGCATCGGCCGTGGAAGTCTTGTACGCCCGGATCAGACCGGGAATTCCCAGCTTGATTCCGCCGAAGTACCGGACGACCACGACGAGGATGTCGCTCAGACCCGTCGAGTCGATCTGGCCCAGGATCGGACGGCCCGCCGAACCGGATGGTTCTCCGTCGTCGTTGGCCCGGAAACGGTCCCCCTTGTAGCCCAGGCGGTAGGCGTAGCAATGGTGCCGGGCGTCGTGATATTCTTTCTTGAGCCCGGCAACGATCTCCTTCACTTCTTCCTCCGTCTCCACGGGGTAGGCCAGTGCGATGAAGCGGGAACCATTGTCCTTGAACAGGCCTTCGCTCCGCCCGGCGATACTCCGGTATGCGTCGAAATTATCCACGGACACGAAATTAGCGTTTTTTACGAAATTTTGCAATCGGCAAGGATTTTTATTGTATCTTTGATTTCAGAAACCAAGACTTGACAACGACTATTTATTATGGTATTCAGACTCAGAGTCACCCTCACCGGCATCAAAGGCTTCTTCAGAATCTATCATGTGAACGGCGCTACGACGCTGTACACCCTTCATAAACAGATGCGGGCCGACATGGAATTCCCGCAGGACCAGCTCATTATGTTCAAGGCCCTGGACATCGAGGGCGGCGTGGTGGGCCGTTACGGTCTGTTCGACCTCGGCTCCGGCACCGTGGACCAGGTCTCCCTGGAAAAGGCTGTCAAGGCCGGAGCGACCGACTTCGTCTATTTCTATGACGTCACGAACCGCAAAAGCGTGAACATCACCGTGGAAGGCGAAGCGGAAGGTGCCGTCGCCAGTCCCGACTCCCCCTACATCGCGGAATCCAAAGGCCCGAACCCCATCGAGTTCGAGAACGGCTACGTCGCCTACGAAGACCTGCCGGATGAGCAGCGCCATCTCCCCGGCGAGAACAGGGGCGGCATGGGCCTCGATGACGACGAGGACTTCGACGATGAAGATGAAGACGAGGAGGAAGAGGACGACGACGAAGACGGCAAGGAAATCTACGACGAAAACGAGTAGCGGATGGGCAGGCGGCTCCTGGTGATCCTCGGACCGACTGCCGTCGGAAAGACCGACTACAGCATCGAACGGGCGCTGGAGTACGGAAGTCCCGTCATCTCCTGCGATTCCCGCCAATTCTATCAGGAAATGCGCATCGGCACGGCCGTTCCCTCCCCGGAACAGCTCGCGCGGGTGCGACACTATTTCATCCAGGACCGTTCCGTCCGGGTCAATTATACCGCCGGTATGTATGAGGCGGAAGCCCTCGACCTCATCGGCCGTCTCTTCGACGAAGGGCATGAAACCCTCGTCGTCACGGGCGGCTCGATGATGTACATCGACGCCCTCTGCTACGGGCTGGACGACTTCCCGGAAGTGCCGATGATGCTCCGGGAGCACCTGATGGAATGCCTCCGGGACGAAGGCGTGGAGGTCCTCGCCGACCAGCTCAAGGAACTGGACCCTGTCACCTACGACGAAATCGACATCGCCAACGGGCAGCGCGTCATCCGCGCCCTGGAAGTGTGCCTGTACACCGGACAGCCCTTCTCTTCCTTCAAGACCCGCCGCTTCAAGGAGCGGGACTTCGAAATCGAGAAGATTGGCCTGACCCGGCCGCGGGAGGAACTCTACGACCGCATCGACGCGCGCGTATTGAAAATGATGGAAGACGGTCTCGAGGAAGAGGCACGGAGCCTTCTCCCCTACCGCGACTTTCCCGCCCTCCAGACGGTGGGCTATCGCGAAATGTTCGATTATTTCGACGGGAAGCACGACCTTGAGACCACCGTCCGCCTCATCCAGCGCAACACCCGTCACTATGCCAAGCGCCAGTTTACCTGGTGGCGCCGCGATCCGTCAATCCGATGGATTGACGTTTAGATCAACGAATTGATTATCAACGTAATAAATGCGGGTCTATGTTCCGAAACGAACATAGACCCGCATTTAATCGACAGACAGTCAGCACTTTACATTTTCGTCAGAACGAAAACCGTGAAGCACTGCGGCGGAACCTTCGCGGAAAGGGTCTTGCCCTCTCCCGTGAAGGCGGCCTTTGCAGGAGTGATGCGGTCGGGAACGTCCAGAGTGTTGTCCTCGTAGAGAAGACCGGAGGTGAAGTCGATGCGCTCCACCGCCTTCACGATCTCCTTCTTCTTCAGACCGTTGAACGCAAACTCCACGGACTGCGGCTGTTCGGACGTATTGATCACTTTCACATAGACCTTGTCACCGTCCTTCACGGCGCTGGCGAAGAGGCCGTCCTGGCCCTCGGCGCCGGTCACGTTCACGCCATCCATCTTGAGTGTCAGGACGTTCTGTCCCTTGTACTCGCTGTACAGATGCTGGACGTGGTGTACGCCGGAACTGAAAAGAGCCTGAACGCCACCTGGTGGGGAAAGAAGGTCGACTGACCCTTCCCTGGAGAATTGAATCTTTCTTCGTAGCAAATGAACGATTTTTCGCACCCGAAACGCGCGAAAACACCTACTTTTGTATATTGAGACTAACAACCTGATAATGACTATCATGAAGAAGACACTGACCCTCATCGCGGTGCTTGCCGCCGCCCTGACCGCCACGGCGCAGGTCAAGGTTTCCGTCCACGAGACAGCCCAGGACCAGCCGGTCATCCCGGCCGAGATCTACGGACAGTTCTCCGAACACCTCGGGAAATGCATCTACGAGGGCATCTGGGTGGGTAAGGACTCCTCCATCCCCAATGTAAACGGCTACCGCACGGACGTGCTGGATGCTTTCCGGGCCCTGAAGGTCCCCGTGCTCCGCTGGCCGGGCGGCTGCTTCGGCGACGAGTACCACTGGATGGACGGCATCGGCCCGCAGGAGAACCGCAAGAAACTCGTGAACAACAACTGGGGCAGCACCGTGGAAGACAATTCCTTCGGCACCCATGAGTTCCTGAACCTGTGCGAAATGCTGGGCATCGAGCCCTATATTTCCGGCAACGTGGGTTCCGGCACCGTCGAGGAACTGGCCAAGTGGGTCGAATACATGACCGCCCAGGAGGGCTCGATGGCCGAACTCCGCGCCAAGAACGGTCGCAAGGAGCCCTGGAAGGTCAAATACCTGGGCGTCGGCAACGAAAGCTGGGGCTGCGGCGGCGACATGACGGCGGACTACTACTCCGATGTCTATAAGCGCTATGCTCTCTACGCCCGCAACTACAGCGGCAACCGCCTCTACAAAGTGGCCTGCGGCGCTTCCGACTACGACTACAACTGGACCAAGGTCATGATGCAGAACGCGCGCACCAAGATGGACGCCCTTTCCCTGCACTACTACACCTGCAAGGGCTGGACGGGAAGCAAGGGTTCCGCCACGAACTTCACCACGGAAGAGTACTACAACGTCCTCGCCAAGACTTGTGAGATCGAGGAAGTCCTGAAGAACCATTTCGCCATCATGGACGCCTACGACCCGGACAAGAAGGTCGCCCTCATCCTGGACGAATGGGGAACCTGGTTCGATGTGGAGCCCGGCACCAACCCGGGCTGGCTGTTCCAGCAGAACACCATGCGTGACGCTATCGTCGCGGCCCTGAACCTCAACATCTTCCAGAAGCACACCGACCGACTGAAGATGGCGAACATCGCCCAGATCGTGAACGTCCTGCAGGCCATGATCCTCACCGACGGCGAGAAGATGGTCCTCACCCCGACCTACCATGTGTTCCGGATGTTCAACGTCCACCAGAACGCGACCTACGTTCCGTCGGACTACACCACCGGTAACATCGTGTCCGCCGAAGGCCGCATCATGGACGACTTCAGCGCCTGCGCCTCCCGCGACTCCGCGGGCAAGCTGCACATCTCCCTGGCGAATCCGTACCTGGACAAGCCCGTCACCGTGGAACTCGCCTTCGACCAGCTCAAGCCGAAGACCGTCACCGGTGAAATCCTCAAGGCCGACAAGATCAACGCATACAACGAGTTCGGCAAGGCCCCGGCCGTCGCCCCCGCCGCCTTCACGGGCGCGAAAGCGACCGGCAAGGGCGTGAAGCTCACCCTGCCCGCCGCCTCGGTTGTCGTGCTGGAGATTCAATAACATGAAACACAATCTGTTACTGTTTGCAGCCTGCCTCGTTATCGCGGCAGGCTGCACTGCGTCCCCAAAGGACCAGGTGGCCGTGAATCCGCTTACCTATACGGATATTCCGGACAATGACGTCATCCGGGTCGGAGAAGACTATTACATGGTGTCCACCACGATGTATTTCTGCCCGGGCGCACCCATCATGCACTCCCGTGACCTGGTTCATTGGGAAATCGTGAATTACATCTACGACGTCATCGAGGACGATGACATCTACAACCTCCGGAACGGGCGGAACGCCTATGGCAAGGGCCAGTGGGCGACGACGCTGCGCTATCATAACGGTGTTTATTATGCCCTCTTCGTGGCCAATGACCAGCAGAAGACGTATATGTACCGCACGAAGGACATCGTGAACGGCCCGTGGGAGCGGAATGTGATCGAAGGGTATTTCATGCATGACGCCTCGCTGCTGTTCGACGAGGACCGCCTGTGGGTGGTCTGGGGCAACGGGAACCTGAATCTCGTGGAGCTCGAGCCGGACGGCAGTGCCGTCAAGGCCGGCGCGGAGGCCGAGGTCATCATCGAGTCCCCGCGCGAAGGCTGGAACCTCCGGGCGGAGGGCGCGCATTTCTACCACATCGGCGATTACTACTACGTGCTGGAAATCGACTGGCCGCGGGACAAGCCCCGCACGGCCACGATTTGGCGCAGCAAGGACATTCATGGACCATACGAGTCCAAGGTCGTGCTGCAAGGCACCCTGGGCGGCCGGAGCGACGGCATCGCGCAGGGACCGATCGTCGAAACGCAGCACGGTGACTGGTATGCCATCCAGTTCCAGGACCACGGCGCCGTGGGCCGCATCCCCTGCATCCAGCCCGTCAACTGGGTGGACGGCTGGCCGATTATGGGCGAGAACACCGTTCCGTTGGAGGAAGTGACCGTGAATCTGCCTTCCCAGGGCCGTGATTACGTGTGGGATAACGATGAGTTCGACGGAGACAAGCTGGCGCTGGTCTGGCAATGGAACCACAAGGCACCGGAAGGCTGGTCGCTCACCGAGCGGCCCGGCTGGCTGCGGCTCCGCGCCACGACGGCCACCGGCCTCGCCGATGCCCGTGGCACGCTCACCCAGCGTACCGTCGGCCCCCGCTGCATCAGCGAGACTTATCTGGACGCCTCCGGGATGAAACCCGGTGACGAGGCGGGTATCGCCGCGTTCCAGAGCGGAAACGCCCGCATCGGCGTGCGCGTCGCTCCGGACGGCCGGCGGTTCATCGTCCTGCACCAGAACGGACGTTCCTTCTCCCGCGGCGAAGACGGAAGACCCGTGTTCAATAACATCGACGAAGACCTGGCCGTCATCCCGCTGGAAGGCAACGGCCTCTGGATGCGCATCAATTACGTCTTCACCCCGCAGGAAGAAGGCGAGGAGGCTGACACTGCAACCTTCAGCTGGTCCACCAACGGGAAGGACTGGACCGTCGCCGACTATAAACTCCACATGCGCTTCACGCTGGACTACTTCACCGGTTACCGCAGCGCTTTATACAACTTCGCCACCCTCGAGGAGGGCGGCGAAGCGGATTTCGACTGGTTCCACCAGCGGGTGTATTGACGCATTCTCTCATTCCATCCCATAAAAAAGGGCCGCATCCTCACAAGGACGCGGCCCTTCCCATCAAAATGTTTAACCAACCAACCTGCTATTTGTAAGAGTAAGGAAGGTCACCCTTGGCCCAGGTGGTGCCATCGCCCCAGCCCGGGTTCTGCTCCAGAACGCCCTCGGACAGGGTTACCTGGTCTTCCGGAATCTTGAAGAAACCACCCTGGGTGTCGTTGTAGCGCTGCATGAAATCCTGCTTGAAGTGGTACGTACCCGTGCCCTGCTCATTCAGGATCTTGTTGCCTTCCTGGTTCTTCACAATTTCGGCCACGTCGCCCCAACGGCGCAGGTCGTTCCAGCGGATGGCTTCGAAGCACAGTTCGTAGCGACGCTCTTTCTTCAGGGCGGCCAGGCTGTAGCCGACATCCTTCAGGCCGGCACGCTGACGGACAGCGTTGAGGCCACTCTTGCCATTGTAAATGGCCTTGCCGTCAGTGAGTTCGGAATGCATCAGGAGCACATCTGCGAAACGGAGCCATACCAGGGACTGGGTCAGGCCCGTCTGGCGGTTGTTCTCACTGCCATAGTAATAGCCATAGCTGAGGTATCTTGAAGAATGGTCCTCGTTCCAGGCTTCGACGCCGATGTATTTCTTGGCAAGCAGGTTCGTGTTCTCCACTTCCTTGGCCTTGTCACCCGGGTAGTCCGGAATTTCCACGAGACGGTCGCAGATGGAACCCACGCGACGGTAATCGCCTGCATAATCCGGATCGGCGGCCCAATCGGTCCACAGTTTCTCGCACACGGGGCCGTTGGAATAACCCTGGACAGAGAACGGGAAAGCCGTGGCGTTGGTCTTGCGGAGGCTGTAGAATTCGACGATACGGTTGTGGCGGAGCTGTCCGTCAGCACTCCAGCCGCCCTTGTTGGACATCTTCACGGCGAACATGTTCTCCTTGTTCTCATCGGTTTCCCAGTTCAGGTCGTTGTCCTTGGCATAGGGATAGTCCGGCTTGGTGTACGGATTGGTATAAGGCCAGAGGTTGCGCTGATCGGAAACCAGGCCATAGCCGCTGTTCTGGATGCAGTCCTCCAGCCAGGTGACCACCTGGGATTTGGAAATGGAGCCGCCTTCTGCAAGCGGAAGCTCGTTCTTTTTATAGAAACCGGTATAGAACAGCCAGATACGGGCCATCATGGCTTCGGCGGTCCACTTGGACACACGGCCGTCACCGAACTCGGGATACCGGGTGGACGGGCCATGGTCGATAGCGGCCTTCATGTCGGAAGCGATTTGCGCATACACTTCATCCGGCGTACTGCGGGGCAGGTTCTGCGGTTCCGTGGACAGCACCAGCGGAACGCCGTTGAAGACTTGCGCCAGGTTGAAGTAATACCAGCTGCGGAGGAAATAGATTTCGCACAGAAGCTGCTCTTTCTTGGCGGGAGAGCTCCACTCTGTCACGTTGTCGATGGTCTCCAACGCGCTGTTTGCGCGGTTGATGCCCTTGTAGCGGTTGGACCAGCAAGGATTCATCCAGTTTACGTAGGAGTTCATCAGACGGTCCACGCCCTGCGCGCCGATGTTGGACTGGCTGCCGCCGCCGAGCCGGTCGTCGGAAGCGATGTCGAAGATGAAGAAAGGATCCTCTTCCGGGTCGGCGAGGTTCCGGTTCATCACGGAATAGATGCCGTTCACCATCTGGATGGCGTCGGTCTCATTGACCGGGAAGTTGGAGGTATCCTTCTTGGTGAGGTTCTGCGTGTCCAGGAAGTCGTCGCAACCCGAGAGGAACATCACGCAAAGCGAAGCCGCAATCAGATAGAATATATTCTTTTTCATGGTGCTCAGGGATTAGAAGGTGATGCTCAGACCCACCTGCCAGGAGTTGGAGGAAGGATAATAGCCGCAGTCGATACCGGAAGCCCAGCTGGCGCCGTTGCCGAAGCCCACTTCCGGATCCATGCCGGAGTACTTCGTGAAGGTGAACATGTTCTGGGCGGAGACGTACAGGCGGCACTTGGCCAGCGGGAGGAACTTCATGGCCCGCTTGAGGTCATAGCCGAGGGAGATGCGGGAAATCTTGAAGAAGTCGGCATCCTCGATCCAGACGCGGGAAAGTTCGGACTGGTTCACGTGCTTGCCGTGGGTGAAGCGCGGATAGCGGTTGGTCGTGCCTTCACCGGTCCAGTACTTCGTATAGACGTCCGTGCAGTAGTTGTCGTCCGGATGGTCGGAGAACTGGCGGTAGCTCTTTGCAACCTGCTGGCCGAAAGAACCGTAACCGTTCAGGGAGAAGTCGAAGCCCTTGAATTCCATATGGAAGGTCAGGCCCACGGTGTAGTCCGGGTTCGGATCGCCGATCATGGTCTTGTCGGTGTCGTCCTTGTCGATCTTGCCGTTGCCGTTCACATCGACGAACTTCACGTCACCGGGCTGGATGGCGTCGCCCTGGAGGGAGTTGGCCTTGTCCCCGCCGCAGTTCTTCGCCAGGTAATCCTGGAGATCCTGCTCGTTCTGGATGATGCCGTCCATCTCGTAGCCCCAGAAGTAACCGATCGGATAGCCCACCTGGATGCGGTAGAGCTCGGCGGTGTTCTGCGCGATGGCGTTGGAACCGCCGTGGATGATGCCTTCCGAGTTGGCGATACGCGTGACCTTGTTCTTGTTGTGGGAGAAGGTCGCGGACAGGCCGTAGGAGAAGTCACGGCTGACCACATCGTCCCAGGTCAGGAGGATCTCATAACCCCGGTTCCGGATATCACCACCGTTGACGTACGGGGCACCGGTACCATAGGAGAGGAGGATAGGGGCACGGACCAGCCAGTCCTTGGTCATCTTGTTGTACCAGTCGAAGGAGAGGCCCAGGCGGCTGCGGAAGA
>Ga0310697_10007339_pt1 | contig 10402 bp, 7 predicted proteins | sample 172DNAGHGlowgp2_FD_203883 | JGI IMG/M metagenome (GOLD analysis project Ga0310697, IMG submission 203883) | Sheep rumen microbial communities from Palmerston North, Manawatu-Wanganui, New Zealand - 1728 DNA GHGlow gp2 (v2) (version 2) | ecosystem: Host-associated > Mammals > Digestive system >...
AGCGGCGGATGCATGTACGGCAAGTTCTTTTTGCGAAAAGCCGGCTTTGTGAGCGAGGAATGGATTCCCGATCTCGTTAACGTCCGCCGCGCGGGCATGGACTTTCGGGAGCGGTACGAAGAGGGGCTCGTTTATTATAAGGATAAAGCGGTCTACGAGACCGTGCGCATGTACGGTTCGCTTCTGACGCCGCATCTCAAGTACCAGTGCGGCTATCAAAAGGGCGGCAACACGGGGTTTGAAACGGTCGTCACGCGATTGCAGATGCAGACGGATCTGTGCATTGCGGACTTCAGCTACCGCGTGGACAAGACCGGCAAGGAATACGGCTGGGGGATCGCGCGCTACACCACGCCGGAAACGCAGTTTTCGGACGCGTTCGTCCGTTCGGCCTTCGACCGTTCGCCGGAGGAATCGCGCGAGCGCATCTACAGCCACCTGGTTTCGCTTCTGCCGCACGCGACGGAGAGGCAGCTTTTGAAGATCATCGGATAGCAGATCCATCGAACCGGAACCGCTCGGCGGTTCTTTTTTCACACCAATTTGAAAGAATTGTGACAGGAAAGCAAACTCCTTTGATACCCTCTTGCAAATCGTAAAAAGTGTGCTATGCTGTGTTTAGCACTCAAAGACGGAGAGTGCTAAAAATCGACAACAATGACAGACTGTCGGGAAGGGAGGCAGAATTCGCGTTCTTCGCGAAGGAGCTATACTATCGTATGCGACCGAGCGAAAACGCGGATAGTTTGCGGCGAACGAATAAAAGAAAAGGCGTTTTGCCTTTTCCACCGACCGGTATCATCAGATTCAATTCTCGCCGCAAACGGTCTGACCCCTTTTACGACAGTCAAGGAGGGGTGCTTATGAACGCAAACCGATTCACACAAAAATCTTTGGAGGCGATCCAGGGCGCGCAGCAGCTTGCGGAAAGCAACCGCAACACGCAGCTTGAGCCGATCCATCTTCTGAAAACGCTGACGGACGAGAGCGACGATCTCAATACACAGCTTTTTGCGTCGATGCAGGTGGACCTGAACGCGCTGCGTTCGGCGATCGACCGCGCGCTTGCGGACCTGCCGACGTATGCGGGCGACGGACAGCAGACCTACGCCGCGCCGACGGTTTCACGGGCGATTTCCGAAGCGGAAGCGCAGGCGAAGCGGATGGGCGACGCGTACGTATCGGTCGAGCATCTGATGCTGGGGCTTCTGGAGAAGCCGGACGAGACGCTCAAAAAGCTGTTCCGCACGTTCAATATCAAAAAGGACGCGTATCTTTCCGCGCTGAAAGCGGTACGCGGGAACCGTTCGGTCAATACGGACAATCCGGAGGGGACGTACGACGTGCTGAAGAAGTACGGACAGGACCTTGTGGAGCTGGCCCGTGCGCACAAGCTGGATCCGGTGATCGGACGTGACAACGAGATCCGGAGCATCATCCGGATCCTGTCGCGCAAGACCAAGAACAACCCGTGTCTGATCGGCGAGCCGGGCGTCGGTAAAACGGCGATCGCGGAAGGGCTGGCGCTACGGATCGTGCGCGGCGACGTGCCGGACAACCTCAAAGACCGCAGCATCTTTTCACTGGATATGGGCGCGCTGGTCGCGGGCGCGAAGTACCGCGGCGAGTTTGAAGAGCGGCTGAAAGCGGTGCTCGAGGAGATCAAAAAGAGCGACGGCAAGATCATTCTGTTCATCGACGAGCTGCACACCATCGTCGGCGCGGGCAAGACCGAGGGCGCGATGGACGCGGGCAATCTCTTAAAGCCGATGCTCGCGCGCGGCGAACTGCACTGCATCGGCGCGACGACGCTCGACGAGTACCGAAAGTACATCGAAAAGGACGCGGCGCTGGAACGGCGGTTTCAGCCGGTCATGGTCGAGGAGCCGTCGGTCGAGGACACGATCTCGATTCTCCGCGGACTCGAGGAGCGCTACGAGGTGTTCCACGGCGTGAAGATCCACGACGCGGCGTTGATCGCGGCGGCGCGTCTGAGTGACCGCTACATCTCCGACCGGTTTTTGCCGGACAAGGCGATCGACCTGGTCGACGAGGCATGCGCGCTGATTAAGACCGAAATGAACTCGATGCCGAGCGAGATGGACGAAAAGATGCGCCGCATCATGCAGCTGGAGATCGAGGAAACGTCGCTAAAGCAGGACGACGATCCGAAATCGCAGGCGCATCTTGCGGAGATCCGGCAGCAGCTTTCCGAACAACGCGACGAGTTCAACGCGATGAAAGCGAAGTGGGAGGTCGAAAAGGCGGAGATCGGAAAGGTGCAGCAGCTGCGTTCTGAGATCGAGGCGGTCAACAACGAGATCACCGCGGCGGAGAACGCGTACGACCTCAACAAGGCGGCGGAGCTGAAATACGGAAAGCTTCCGCAGCTGCAAAAGGAACTTCAGGAAGCGGAAGCAAAGGGCGCAAACCGCGAAAACACGCTTTTACGGGATCACGTCACCGAAGAGGAGATCGCCGAGATCGTCGCGCGCTGGACGGGGATTCCGGTGTCGAAGCTACTCGAGAGCGAGCGCAAAAAGCTGCTGCATCTCGATGAGGTTCTGCACCGCCGCATCGTCGGACAGGACGACGCGGTCCAGCGAGTGTGCGACGCGATTCTGCGTTCGCGTGCGGGCATTCAGAACCCGAACCGCCCGATCGGCTCGTTCCTGTTCTTAGGCCCCACCGGCGTGGGCAAAACCGAGCTTTGCAAGGCGCTTGCCGAAGCGCTGTTCGACAGCGAACGCAACATGGTGCGTATCGACATGAGCGAGTACATGGAGCAGTACTCCGTGGCGCGGCTGATCGGGGCGCCTCCGGGATACGTCGGCTACGATGAGGGCGGACAGCTGACCGAAGCGGTGCGCAGAAAGCCGTACGCGGTCGTGTTGTTCGACGAGGTGGAGAAGGCGCATCCGGACGTGCTGAACGTGCTTTTACAGGTGCTCGACGACGGACGCATCACCGACGGGCAGGGACGCACGGTCGATTTCAAGAACACGATCATCATCCTGACGTCGAACATCGGGTCCGACACGCTTTTGGAGGGCATGGACGCCGAAGGCAGACTGCGTCCGGGCGTCGAGGACTGGGTGCGCAACGAATTGAAGACACGCTTCCGTCCCGAGTTCATCAACCGTCTTGACGAGATCGCGTTCTTTAAGCCGCTGACCGGCGAGAACCTCAAAAACATCGTGGAACTGCTGTTCAAGGATCTCGAAAAGCGGCTCGAGACGAGGAATTATCACCTTGAAGTCACCGACGCGGCGAAGGCGTACATCGTCGAAAACGGCAGCGATCCGCAGTTCGGCGCACGGCCTTTGAAGCGGTTCATCCAGTCGCACGCGGAATCGCTTCTGGCGCGCCACATCATCCGCGAATCGCCCGCCGAGGGCACGACGCTGACGCTGGACGCGGATCAGAACGGACTGACCGTGCGGTAAAAACAACACAGAGAAAGGACTGTGATCTGCTCACAGTCCTTTTTTATGTGCCTCTGATCCGATGCCGTTATCGACGGCCGCTCAATCCCAGATCCGGTACGCCATCAGGAAGTGCTCCTTCCAGTAGGTCGACGACTGGATCGAATCGGTGATGCGCACCTTGCCCTTCGAGGAGGACGCGTCGATCATCTGTCCGCCGCCGAGGTAGATCCCGACGTGCCCTTTGGACATGGACTTGCCCTTGAAGACCAGCACGTCGCCGCGCTTGATGTCGCTCATGCTCTTGATGCGCTTGTACTTCGTGCAGCTGCGCCACGAAATGCTCGTCATATAGCTCTGTTTGACGCCCGCCTGGTTTAAGCACCAGTAGACAAAGCCGGAGCAGTCAAACTTGTTCGGACCCTTCGCGCCGCGCACGTATTTCGAGCCGAGCTTGGACTTGGCGATCTCGATGAACGCCTCCTTGCCCTTGCCGTAATTGATCGTGCTGCCGGAGGAGCCGGTATCGCCGTCGTCATCGTGCGAGGCGGTCGGCTTCGCGGTGGGTTTCGGGGTCGTGCCGGGCTTCGGGGTCGCGGTCGGCTTGCTGCTGTGCGAAGTGGGTTTCGGCGTGGGATCGGCCGGCGCTTTTTTCGCGTCGCTGCTCAAAAGCACCTGCATGGTCTGATATCCCACCGTTCCGTCCTTCGAAAGCTTGTTGCGCGACTGGAACAGTTTCACCGCCGCCTTGGTCTTGTCGCCGTAGTAGCCGGTGACCTGCCCGCTCTTTAGGTATCCGTAATGCGCGAGCCGCTCCTGAATGCGCTGCACGTCCGCGCCTTCCATGCCGACGTTGAAGGAGAACGGGTCGTTCTCGCCGGATTTCAATTGCGCGACGGTCGAAAGCCCGAGGCATCCGTCCACAACGAGCCCGCTTTCCTCCTGGAAGCGGCGCACGGCGTTCTGCGTCTGTTTTCCGAACACGCCGTCCGGCAGGTAGGTGAGATACCCGAGCTCGTAGAGCATCTGCTGATACGTCTGGATCTCGTCGCTTTTTTCGCCGATGCCGTAGAAATTGGAGACCGTTTCTTCACCGAGCAGCACTTCGAACGCGTCGTTGTCGATGATGACGTCCTCTTTGAGTCCGTTCTTCTGGCGGAAGCGCCGCACGGCCTGTTCGGTCGCCTCGTCGTACGCGCCGATCGGCGCGCCTTCGAGATACCCGAGTTCCACGAGTCGTTCCTTGGCAATGTCCACGTCGTCGCCGGTCGAGCCGATCACCATCGCGTAGGTTTTTGCGTGCTCGTCAAACAGTGCTTCGTAGGTTTCCTTGTCGCAGATGCCGTTTGCGTGCAGACCGTTGCGCACCTGGAACGCGCGGATCGCGTCGGCGGTACCGTCGGAATACTCGTCGTCCGGCTGTTCAAAGTCGAGATAATCCAGCTCCATCAACCGGATCTGAATGTCTAAAACGATCGGCTCCTCGTCGCCTGCGATCAGCGCGTCGCCGTTTAACGGATGCCGGGTGGGCGTCGGAGACGGGGTCGGATCGGGCGTCGGAGACGGGGTCGGCGTCGGAAGCGGCGTCGAGGCGGGCGTGCTGAGCGCGGGATCGCCGCTGACCTGCGCAAGATATGGCGTCGCCGTCAGTTCCAGCGCCACGTCCTCAAAGACGGTCGGCAAAAGCGCGCGCCTTGCCGACAAAACCGCGAGCAGGATCACGCCTGCCGCGGCGGCGGTGCCGAGCGCGGCAAACAGGACGCGAAGCCATACGCGTTTCTTTCGGACCGGTTGCCCTTGTTCCATAGGCGACTCCTTTCACAGCTTACTCCCACCATTCTATGCGTCGAATGATAGCAAACTGTGCGCTTTTTTTGAACAAAACGCGTCAAAAATGTAAAAAAAGAATAAAGAGACGAATCCGGCGCGGCAAAACCCGGTCCGCCGCGCATTCCTGTGTTGCGTTTTCGCGGCACGCATGGTATGATTATATATGAAATTCACAGAAGGGGGTTCTCGAAATGGAATACCATCCGGAAATCAATGCCGCCGTCCCGACGGAGAAACGTCCGGCGCTGACGGGCGCACTGCTGCTTTGCGCAATCGCGGCGGGGATGTTCGTGCGGGAGCTGTTCAACTCGATCCGCAGTCTTATCATGATCGGCGGCGGCGCGGAAGGGGTCGCATATTTTCTGACCTATCTGGTCGCTCCGGTGCTGATGTTTGTCGCGGCGCTGCTGCTTGCACTGTACCTTGCGGGACCGTACCGCCGCGGATCGCGCCCGGTCATGGTCGGGATCGCATGGCTGCTCATCGCGCTGACGGCGCTGTTCACGCTGCTCGGCACGGTGATCGGCATACCGATCCGTTTTCTGTTCCGCGGTACGCGCTGGATTCCGTCCCTGCTCACGCTCGCGTTGACCGTTCTGGCGCTGATCGCGGGGATCCTGACAATGGTCGGGCGCGGTTGGAAGCCGCTCGCGATCGTCGCGTCGGTCACAGGGCTCGCCCTGCGCGCGGCAATGCTCGCGCTGACGATTGCGAGTATTCAGAACAATCCCGGCGCGTACCTGATGGACGGGCTAATGTCCCTGCTACCCTATGTGCTGTTCTATCTTGCCATGCTGATCTTCACGATCCGCTATCGAAAAGACGCAATCTGACATCCTATAGCCTGCGCAAAAAGACCGGCTTCGGCCGGTCTTTTTCTGCGTTCGTTCAGTGCTTCAATACGTTCCGGAAATAGGTTCGAAGCGCTTCGACGGTCTCCGCCATGCCGGAGGGCTTTTTTGCGCTGCCCTGCGCGAGCGTGCCGCGTCCGCCGCCGTTGCCGGCAAACGCCGCGTTGACCGCCGCAATCAGATCGCCCGTGTCCTGCTTGATCCCGTTTGACGCGAGCAGGTAGGAAACGCGTTCGCCCGTGTCGGAAAACAGCACCGTGAGCGCCCGATCGGTCGTCGTCGCGCCGGCGAGCGTCCGGAGCCGCTTCGGATCGACGTGCTCGAGCGTTTTCACGATCAGTTTCGTGCCGTTCACGTCCTCGGCTTCGGCGCAAAGCGACGCTGCAAGGTATCCGTCCAGCGCGGCGTACGCCTGCCGAAGCTCCTTCTTTGCCGCGGACAGCTCTTCGGACTGTTTCTCAACCGCGGCCGCCGCCTGATCGCGCGCCGTCGAAAACTTCAGCGCGATCGAACTGACCGTGTCCTGCATCGCCTGCGCGTGAGAAAGCGCGCGCATGCCGCAGAGGAACGTGCAGCGCGTGCCGCCCTTGTAGGGGACCGCGTCAACGATCTTCAGCTGCCCGATCTCGCCGGTCCGTCTGACGTGCGGCGCGCAGCAGGTGCAAGCGTCGCTGCCCTCGATGGTAACGATGCGAATCGGCGCAGTGAGCCCCTCCGCATGCTTGCGCAGCGGAATGTCCTTGAGGTCGTCCTCGCTTTCGTAGATCGTCGCCGTGACTGCGGCGTTTTGGGCGGCGAGCCGGTTTGCAAGCGTCTCGATCTCCGTAATCCCGTCGTGACCGACCGGCTTGTCGAGATCGAGCGTTGCGTAGGTCAGCGCGCAGTGGAACCCGACGTTGACCGCGCCGAACAGCTTCCACGCGCAGTAGGACAACAGATGCTCGCCCGTGTGCTGCTGCATGATGTCGAACCGCCGCGCAAAGTCGAGCTCGCCGTGAACCGGGGTCCCCTTTGGGATCGCACGATCGCAAAGGTGCAAAAGCCGCTCGCCCTGCTCGCTCACGTCGAGGACCGTTGCGTCGTTCAGCGTGCCGACGTCGCAGGGCTGTCCGCCCTTGTTCGGGAAGAACGCGCTGCGGTCGAGTTCAATGAAAAAACCGCCGTCGGTCGGTTCACACGCGGTCACAACCGCGTCGAACGCGGACAGCATGCTGTCGAGAAGATAAAGCCGTTCGGTCATGTCAAAATTCCTCCGAAGAACGTCAGATACAGGAAAAAGGTCAGAAGCGAAAGCACGGTCGTGACCGCAATGAGCTCACCGGACAGCTTGACGTCGCCGCCGAGCTCCGACGCCATCGGCAGACAGGACATGGCGACCGGCGCGGCGAACACGATGAAGAGCGAGGAGAGCTCCTGTCCTCTGAGCCCGCCGACGAAGTATGCGAGCAGACAGACCGCCGCGGGCAGCAGCACGAGCTTGACCGCGCTGATGACGGTCACGAACTTCCAGTCTTCCCTGAGAGACCGGAACGAGAGCACTCCGCCGAGCACCAAAAAGCCCAAAGGCGTGCACATGTGCTTGAAATACTCGATCGGCTTCAGGATGAAATACGGCAGGGTGATCCCGGTAAAGCGGACCAGAAACGCCAGCACCGCGGCCCAGAGGATCGGGTTTTTGAGCGTGTTCAAAAGCACCTTTCCGAAGTGGATTTTCCCGCCGCGGTTGAGTTCATAGCAGAGCACGCCGGTGACGCCGAACAGCGAGGCGGAAATTACGAGCGTAAACGCCATTGTGCCGGTATGCCCTTCGCCGCACAGCGCCGTGGCGACCGCGAGACCGAAGATGCCGTCGTTGCTGCGGTACGCCGCCTGCGCAAGCGTGCCGCGTTTACTCGGGTCCTTTGTGAGCACACGCGCAAGGAGCATGGAGAGCGCGAAGGAGACGAGCACGCTTCCGGCGACCCACAGCGCGAACTGCCATCGCGCCGGCGTGCGGTCGGTGACGACGCCGTAGAACACGAGCGTCGGGATGCCGATGTAAAATACGATACGGTTGATGACGCGAAACGCGTCTTCGGAGACGAGCTTGACGCGCCGGATCAGAAAACCGGTCGCCATCATCAGCACGAGCGGCATGACGATGTCAAAAGAAGTCCAAAATTGTTCCATAAAAAATATTGTACCGTAAATCGGCGCGGAATGCAACGACACAAATGTACAAATGCAAATGTATCAATGCAGTAGTTTTTGCGGTTGACAATCGACCGGCCGCCGCCTATAATGATTGCGGTAAATACCGTGCAAAGCACTTTTAGGAGGGTTATGAATATGAAGAAACTCGTCATCGCGCTCGGCGGAAACGCGCTGGGCAACACGCCGTACGAGCAGCTGGCGCTTGTGACCAAGACCGCGCAGCCGATCGTGGACCTGATCGAAGCAGGCAACCAGGTGATCATCGCGCACGGCAACGGACCGCAGGTCGGCATGATCAACCTTGCGATGTCCACCGCCGCGAACGCCAAAGCGATCAAGTCGGACATGCCGTTCCCGGAGTGCGGCGCGATGAGCCAGGGATATATCGGGTATCATCTGCAGAACAGCATCCAGAACGAGCTCAAAAAGCGCGGGATCCGTAAGTCCGTCGCGACGGTCGTCACGCAGGTGCTGGTCAACGAGCAGGACCCGGCTTTCCAACATCCGACCAAGCCGATCGGCGCGTTCTATTCGAAAGAGGAAGCAGACAGGATCGCCGCGGAGAAGGGATACACCATGGTCGAGGACGCGGGAAGAGGCTATCGCCAGGTCGTGCCGAGCCCGAAGCCTGTCGACGTCGTTGAAAAGGACATGGTCAACACGCTGATCGACGCGGGTCACGTGGTCATCACCGTGGGCGGCGGCGGCATTCCGGTCATCGAAAAGGACGGAAAACTCGTCGGCGTTCCCGCCGTGATCGATAAGGACTTTGCGTCCGCGAAGCTTGCGGAGCTCGTCGACGCAGACGCGCTGGTCATCCTCACCGCGGTCGACCGCGTTGCGATCAACTGGGGCAAGCCGGATCAGAAGGAGCTCGAGGTCATGACGTGCGAAGAAGCCGAACGGTACTGCAAGGAAGGTCACTTCGCGCCCGGCTCCATGCTCCCGAAGGTGCAGGCGGCAATGAGCTTTGCACGCACCGGCAAGGAAGCGATCATTGCGTCGCTTGAGAACGCGGCGGCGGCGTTGCGCGGCGAAAGCGGCACAAAAGTGGTCAAATAAGTTCGTCGAAATCAGGATTTCGGCGAGGGTACACCCCGCGCCTGTGGATCGGCGATCCACCGCGCATGTCGCTGCGTTTGACGGATGATAGAATAGGAAAAGCACCCGATCGCTCGGGTGCTTTTATTCGTTCTCTTCGTCCGGCCGGTATTCGGCGACGTCGCTCAATTTGCAGTTCAGAATGCGGCACAGAGTGTTGAGCGTGTATGCGTTAACGTTCTCGTTCTTCCGGAGGCGGTCAAGCTGCCCCGTGCTGAATCCGTACCGACGAATCAGCGCATACTGCGACATGCCTTTTCGTTTCATCGTTTTCCATAACGGGTCGTAAACGATCATGGCGCAAACCTCCTTTCATGACGACCTTGCCGTCCATTCATGCCCGTTTTTAGACAATTCATGCCCGCAGAGCAATTCATGAAGGCTGCCGAACCCGGTTCGGCAGCCTTCCTTTCATTCATTTCCGATAAAACAGGATCCCGATGCAGTTGGGACCGCAGTGCGAACTGACCGTGCAGCCTGCGCGGGTGTGGATGATCTCCGCAAACGGCGCGTTCTTTTTGACCGCTTCCTCAGCGGCGGCGCGCACCTCGTCGGTACAGCCGGAGTCCGTAATAAAGATGCGGCGAAGGTCGAGGGAATCCTTGTCGGAAAGCTTGTCGTTGACGTAGCGCACGACCGCGCGTTCGAACGAGCAGCGGTATTTCTTGTCCACGCCCATCTTGCCGGATTGCGGATCCACCTGGATCGAAGGCTTGAGGTTCAGGATATTCGCGCCGAACGCGAGGAGCGAATTGCAGCGTCCGCCGAGCGCGAGATAGCGCAGCGTGTCGAGCACGAAACTGACGTCGAGCTTGTACTTGCGTTCTTCGAGCACGTCGAAGATCTCCTTTGCGCTCTTGCCCTCGTCGCGCATCTGGCACGCGTCGAGCACGAGGTGTCCGATGCCGGTGGAGAGGTTTCTCGAATCGACGATGAACACGTTGTCAAAGCCCTCCGCGGCGAGGCAGGCGTTCTGATAGCAGGAGGACATCTCGGCGGAGA
>Ga0310697_10007341_pt1 | contig 10401 bp, 7 predicted proteins | sample 172DNAGHGlowgp2_FD_203883 | JGI IMG/M metagenome (GOLD analysis project Ga0310697, IMG submission 203883) | Sheep rumen microbial communities from Palmerston North, Manawatu-Wanganui, New Zealand - 1728 DNA GHGlow gp2 (v2) (version 2) | ecosystem: Host-associated > Mammals > Digestive system >...
TTATGTTCATATTATCCATTGTGTGGCAATAGATCCATACAGTGCCGATTTGGTTGTGGAGGAGATTTTCATTCACTACACAGATGAGCGGTTTCCTTTTTTGCTTGGCAGAAAAGGCACTTTTGACGCAAAAGGCGCCTATTTATCGGTGGTTCGGGAAAAAACTGATGACAGATAAATCAACTCGGTTTTCGTGTGTTTTTATGCAGCTGCTGTATAAAGGATGCGGGGGTTATTGAATCACGCAGAAATGAAGGAAAATTGTAAACGGAAGACAGCTGCATATTCCAAGCGATCAGACCAATGTCATATGACTTCTTTCTCGATCCGAAGCAGTCGGATCTCGAGCATATCCAGAAGGGCGTCGAGTTCCAAGACACCGTTTTGGATGGAGGAACGGTATTTGCTGATGGCGGGAACGGAACGGGCGGCAAGCGTTTTCTGTTCGTTGGCGGTCAGTCGGTCCGGCGCGCCCATGGAAAGCCAAGTGTCAAACGAGCTGCCGCTGTGCCGACTGACGATCGTTTCCGTTACGGTGTATTCGCCGTTCGGAATGTCGCGGATCGAGATATGCGCGTCCAGCTGATTCTCGGGCGAAAACGGCGTATAGCGATCGGTGAACGTCATGTCGAACCGTTCGCCGCGCGCGTACAGATTGGAAAAGTGCCGGTAATGATAGAGCAGAATCGCATAGGTGTCGCCTTGCTTGGTGATGAACCAACCATCCCCCTTGCCGAGCAGCGTATCGCCGAGTTCGCGCAGCAGCGAAAAAGCATAGTAGCTTGCCTTCGGAATGCCGTTGACGGTGAACAGTCCAAGCCCGCCGAAAAAGAGCTGTTCCGGCTGCGGCGCTTCGCCCATCCAGTCCGTTAATGACCAGTATCCGAAGCTCATCAGACGGTCGTAGTTTTCTAAAATGCCCTTGATGATATAGCAGGATTTGAAGCAGGTATCGTTCAGAAGATCCTGCTGACTCGGTGTGTTGTTCCATTCCGTCAGGTAGATCGGCAGCGTATCGCACTGCAATCGATGACGTTCGTTTTGGATGCGAAGCGTAAACTGTCCGAAGCCGTTCGCAGCTTCCCGCAGCGCCATCGGACGCGCAAAGCCAAAGGATGCGGAGTCGCCGAGCTCTTCGGTAAACGCTGTATCATAATAATGAAAACACAAGGCGTCCGGCATGCAATCGTTCTTCCGGCACCATTGTATAAACGGAATATACCAGTTTTCATAATCTTCCTCTAAAATATAAAAGGTCGGCGGCGATGCAAGCAAGAGCGAGGGATCGAAGCGCTTGACGGCGTCATAGGTTGCCTTCCAAAATCGGTAGAAGGTGTTGACGTCCGAAAAGCCGTACATGTTTTCCGGCGTGTCCGGCTGATGCCAAAGGGAGAAGCGCCAGGTTCGGACCTCCTCGACGCCGTAGCGTTTGATCAGATGGCGAAGGAACGCTTCTGTCAGCCCCTGCCAGCGATCGAGGGAGGCGGGTTCGCCCACCGAATAGCCGAAGATCTGCTTTTTTGATTTCGCCATCGCTTCCGGCATAAAGCCGAGCTGGATCATCGGCTTCAGCGAAATCGACTGCAGAAAGTCCAGGACCTTATCCGTGTATACAAAGCTGTACACCGGCTTTCCCGATGCATCCTCCGTGTAGACGTGCATGTCGTCGGAGAAGATGCCGTTGAACTTTACGTAGGAGAAGCCGATTTCCCGGCGGATGCGGGAAAGCATTTCCTGAATTTCCGCCGAAAGGATCGCACTTGCCCGGGTGACCCCGATGAGATCGCGCCAGGTATGCCTGAGCGATCCGATCGCATTGTTTGCACGAACGCTTGCCCGGACGGAAACTGTTTGCAACGGTTCGTCATCGCGCTGCTTTTCCAGATACTTTTTCAGTCCGCTCATATAATCGTGCTGTTCGATCGGACGGATCGCAGCGTCGGTTTTCGGCTTTTCTTCCGCCTGTTTCCGGTAAAGACTCGGGAGCACGCCGTATTCCTTTTTGAACGCCTGCACAAACGCATAGCTGTTCGGAAATCCCGCGTTTTGGGAGATCGTCTCGATCGTATTGCTCGTTTTCAGCAATTCATTTGTTGCATGGTTGAGGCGAACCTTTTGCAGATAGTTGAGAAACGTCATGCCGAACTGCTTTTCGATGAACTTGGACAGATACGGTGCGGAAAGGTGCACCCGGCCCGCAAGCTCGGAAAGCGTCAGATTGGTCTGGAAGTTTTCGTGGATGATCGCGCTGATTTCCGCCATGCGCTCCGTGTAGCGATGCGCGTTCCGATGGCGCGCCTCCGAATCCTCCACCTTAAAATTCTGATACATGGCGTCCATCAGCGAATAGATCAGCGACCAGTTGCGCAATTCATATCCGAGTTGTCCGTCCGCATTGTTTTTTACGATGCGCGCGATCAGACGGCGCAGGGAATCATAGGAGGCGTCGTCTCCCAGCAGCGCGCTGTTGCAGAGAAAGTCGGGATGCCGCGGAACCGGAAGGGTACGCTCGAAGAAATGCTGATCGAAGGCAACGGACACGACGGTGCAGTCGGAACCGAACCCTTTGCAGGGGATATTCGCTTCGACAGAAAACACGTCGTCTGCCCGGGCGATAAACAGCTCTCCGTCCATGGTCACCTGCAGCGTCCCGGTCAGCAGCATATAGACGCCGAAGCGCTCCGACGTAAGGGACAGATCGGAGTCGATTCTTTGGATCGAACAGGTTAAAGCTTTTCCGCACGGATACTGTGCAATCACGGAATTCGGCATAATCATTCCTCCTCCATGTATGATTATAACGCATCCAGAACAAAAATCAAGTGAAGAAAGAATAAAATTTTAAGGAATGTATCTAATAATCCAAATTTTAATTTCAAGAGGAAAAAAACAAGACGGAAACACGTTAAAGCGGCGGTGGCGGGGGCGCAGTAATCGGCGTATCATGGAGACAGTGAGGTGAGAAGATGAAAACGCCTATTCTGGAAATGAAGCATATCCGCAAAACGTTCGCAAGCACCGTTGCGCTGGGCGACGTTTCCTTTGACGTGTACTCCGGCGAGATCCGCGGGCTGATCGGCGAAAACGGTTCCGGCAAGTCCACGATCTCCTCGATTGCCGCAGGGATGCAGAGGGCGGACAGCGGAGAAATGCTGTTCCGCGGAAAGCCCTGGAATCCGGTCAGCATGATCGATGCATTGGATCACGGCATCGGCATGATCGTGCAGGAAAGCGGAACGATCCAAGGCATCAGCGTTGCGGAAAACATGTTTCTCGGCGAGACGAAGCAGTTTCCCGGCAAGCTCGGCATGATCGACCGCAGGGCGATGAACCGCAAAGCGGACGAAGCGCTGCAGGCGATCGGCGTAAAAAACGTGACCGGCAGCATGCCGATGGGGGCGCTTGATTTTCAGACGCGCAAGCTTGTAGAGATCGCAAAGGTCGTTATGAAGAACCCGGAGATTCTGGTTGTGGACGAAACGACCACGGCGCTGAGTCAGGAAGGGCGCGATATTCTCTATACGCTCGTGAAGCGGCTGCGCGACGAAGGGAAGGCGGTACTGTTCATTTCGCACGATCTGGACGAGATCATGGAGGTCTGCGACACGCTCACCGTCCTGCGCGACGGCGCGATCATCCGCCACTTCACCAAGGACGAATTTGATGCGGACGCCATCCGCACCAGCATGATCGGCAGAGAGCTGCAGGGCGATTACTACCGGAGCGACTTTACGCCTTCGCATCTTCCGGAAATCGCGGTCGCGGCACGCCACATCACCCTCGGAACCGTGCTGAACGACGTCGATCTGACCGTATACCGCGGTGAGATCGTCGGTATCGGCGGATTGTCTCATTGCGGCATGCACCCGCTCGGCAAGATCCTGTTCGGCGCATTGAAACCGGATCGCGGCGAAGTCGTCACCGGCAAGGGCGTGAAGATCACCAACGAGACCGTTGCCATGCGCGAAGCGTTCGGCTATGTATCGAAGGACAGAGACGTCGAATCTCTCTCCCTCAATGCGAGTATCCGCGACAACATTGCGATCGCGGGCATGGACCGCTATGCAATCGGGAACTTTTTGATGCTGAACGGACGGGAAAAGAAGTACGTGGATGCGCAGATCGATTCTCTTTCGATCAAGTGCGCGGACCGCGATCAGCAGACCTCGCAGCTTTCCGGCGGCAACAAGCAGAAGGTCGTGTTCGGCAAGTGGATCGGCAGAGGCAGCGACGTGCTGATTCTCGACTGCCCGACGCGCGGCGTGGACATCGGCGTCAAGCACGCGATGTATCGGCTGATGATCGAGCTGAAAAACGAGGGCAAGTCGATCATCATGATTTCCGAGGAGATGCCGGAGCTGATGGGCATGTGCGATCGGCTGATCATCATGAAGGACGGACGCGTCATGCACGAGTTTATGAGAAGCGAAACCCTTTCCGACGCGGAAATCATTCAATACATGATCTGAGAGGTAACGAAGATGGAAAGCAATCAAATCGTCAAACGATACAAGACGCGGCAGCGGATCATCGACGTTCTGCCTTTCTTCGCACTGGTTCTGCTGTTCGGGCTGTTCTGCGCGGTCGTGCAGGCAAAGGGCTACCGGCTCGATATGTATCTCAGGATCATCTTCAACGAGGGAATCGTGCTTGCGGTCGTTGCGACCGGCGCGGTGTTCATCTACTCGCTCGGCTCTTTCGACATCAGCCTCGGCGCATCCACGCTGTTTTCGGCAACGCTCGGGGTCATGACCTACAACGCAACGCAGAGTCTTCCTTTGATGATCCTTGTGATCTTCGGCGTCGCGATCGGCTGTTCGCTTTTAAGCTCCGTGCTTGCATCGGTCTTTCACATTCCGGTGTTTGTCACCACCGTCGCCATGATGTCCGTGCTTTCGGCAATCGCCGCGCAGATCATCACCACAAACGGCGGCGCTTTGGGCGGCATCAGCATTCCGTCCGAGGTCGTCGCGCCGCTTGACAACATGGGCTTCAAGATCGCGTTCTGGCTGATTTGCTTCTTCGTCTTCAACTACACGAAGATCGGTCGCAGAGAGAAGTTCTTAGGCGGCAATCCGGTCTGCGCCAAGCTCTCCGGCATCAAGATCAACACCTATGCGATCATCGCGTTTGTCATGGCGGGTATCGGCGTGGGACTCGGCGCGTTTTTGACGCTGGTTTATACTCCTTCGGTTACGGCAAGCACCGCAAGCAGCATCGGCATGAACATCGTCGTTGCGATCGTATTCGGCGGCATGCCCATCTCCGGCGGTCCGCGCTCGCGCATCTATTCTGCGCTGGTCGGCGGGTTCAGCTACATTCTGCTGAACAACATCCTGAAGCTGATCGTCGATTCCGGCGTCGGCTACGGCGTATCGCAGATCGTCGCCGCGGTGTGCTTCCTGGCGGTCGTCTATGTGACCGGCATCAATTACCGCAGCAAACAGCTGCCCCGATAGGCAAAACGTGAAAGCGTTTACTATACACCAAACAAAAAAACATAACGGAGGAACAAACATGAAAAAGATCTTTGCCATGCTTCTCGCACTTGCGATGGTATTCGCCTTAATCGCCTGCAGCGGCAGCAACAATCAGACGGAAGACAAGACCGTCAAGATCGGCGTCCTGGTGGCGGACGTCAGCGGCGAGGAAGCGCTGGGCTTCCGTGCCTACTATGAAAACTACATTGCCAAGAACTACAACGTGACCTTCACCTATACCGAGCAGCTTGCGGATGCGGCGGCCGAAAAGAGCGCGATCGAAAAGTTTGCGGCGCAGGGCTACGATGCGATCCTGTCCCTTTCGAGTGCAGACCGCGCAACGCAGATCGAAACCGCTGCGGCAAACAAGCTGTATTACGCGGTCGTCTCCGGTATGCTGGACGATGCGCAGTTCGAGCAGTACAAGAGCAATCCGTACTTCGTCGGCCAGATCGGACCGAGCATGGACACCGAGTTTGAAGCGGGCTACGCGATGGGCAAGCACTTTGCCGATCAGGGCGTGAAGAAAGTCGGCATCTACGGCGCGTTCATTCCGAACCCGATGCATGTGTATCGCACCGCGGGCGTTCTCGCAGGTCTCGGCTGCACCTACGGCGGCGCTTCCGATAAGGACGGCATTGCAGGGCAGCTTTTCGGCGACCAGGGTGTGGACATGAGCAAGGTTGCCTGCACGGACGTTCAGGTGATCGGCTACTTCCAGGGCTTCGGCGATACCACATTTGACGAGCTGTTTGCGATCGTCGGTCAGACGCCCGATGCGTTCCTGTCCGTCGGTATGGCGACGACGTTCTTTGCAGACGCGCTGAACGGCGCAAAGATCCCGTATGCGGACATCGACTCCTTCACCACCGGCAACGCGGCGAACATGAAGGACGGCACGCTGGTCTATCTTGCGGGCAAGTACTCCTCCAGCATCGGCCCGATCTTTGCGGCGACGATGAACGCGGTCAAGGGCAACCCGATCCGTGACGAAAACGGCAACGCGATCTCGCTGAGCCAGAACTACCTCGTTGCAACTGACAGCGCGACGTTCGACAGCATCTTCAACGGCGACAAGGGCGACAACCCGATCTTCAACAAGGAAGCGCTGGACAAGGTGATCGGCAAGGTCTCTTACTCCGATTTCGCAGCGCTGGTCGCATCCAAGTAATCCATGTAATCATTCCCTCCCCGGCGGGGCAGCACCGCCTCGTCCGGGGAGCAGATTTTCCGGGAGGGATCCACTATGAAAACAAGTCGAAAAATCATCGGTACGCTCGCCATTCCGTGCATTGTCGCAGCGATCCTCTTGATTCTCTGCGCGATCGGCGGCAAGAGCATGATCGCGAACCGAACCGGCTTTAACTACTTTGTGCAGTACACCGCCATCGTGATGATCACGACCATGGCGCTGTCGGTTAACCTGAACAGCGGACGGTTTGATTTTTCGCTCGGCTCCATGGCGGTCCTCTCGTCGGTGCTTGCCGCAAAGGTGACACAACAGCTTCTGCAAGGCGGCACGGGCAGCGCGATTGCAATGCTCGTTTTCGGGATCCTGTTCGGCGCAATCTTAGGGCTTGCTTCCGGTGCGCTTTATGTGTCTTTGAAGATCCCCCCGATCATCACCTCTCTCGGCGTCACGCTGATCTACGAAGGCGTCACGTTCACCGTGACCTCCGGAAAATACGTGATGGACGAGGTACGCAATCCGTCTATGACTGCGTTTGCGGGCAACTGGTATTTCCCCGCAATCCTGATCGTTGTCGTTCTTGCGCTGATGATCTACCTGTTTGACCACACCCGTTTCGGCTATGACTATAAGGCACTGCAAAGCGGACAGAAGGTTGCCGTCAACACCGGCATCCGCGAGGTTCCGAACGCGCTTCTCTGCTACGTCATCTGCGGCGCGCTGATGGGGCTTGTGGGCTTTTTGAACGCGGCGCGCAGCTCGAATATCAACGGCGGCGCACTGAACTTCGGCTCCATCGGCATCATGTTCACCGCGTTTCTGCCGATGTTCATCGGCGGCTATATCGGAAGATTCAGTAATGACAAGCTCGGCTATTTCCTTGCCGCGGTCTGTATGTCCATGCTCAATTCCACGTTTGCCGCATTCTCCAACGAGATCAGCGCATCCATGCAGTCGATCATCAACGCGGTTCTGCTGGTCGTCTTTCTGATCTATCTCAACAACGAAGGCATGCTGAAAAAACTGTTCAAGCCGATCAAAGCTTAATTTTGCAAATCAGCGGGCGATCGAGGGATCGCCCCTACTAATAAAGAGGTTATTATGATCAATCTCAAAGCAAAACCGTTTTTCCTCGACGATGCGTCCGTTGGGCTGGTGCAGGAAACCCTAAAGAATATGACGCTCGAAGAAAAGGCAGGACAGGTGTTCTGCCCGATGGGGCTGACTGCAGATCCGAGCGAACTTGTGCACCGGATCCGGGAAATCGGCGTCGGCGGCATCATGTACCGTCCCGATACCGCGAAAGCCATCCAAAGCGTTCACCGCACGGTGCAGTCCATGGCAAAGATCCCGCTGCTGCTCGCGGCGAACACGGAGCACGGCGGCGACGGCATCGCCTACGAGGGTACCTCCTTCGGGCAGCCGATGGCGACCGCAGCGGCAAACGATCCCGTCTATGCGTACCGCATGGGCAAGGTCGCCTGTTCGGAGAGCGCGGCGCTCGGACTGAACTGGAGTTTTGCGCCGATCGTGGACATCAACTATGAGTTTCACAACCCGATCACCAATGTGCGCACTTTCGGAAGCGATCCGGATCGGGTCGTTGCCTGCGCCAAGGCGTTCATGCGCGGCGCAAAGGAAAGCGGCGTCGCCGTCGCGATCAAGCACTTCCCGGGCGACGGCGTGGACGAACGCGATCAGCACATCTTAACGAGCGTCAACACGCTGGATCGAACAGCGTGGGACGACAGCTACGGCAAAGTCTATCGTGCGCTGATCGACGAAGGAGCGCAATCCGTGATGGTCGGTCATATCGCGCTCCCAGCCTACGCGGACGAAGCGGAACGCTTTCTGCCGGCAAGCCTGTCGCGCTCGCTGCTTTCGGGCCTGCTTCGCGATTCGCTCGGCTTCAACGGACTTATCTGCACCGACGCGACGCCGATGGTCGGATTTACCGCCGCCATGCCGCGCGAGCGCGCCGTTCCCACCGCGATCGAAGCCGGCGCGGATATGATCCTGTTCAACAAGGATCTCGACGAGGACTACGCGTATTTGCTGAACGGTATAAGAACGGGACTCTGTTCCGAAGCGCGGCTTGACGAAGCGGTCACGCGCATCCTTGCCTTAAAGGCGTCGCTTGGATTGTTTGCGAATCAAAAGACGAACACGCTGGTACCGGAGGCAAGCGAGACCGCGATCGTCGGATGCGAGCAGCATCGTGCATGGGCAAAGGAAACAGCGGACCGCGCGATCACGCTGGTCAAGGACACGCAAAAGCTTTTGCCGCTGTCGTCGAAGCGCTATCCGCGCGTCTATCTCAACGTCATTCAAAAGGATCCGAGCCCCGCGCATCCGGTTGTGCAGGCATGGAAGGAACTCTTTAGGCGCGAAGGTTTTTCGGTCACTGTGCGTGACCGCAGAGTCGGCATCACCGTGCAGGACATGGCGGACATTCCGAACCTGCCCCCGGAAAAACTTGCGCTGCTGCATGAAATGTACCGCAGTATTCGGGAAGTACACGAGGACTACGACCTGTATGTGTACATCTGCAACATGGAAAATGCGTCCAACAACACGACGCTGCGGCTGAACTGGAACGTGACATTCGGGCTCGGAGACGATGCGCCGTGGTTCGCGGCGGAGGTACCGACGCTGATGATCAGCACGGCATATCCGTATCACCTGTTCGACGCGCCGATGATCAAAACGTATATCAACGCATACGCTGGAACGCCGGATTTCCGAGATGCTGTTATGGAAAAACTGATGGGTCGGAGCGCATTTTACGGCGTCAGCCCGATTGACCCGTTCTGCGGGAGGGAGGATACAAAATGGTAAGAGAATTCGATGCGATCATCTTTGATCTGGACGGCGTCATCTGCTATACGGACGAGTATCACTATCGTGCATGGAAGGCGATTGCGGACAACAACGGCATTCCGTTCGACCGCACCATCAACAACCGTCTGCGCGGCGTCAGCCGCATGGCGAGTCTGGAGATTATTCTGGAAAAAAGCGCATGCCCGTTTTCCGATGCAGAAAAGGAAGCGCTTGCGGCACAAAAGAACGAAATCTACAAACAGCTTTTGTCTGAAATGACGCCCGACGATCTGCCGAAAGAGGTCAAACGGACGCTTGACACGCTGCGAGAAAAACAGTATCTTCTTGCCATCGGGTCTTCTTCTAAAAATGCGCCTTTTATCCTGCAGCAGATTGGGTTAGGCGGATATTTCGATGCGGTGTCGGACGGAAACAACATTACGCATTCCAAGCCCGATCCGGAGGTCTTTTTGAAAGCGGCGCAGATGCTGAACGTTGCGCCTTCCCGCTGCCTTGTTGTTGAAGACGCGGTTTCTGGTGCGCAGGCGGCGCACGCGGGCGGCATGAAGGCTGCTTGTGTCGGGGACGCCTCGAACGAAGGCGCAGGCGATTGGAACTTACAGTCGGTAGAAGAATTGACGGAGATTTTGTAAACTATGATTCGTAATGCGCAATTTTTGAACACGGCGGAAGCGTTTAAGCCGATTCTGAACCGGCGAACGGTATCTGCACAGGTGCAAAAAAATACGCTCAAAGATGGCGATTCGCTCGTGCTCGACTTTCAAGAGCATCTGGTCGGCTTCGTCACGCTGTCCCTTGCCTTTGAGGGCAGCCACCCCGACGCGCCGGCTTGGATCGAATTGCAGTTTGCAGAGCGCAAACAGGAGTTTTCCGAGGATGTGCAAAGCTACA
>Ga0310697_10007342_pt1 | contig 10401 bp, 8 predicted proteins | sample 172DNAGHGlowgp2_FD_203883 | JGI IMG/M metagenome (GOLD analysis project Ga0310697, IMG submission 203883) | Sheep rumen microbial communities from Palmerston North, Manawatu-Wanganui, New Zealand - 1728 DNA GHGlow gp2 (v2) (version 2) | ecosystem: Host-associated > Mammals > Digestive system >...
CTCGTTCACTCCGCAACGCACTCCGTAAGCCTCGCCGAATGTATCCGAAGCAGCTGCGTTGTCGAAAAAACCTGCATTCAACTTCATATCGTAGACATGATAAGGATCGTCAATATTCTGGATCTTCTGAACGGCATACCCGTTCACCTCACCGTTGTCGTTCTTTGCGGATACCAGGGTGATGCCGTCTGCATCGGGCATACCGACTACAACGATGTCAACTCCTGCGTACTGATCGTATTTACGTTCCCATGAACCAATGCTCATACCGTATTTCCAACCCTTCCATCTGAGCGCACCTGCCCAATCGTTTTTTAACTTGGCAAAACAGAAGTACAGATTGCCGTTTTGTCTTTCCCCGAAGTATTCCCCATTGAAGTACATTGCGATGTGGGAAAGCGAGCAACTGCTATTTTTCTCCCATATGCACCAATCACCGTTCTTTACCTCTCTGTGATCGGTTATGAAGTCAAAATATTTCTCAAAGCCTAACTGATACCTGTGTGTCCAATACCCTTCCGCCCAATTAGTCGGTGTAGGCGGTATAGGTATTCCTGCCCACTGTCCGAATACACGGAACGCATCTACGCACCGTCACTGAACACCGTAGGCATGGTCAAAATCTATTGCTTTATAAATGTAGTTTTCGACAAAGTTCATCGGTGTTTTCATAATGCATCACCCCACTTTCTTTTCCTGAAATAAATAAAAAGGGCAAGCCATTTAGATGACTCGCCCCTTTGGGTTCATATTGCGTATGCCTTTGCATACGTTAGATTGTTTATAAACACAGGAATTAAAGGAATCGAACCTCTGTCCACTGATTTGGAGTCAGTCATGTTACCACTACACCAAATTCCCATGTTCAGATTATAGCAGATTTTCCCTTATCGTCTTATTCAGTCGGTTCTTCCACAGGTGCAGGAGTAACCACCGCATCATGATGGATGTACTCTTTGTACCCTTCAACACAGTCAAGATTCTCGTCAACGATCATGACTTCAGCAGTCGCAACATCTGCGGCATTCCACAGAGTCTGACAGAGACCATGATAGTTGACCTTTGCACTTGCGATGTCTGCGAAACCTTCAGCATGGATGTTGTAAGAACCGTTGATGACTTTAACAATTGCGTACTTCATTTCCTATTCTCCTTAAGCACTCAGTGCTTTAATCAGTGCAGACAGTGTAGTCTGCTGAACGTTTGTTCCAACTGTGATAGTCGCTCCATTAGCAATTGCTGAAGTGACTTTGTACAGTGTGTTATTGATGATAAGCAGTTCATTAACTGTATATGCCCTTGTGGCTTTAAATGCCGATTCAGTCGGTGCGATCAGTGTGCTGAAGTCGCTCGGAAGTCCGTCAACCTTGCTGACAATATCGGTCGGATATTTGGTGATATGACCGACAGGTACGATGCCTGTGCTGACATATTCCTCAGTTCCGTATTTGGATACCTTCTGATACTCGGTGTAAGGCTGTGCGGTTTCTTCGGTGGGTGTTGCGAGTTCATAGACAAGCATTACTCCGCTCATAGCGGCTTTGAAGGTTGCAGCATCGGTGTACGAAGAATCTCTCACAAACACCGCCGGAGTAGTGTTAATTGCTATACCTGTAGCATTTCCGTCACGGATCGCTGATGTTGAGCCTGTTTGATATTTAGAGCAAATCCCGTTGAAGGGAACAGTGTACTGATCTGATCCTTTCACTCCGGCGATTTGTGTTTGGAAAAATCCACCACTTTGATACGTCCATGTCAGCGTCCCCATGTCAACAATTCCGTACTTCCTCGTCACTGTTCCATCCGCACTGTACACATCTCCGTCATAGTACAGGTTATTCGCTGAATCCAGTTTCGGAATACCTCTCAGCGTGAGACTGCTGTCAAGCGGATAACTGTGTTTCACATACGGCTCATATTCTCCGTTATGCGCTCCGCTCCATGAGAGGTTAATGCAGATGTCGTGATTGTAAGTTAAGCCGTAACCCTGTTGCATTACAAAGCGGATATAACGCACATTGTCAGGCATGGTAACTGTTTGGTTCCTTATTGCATATCCAGATGTCGGTAATCTTCCAACGTAGTTCTTATCCGCATCATATCCCCACAACCAAATTCCGTATGTCGGTGTGCCAACCCAAAAATAATATGTTGCACCCGCAATAACAGGAATATAGTTTTTACTTCTTATCCTGTCTGTATTCGGATAGTTTGCTCCTAAGTTGCTTATTCCACCTACTTCCCACTCTTCATCCCACTGATTGAACCCCACCATATCATGGCTCTGAAGTCCGCTGACAGAGAGCAGTTCTCCTGCGTTATAGGGATAGTAGGCATTCGGAAAGAGTTTGTGGAAAAGGTTTACGCCGCTTCCTTCTGTTGCCTGTTCAAGGGAGTAAAGGTAATCGGCAATGGTTGTGCCGAAGAGGGAAGTGAGGTCATGCATTTGCGGTTTGAATACCATCGGTGTAGTAATGACCGCTCCGCTTTGTACTTCGATAGTCACCGCAATGCCACTTGATGTAATCTTATGAATTGAATCTTTGATATATCGCTGTCCCGACCAAGTGTCAACTATGAAAGCGGTTGTACCACTTGAATTAGAAGGGTTGCCACCGATTAACATCGTGTGTCCTTTAACACCACTAGAAATAGTAGTTACTACTACTTGTGTAAGACTTGATGCTCCTTCTGACGTTGTCGAAACAGAATATGTACCGTCACGGTTATCAGTGATTGTAACGTTGTTCAGCGTTTGCGTTTTTGATGCAGAGGGTATAGACACCAACTGATTCCACTCGATGCTACCGCCGACAATCTTGTCCGCTTCAACCTTTCCAACCTCAACACCGCCACCGCTCACACGGTACAGATAAGGTGTTTTGTCTTCGGTGTAAGAGTCATCTGAGAAGACGTTGCCTACTGACATGTCTGGATAACTGCCGTCTTTGTCTGCCTTATTTGCTACTGTAGTCGTGGCTTCCTCTGCCGCTTCTACCGCAAGATTAGCAGAGTCATTCGCAGTGTTTGCACTTGCCGCCGCCTGTGTTGCGGATGTCTGAGCGTTGTCCGCAAAGGTCTGAGCATTGCTTGCATGTGTCATTGCATTCTGTGCCTGTTGCAATGCTGTTGCCGCACTTGCGTTTGCTTCGTTCGCTTTTTCAGTAGCAGTCTGTGCCGCACCCTGTGCAGTAGTCGCTGATCCGCTTGCCTGTGTAGCACTCTGGTTAGCATTGGTTGCACTCTGAGATGCTTCTTCAGCTTTCGTAGTCGCTGTCCCTGCCGAAGTGCTTGCCGCACTTGCAGACCCGGATGCCGCTGTTGCACTCTGAGCTGCCGCCTGTGCAGATGCTTCAGCCGCTTCTGCGACTGTTGCATAACTTGCCATCAGCTCCGCAAACTCTTCTTCAGTGCCTGTGTACCCTTTGGATTTTGCGTAGGCATACGCTGTCGCATGCCCAAGATTTTTGTCGTTTACTGTTACACTCATGCGCTTGCCCTCACATATAAATCGCCTTCCGACAGATAGAAGTCTACCTGTGTGTTACTTGTTCGCTGATAAATAAGGTCTCCGTTCTCGTCTATGTAGAAGAACATATATCCTGCATTGGCTGCCGCTTGTTCTGCTCTTTCGGCATCCTGATATGCACTCTCTGCCGCTGCCTGTGCGGACGTTTCAAACTGCTCCGCACTCTCCGCAGCTTCCGATGCAAGTGTTTCTGATATACCAGCGTTTGTGGCACTCTCTAGTGCGGAACTAGCAGACTGTTCTGCTTCTATTGCTGACTGAGATGCTTCCTCGGCTTTCTGAGAAGCCGTGTCAGCCGATTCCTGTGCCTGATCGGATAAATCCTCTGTCTTCTCAACTGCGCTCTGCAGAGCCGCAATAGCCTGTGTTATGACGGACTGTTCTTCCGGGGTAACAGGCTCTGGATTGATTGACGGTCGCTTTCGTACAGGGATTGTAACCATGTACTCCGTTTCGCCGTCATTTTCCGCCGAGTGCAGATAAATGAATGCATAGATGTATTTGCCTGTTGTTAGATACTCATCCGGGATAGATACAGTCGATACCCCGTCTTCGGTAGTTGTACCGATCTGAGTTTTCGCTGTGTCTTCCGCCCTGGATGAGTTTGAGAAATGCACTTCGAATGCATCCGGCAATTCGATTCCTTCGAACTTCAGGATCTGCCCGTAGTCATACTGATAGAGGTTTTCGGTTGTAACGCTGGTACATCCGCTTCCGAATGTAGCGGTCACAATGTTAGTTGTGATTTCACTCATTCTTCTTTTCCCCCTGTTCCTGTGGCGGTACATTGCGCATCGAATCAGCAATCTGGTGCTGAATGTCATTCAGCATCATCTGAAGGATCATCGGATGCAGACCGCTCTCATTGATCGCATTGATGATTTTCTGCTGTGTTGTCATAATCAGATTTGTCAGTTCATCATTCATATTTTTCACCTCACTGTACTGTGACGAGCAGCCCGTTTATAAAGGTTAATGTCGAACTGCCAACAATTACATTCCTATAATTCACAACCTGTTGCCAACGATTGTTGTAGTAAGTATATAAATCACCTCTGAAATGAATTCCGTCACCGCCATAAAGCGTTCCACCACTACTGATTCTTATCGAACTAGAACCGCATGACATGAGCGCTTCCTGATAGTTCACAAAATTGCTGATACTCAGTTCACTCAGCACTGTTGAACCGTTGCTGTCATAGTTTCTTATAGCAGTGCTTGTGTTGCTGTTTGCGGAATATGACATATCAATTTCGTTCGTTTTTTTGCCTTCACCATAATTAGTGATAGTAACTCTATTCTTGACTGTCATGCTTGAAGCGTTTGGATTAGATGACATGAGGATTTGGTTGGTGTTAACATTTGCGACAACATCTCTATTTCGGAAAGTATAACTACTGTCGCTTGCCGAGCATTTCAACACCATATCATTTGCAATAGAATTTGAGCCAATAATGTAGTTGTAGAAAAACATCTGATTCCTAGTAGCAATCGATTCCAAAGCAAACTGATTCGCTGTGTACGAAGCACTTGACCGTGCATAGTTCTGAAACCTCATGGTGTTGCCTGTTGTATCAGTGTTATTTCCTGTGATATACACGCTATTGGCAAGGTCTGCATAATATCCTGTCGTGCTTTTATCAGGTCTGTAATTCATGAGGTTGATATAATTCCTGCCACTGTTTGTTGTGTCATTCGTCATACGAATTACAGAACCGTCGTATCCTGAAGTTGATGATTTATTTGTAGCGTTGAATCTGCCGACTGTGTTAAATTCCATAACACCTGTTCCATCGAACAGCGCACCTGTCTTAGCATCGTTGGTTCTTAATTCCGTAGTATTTGGATCTGTACCGAAAATGAGATTGACCGCTTTCATCGTTCCTGCTGTGATGATATCCGCAGAAATCTTGTATGCATTCAACATATTGATAATCGCATTGCCATCTCTTGTAATTCCGTACTGCCAGACAGGACTTCCATCATTCCAATCATCCGTCCATGCAATTCCGTTTGAAGTGAATGTATAGATAATTGAACTTCCTGCTCTTGTGCTTGCATCATGGAAGTAATACTGATACCCACCGCCTGTTACCGGGTCGGCAGTGACATATAACCCTAAAGAGTTTGCAATCATTTCGTTCAGATTTAACAGCAACTGTGTTCGCTCGTTTACTAACTGTGATACCTGTGTACGTGCTTTCTCGATAATCTTTGACTGAATGGCAGTGAAGTTACCGTATGTCGCATAACCGTTATCTTCGTTTGTTTCGCCGTTACTTTCGATATGCGTATGTGCATTTACACCGAATGTAATTTTAGAAACAATTCCCTGTACCGTAACTCCATCAGTTGTGACAAAGTTGAACATATCCATCGGATAAAGATACGGAGCAGGTTTTACGGTCATGGTAATCGGTCGATAGGTGAATCCATCCAATGCCGTTCCCAATGCCTGTACTGCGCTCTCAACAGTTGCAAGCGTAACAAGCGGATTCTCAGAAATATCGAAGCAGTAATCCTTAGTGCCTGTCAGATATTCATGCAAAACTCTATCGTCATCCTCATAGGAATAATACACACCTGTGATTTCTATATCGTTTTCCTGCACCGTGTGATTGTAACGGTTAGCAACAGTGTAATAGGGATGCCCATCGTTGGCTTTGTTAATTACCGGGGCGAACTGCATATTGTTAAATGGAATATTTGCATAAGCAACAACAAACGCAACTCTATAATTCCCCCTAGTTGTCACCGTGAATGTTGCACCATTCCCGGTATCATCTGCATTCACACCTGCTCCACGTATATTCAGCCATGTAGAACTTAAACCACTTGGCAATCCAGACAAGTTGTATGTGCCGGGTTCAAGCGTGACAGTAGCAATTGTCATATTCTGGTATGCTGCGGTTGTGCCGTTTACAGTTATCAATCCGTCTGTTGGAGTGTAATGCATCGTTATATCTTCGTCAGATGTACTCCACCACTGTTCTTCGTCACCAAGGTCGATGAAATTCTTTTTATCCATGTTAGGCAACGAATACCACTTAACTCTTAACTGCCCGTTCCAATCCACGAACGCACACGCACCGAGTAACATACATGCACTCTGAATCAGATTTCTGTACGTCATCTCCCCTACGTTGTCAGGCATTGTCAGCAGGTATGTTGCATTAGGGAGATTCCCAAGTTCACTGCCGTTTGCAAGCAATACTCCGCACTGTGTGCAGCAGAAGTCAATCAGTGTTCTAGGATTGTACGTTCCAGACATAGCCGTAGTGTCTACTAACCTGTCAAACTTCGCCATGCGGTCTAATGCGACAATCTCAAGGATCTTCGCATTCCGTACAGGTTTATCGACTGTAAAGTATCCGCACGGAATAACGTTGATTTCAGAAGAACTAGGATTGGTTGCCCAATCCGCAATGCGGATGGTGACATACAACTGCGCACCTTCGAAGGAAACTCCGCTCCACTGCGCATCGTAGTTCTTCATTTTGAACGTGCATTCCCCGGCAGTAGCCGTACCGATCTCGATGCGGTTTCCTGTCACGGAATATCTGTCGATATTGAATGTTCCTGCGAGAATATCGTTCTCTGTAATGTCGTAAGATTCACCGCCGACTGTGTCCATATGAATGCGAATCTGCTGAACAAAGTTGTTATCGAACATGCTTTTTACTGCACTTGTAATCTGATACATACCTTATTACCTCAGTCCGCTTCTTTCTATAAGATTGAATGAGACGTTATTCCACAAATCGAGCAATGTGCTGTACATCGGTGCTGTCCTGTCACCGACATAGAATACCGATGTGCGATACCCACCATTCATTGCATCAAGGTATTCAACCGTAATGTATTCCGGGTTGAATGCGTTTAATATTGTTGATATTTCGGAAGTGCTTAGTGCATTCCATGACAGTTCAAGTTTGACTGCCTGTCCTATCCTCATTTTGTCCATGACCGTATCTTCGGTTCTCCCGGCATCTGCTGCCGAGATGTCCTGCAAGTCATAAACATAAGAGGAAGGACATTTAACGGTTACACCGTTTACACTGCGAATAGGATTTGCCATATTCGTTAGTTCTCCTTCCTCTATGCATAATTAGCCAACGGGAACGAATGTTCCCCCATCTCTCTGGTTCTTTCTCTGCAATGCATTGGTTACAGAACTGAGTGATACAGTTGCCGTTCCTTCTTTTGCAAGGATCTGTCTCAGCAGGTCATTCTGCTCTCTCAGCATTCTGACTTCTTCGGCATTAGCATCTTTAACACCCTGCCTGATACCCTCTACAATCTGCATGTTGTTTGCAACTGTGTTCTTATGGCTACCCATCGAGCCAACCATTTCTGGGCCGCTTTCCGAAGCCATGAACAACGAACCTGTTTCCGGGAATCCACCTGTTGCCCACCATCCGTCAAACCTTGGATACTGAATTCCAAGGAAACCTGTTGCAATTGAGAAGTGTGGCATAGGGATGTGAATACTTGTTAGCCCGGACAGCGTGTTGCTGATAAATGTCCTGATATTAGAGAATACCCCTGTTGTCTTCGTTTTCAGAGTATCCCAATGCCCGGATATCTTAGATACAAGTGTTCTTACCTTGTTCGGTGCATCATCCCAATTTATTGAGTATGCACTCAGTGCAAGTCCACCTGCGATCATCAGACCTAATCCAATCGGCAGTAATGCAGGACAACTTAATGCGAGAAGCAAACCAATCGGAAGAAGGAATGCACCGATAATTCCTACGATTGTTGTAAGAACATTTCTCGTTTTTACTGCAACGTCATCCCAATTTACATCTGCCGTTCCCATCACCGCAATGCCACCTGCGATCATCATTCCGATACCGATTACCGGGTGACCTGCAAGGAGCATTACCAGACCTATAGGGAGTACAAATGCTCCGATGATTCCGACAATGTTCTGCAATGTCTTGCTTACGTTGTTGCCGAGTTCATCCCAGGATACCGTTGCAACACCGAGAGAAGCAATACCACCTGCAAGCATTAAGCCTAAACCGATTCCTACATGACCTGTGACGAGGAATACTGCACCTACTGCCATTGCAAACCCTGCAACAATTCCTACGATGGTACTCAAGGCAGTAGTGATATCTGCTTCAGTGGCTTTCCAATTCACTGAGATTGCTTGGTACATCATCGCTGCACCTACTGCCAACATGCCCAATCCAAGAGGAATATTCGCCCCTGAGAGCAGAAGTATTGCACCGAGCGCAAATGCGAATCCGCCGACAGTTGCTTCGATAGTTGCGAGTGAGTTTGCAAGTTCTCTGCTTGCACTTCCCCAATCAACATTTGCCATCGTATTGAATATCTTCGAAGCACCGTGAACCATCATCGCAGTACCGATAATCGGATGCCCTGTCATGAACAGGAGCGCACCAAGAACGAATTCAAACCCTGCAAGTATCATCTCAATTTCCTGCAAGTGTCTCTGCACGAAGTCTTTCAGATTAGCGAATACACCCTCGTACTGTGACTCTTCGAACATCTTGGAATAATCCAATCCGCCAATGCCACCACCAGAGCCGTTATCGCTCTGCTTATTCAGTTTGTTGATTTCATCGAACCCAAGAATTGTCTTCTGCAATTCTTTCAGTTTGGCTGTTGCACCACCGGCAGCCTGTCCGTATTCCTGCGGATATCTTAATGCTTTAGTCCACGTTGCTGCACCGCTTAACAGAGAGAATACCTGGTTGATAACATTTATCAGAGAGACAAACTTATCAATCAGGAAGTCGATTGCAGGGACAAGCATATTCATGACAGGCATCATCATCGCACCGAGACTGTTTTTTAGATACATGGATGACGTTGCCAATCTGTCCATACTTGCTGCAAATTCGCCGTTAAGGATCTTGGAATACTGATATGCGTTATTCATACCTGTGCGGAATCCGTCAGCGATTTCCTTCAGCATGGTACGAAGCAGACGATATGTCGCAATTCTCTTGAGAGAACTAAACATTTCAGAGAGTTTAGCAGTGTTTTTCTTCGCACTGTCTCCCATGTTTTTAAAAGGGTCTTTTTCCGCTCTGATTTTCTTCAGACTTTCAAGAGCATCGTTAAGCAATGCGATACCGCCAGACTTATCACCATTGATGCTAAAGTCTACGCTTTCATACTCAGCCATGCTTCTCCCCCTTTCTCTTTTCTTCTGCGTTTTGTTTTGCCATAATCCCCTCAAGGTACGCTTGCATATCATCCATCGCTTTTCTTTCAGCCGACTTTTTCTCTGCTTTGGTCTTAGGTCTTATTTCATACGGTTTATCCGGGTATGGTTCTGGATTATCCGAAGACATAACACGCATAGCAGGAATAAGTCTTTGAATCGCATCGTAGATATACATACCTTGCAGCCACATATGCTCGTTTTCCATGTCTCTCTTCAGTTCATACGCTTGTCTGAATGCTTTCACCGCATGCGGATCTCCATCCCAGAACTGTTCGTATGTCATGCCGTAAGCCATGTAAATAGGGCATTGTGCTTCAAAGATTTCTGCAAAACTCGTTCTTCTGGAAGTAGTTTGGTCTTCTACTTCCACTCGATAAAATCTTCGTTTTCTTCGTCCTCTTCACTGTCTACTACGAGAGTAGCAACCGCATCCATGTACATTGCACCAAGTTTGGTGACAACTTCGTCTTTACGTCTCATGTGATTCCAGATTTCACGCTTCTGTTCTTCAGTTACACGCTTATGATGAAGTGCGAATGCACCGCTCCATAACTGAGGAATCCTTGTCAGAGGTCTTGTTTCAATCTCATAGATGTTAAATCCAGACTGCTCAAGTGCCTGTGCTGTTCTGCGTGTGAAACCAAGTGTGTAATGATTACCCTTGTAA
>Ga0310697_10007345_pt1 | contig 10400 bp, 9 predicted proteins | sample 172DNAGHGlowgp2_FD_203883 | JGI IMG/M metagenome (GOLD analysis project Ga0310697, IMG submission 203883) | Sheep rumen microbial communities from Palmerston North, Manawatu-Wanganui, New Zealand - 1728 DNA GHGlow gp2 (v2) (version 2) | ecosystem: Host-associated > Mammals > Digestive system >...
GATGGTAGCCGTCACGGTGACGTCATCGGTGGCTTGGACAGCCGTGGGAGTATAAGAAACATTGGAGATATTGATGCCGGGATATTGCTTATCCTTGACACAAGAGGCAAGACCCATCACGAGAGCCAAAGCCACAATCATTATTTTCTTCATATTTTTCTCAATTTTAAAAAGTTAGACAATAGATTGAATTAGAAAGCGACCTGGAAACGGGCCAGCAACATGTGGTAGTTCACGCCAGCTTCGCCATCGGGAGCAGCCACTTGTGTGAAGTCCTTGGTCGGGTTGCCTGCTGCATCGAGACCCACATAGAGCTTACCCTTACCGTTGGCATAACGGTCGTTGTTGACATATTGATAGTTAAGGCCAATCTTCACATTCTTGGCGAAGTAGAAGTTAAGACCAGCGCCATAAAGTTCGGCAGAACCTCCGTAGATGGCATTCTCGCCACGGCCTTCATAGTCGTTCATATCGAGGAATTCATACTTGGCAACGAGTTCGATGTCGCCCCAACTCTTGCCTGTGCGGACGCGGTTGAATTTGGCGCCATCGGAGTCGTAGCTCTGTTTACCGCCAAGGAGGAGGCATGCACCTTCGACATACCAGCCCTGGAAGTGATAAGGCTTGTCGAGGACAACCTTCTCAGGATCCATATAAGTCCAATCCGACACCCAAGCGCCTTCGAGACGCAAGCCGTTGTAGTGACCGGCAAGTTCGGCAGTAGCGATGAGGTTGTATTTGGTGTTCTTGATGTCGTCGGTGTCGATGTATTTCTTACGGCTGATGTTGGTGGTATTACGGCAGCTGAAACGGGTAGCGTTGTAGATACCCATCTCATCAGAAGTCTTGGGGGCATCGTACATGACAGCGCCACCGATATGGATACCAAAGTCGGGCTCATTGACGGGACGTACCACGACCTTGCCGACATAGGAAAGGCCCTCGTCCATGCCGTAGTCCTTATTGTTGGCCTCCACATAGTCGCGGGTCTCCTGACCTTCGATTTCCTGGAAGAGCACGCTGGCGCTACCGAAGAAATACTTGTTGGTGTACTTGGCAAAAACACCGAGGTGACGGCTAGGCGCAAATGCGTTGATCACCATCGGGCGTTCCATGAACATGAGGTAACGTGAAGAAGTGTTTCGCGACATAGTGAAGTCGGGTTTCATGCTACCGACAGTGAACTGCCAGTTCTTCAAACCGTTGTAGCGAACGATAGCGTCTTTCAGCTCGAAGGAACCGTTGGCGAGTTCCATGTCAATCTCACCATACCAATCGGGTGTGATTTGAGCCTTGGCGGCAAAGCGTGCACGACGAATGCTGGCGCCTGAACCAATCGGGTCGGCCCATTCCTGGGCACCGAAATAGTGACCGAAGTCGACCTGCACTCTGGCGTCAAACCAGAACTTGTAGTCCTTGTCTTTCGATTCGAACACCAAGATACCATCGCGGCTCGAAGTCTGCAACGTCTTGACGTTGACCGTGTTGCCATACTGGTCAATGGCTTCCGCCTTGTCTTCAGTCTGTGCAAAGGCCATAGAGCCCAAGAAGAGGGCGGCCATCATTAAAACAGTCTTTTTCATTTTGAAAAGTTTTAATTATTAATTAGGTGAATTTATTTTTTTACAAAAGGCAAAGGTAGAAAAAATGTAAATGACAAGAAAAAAATTGTATTTTTTTTGCTACTATTTAAATGAAACGATAATAATGACATGATGAACCGACACATCAAAGAAAATCCCTATTTTTGCAGAAAAAATTCGGAGGAACAAAAATGAAAATCGCAGTGGTGGGAGCCACCGGATTGGTGGGCTCGAAGATGCTTCAAGTGCTTGACGAGCAGAAGGTTCACATTGATGAATTGATTGTCGCTGCCTCGGAACGTTCCGTGGGTAAGGAGATCATTTTCCAAGGCAAGACCCATAAGGTCATCAGCGTGGATGATGCCATCGCGGCGCGTCCCGACATCGCCATCTTCTCGGCTGGAGCTTCGGCCTCACGGCAATATGCCCCGCGTTTCGCCGAACAGGGCACCTTCGTCGTCGACAACAGTTCGGCATGGCGTATGCAAAAAGACGTGCCTTTGGTGGTGCCTGAAATCAATGCCGACACCATTACCAAGGACACCCATATCATCGCCAACCCCAACTGCTCCACCATCCAGATGGTTATGGCTTTGGCGCCGATTCATAAGGCCTATGGCATCAAACGACTGGTGATTTCGACATACCAGAGCGTGAGCGGCAGCGGATTGAAAGGGATTAATCAATTGAACTATGAAGAAGGGGCGGCCCTTCGACAGGCTCAGGGACCTAACACCATGAAACCCGCCTATCCTCATCAAATCTACCGCAATGTCCTCCCCCACGCGGGCGATTTCACCGACAATGGCTATACCACTGAAGAAGAGAAACTGGTGAACGAGACCCGTAAAATATTGCGCGACAACAGCATCGCCATCACCGCCACCGCCACGCGCGTGCCTGTCACAGGAGGCCATAGCGAGGCCGTCAACGTGGAGACCTTGCGTCCTTTTGAGATTGAAGACGTCCGCAAGATGTTGGAGGCTATGCCTGGCGTCATCGTTCAAGACGCCCCTGCCGCCAACCTCTACCCCATGGCCATCACCGCCTACGACAAGGATGAAGTCTTTGTGGGCCGCATCCGCCGTGATTTCTCGGTGGAGAACGGAATGAACCTTTGGATTGTCAGCGACAACATCCGCAAAGGAGCGGCGACCAACGCGGTGCAAATTGCCAAATATCTAATTGAAACAAAACTAGTTAATTAGGAATGCGGAATGTGGGATGCTGAATGAAAGACCTACTTTTACATTCAGCATTCATCATTCAGCATTCATCATTCACAGATGAAAGTCTACAGAAATATAATAGAAGCCCGAAATATCCCCCACGCCGTGGTCACCATCGGCACTTTCGACGGTGTACACCTTGGCCACCAGGCCATTTTCAACAAGATGAAAACCTTGGCACAAGGCATTGGCGGCGAGACCGTTGTGGTTACTTTTAGTCCTCACCCGCGTCAAGTGCTCAACATCGACTGCTCTAACCTGCGTTTCCTGTGTACGCCAGAGGAAAAACTCAAGAAATTCGAGGAGTTCGGCATCGACAACGTGGTCATCATCAACTTCACCAAAGAGTTTTCGAGCACGCCCTCCGAGGTATTCATCAAGGACTACATCATCGACAACATCAAACCGGCCTACATCGTAGTGGGCTACGACCATCACTTCGGAAAGAACCGCATGGGCGACTTCGACCTGCTCAACGAGATGAAGCAGCGATATGGCTTCAAGGTGGAACGCGTTGCCGCACAGGATGTTGAGAACATCGCCGTCAGCTCCACGAAGATTCGGAACGCTCTTGCCACGGGCAATGTAAAGCGGGCCAACCAACTGTTGGGCTACACCTACTCCGTCACCGCCGAGGTCGTGGTGGGCAACAAGATCGGGCGCACCTTAGGCTTCCCTACAGCCAATCTGGAGTTGCCGCAACAGTACATGCTCATCAACAACCGAGGCGTATATGCTTGCCTCGTCGACTATGAAGGCAAGACCTACAAAGCTATGGCCAACATCGGACACCGCCCCACCATCGGCGACCGCAGCGAAAGCAATCCTCTCATCGAAGTGAATCTCTTCGATTTCGAAGGCGACCTCTATGGCAAGCAAATCCATGTCCGCTTCATAGACCGCATCAGAGATGAAGAGAAATTCGATGGCCTGGACGAGCTGAAAGCCCATCTGGAGCAAGACCGCGAGAAAGCATATAAACTATTGGAAAATACAAAATTATAATATTATAACAAAACATACAAAACCCACAAAACATCCTTTTAGTATTGGCGGCACGCAACCGCTTGTCGCCGGGAAGCAGCCAGTTGGCGTGCTTCCCACAATCACTCCTCAAGTTTTGTTAGTTTTGTAGGTTTTGTGACAGGAAAAAATGAAAATTCTACTTTTGGTAATCGGCAAAACTGACGAAGAATATCTCGTTACCGGCATCAAGAAATACGTAGGCCGCATCGGGCATTATGCCTCGTTCGAGATGAAGGAGATTCCCGACCCACGCAACCGCAAGACCCTCAGCGAAGACCAGCAAAAGAAAGCGGAGAGTTTCCTACTGCTGCAACAGTTGCAACCTGGCGACCAAGTCATCCTGTTGGACGAAAACGGCAAGCAGTACACCTCCGTCAACTTCGCTGAAAGCCTTGAGAAACAAATGGCATCAGGAGCTAAGCGTTTGGTATTCATCATTGGCGGGCCTTACGGCTTTGCTCAAGAAGTCTACGACTGCGCCAACGCCAAGATGTCGCTCTCGCCCATGACCTTCAGCCACCAAATGGTACGGCTTATCTTTGTCGAGCAACTCTACCGTGCCTTCACCATCCTGAAAGGCGAGCCTTATCATCACCAATAATAATTCATGCATTATGTCGTTTAAATAGAACGTAACGTCACTGCGAGGCACGAAGCAGTCCAGACAACACTAGATTGCTTCCACCACGCTTTGCTCGTGGCAGGCTCTGTTCCTCCTCGCAATGACGCAAAGCGAAAATAAAACAAAGACAATGAGAGCATTAAAAACCATTTTGATCCTTTGCGTGGCACTCTGTTTCGCCACTTCCTGCGAGAAAGAAGCCGACATGACACTCAAGCAGCAAACCCTCTTTGAAAACGCCGACATCCGCGAAATCGAAGTCGGCGACGGTTGGCAGGTGACCGTCATTGCCGATAGCACCTCCTTCTTGGAACTGGAGTATTCCGCCTATCTGGAGCCTTACCTAAAAGCCAAAATGGACGACACCCATCTTGAACTTGGTCTTAAGTTCAAGACGTTTCCGGCGATCAATTCCGTGTTCCGGGCCATCGTTCATATACGCAAACTCGAAAAAATCGATGCCAAAGCCGCCTCAACAATCACTTTTACAGACTCTTATGAGGGAGAACGGCTCAACTTAAGCTTGAGCAGCTCTTCCGTCTGCAATGGCTTGACCTTTACGGGCGACAAATGCGAAATCGTGCTCGACGCGGCCTCAAAGTTGCTCAATTTCCAATTTGACGGTGCCACATGCATCGCCTCATTGAAGCAGTCCTCGCAATTCAACGGAAGGATCCATGCCACCGAACTGCTCGACGCGGAACTGGTGGCCTCCCGATTCATCAATCGCGGAGGCGAAACAGAACGTGCCGAAATAGAACTCTATGACGGCAGTTTACTGAATATGGTGGAAACCCAAGTGAGCAGGCTGTATGCCGATCTTTCAGGGGCTTCAGAAGCGACCGTATGGGTCACAGAATATCTGAAAGGCACATTATACGATGCCTCTACCCTATACTATAAAGGCAATCCTCCACAAAAAGATTTGGTTTGCCATGACAATTCAGAAGTCAAGCCTCTGTGATTTTGGCCTGATATTTGCAAGATTCGGGCTCTGTATGCATAAACAAACCGAATTATTACTAATTTTGTCAAAAATTTCATCACAATGAAAAAAATTGCCTTGTTATTCGTCGCTGTTTTGTTTGCGACAGCCACCTTTGCCCAAACCGAAGTACAATCCAGATTGCCCATCGATCCTAAGACGGAACAGATTACCTTCCGCAAGGTCATCCAAACCGTAGGCTCACAAGATGACGTGTTCAACCGAATCTACAGCCAGTTCATGAACACCTACTACAAGAGTCCTTCGACCATCCTTCAGCAGAACGACGGACGCACGCTGAAAGGAAAGCATCAGTTCCAACTCGACAACGGCGACGCCGTGAAGTCGAAATGGCCCTGGGTCACCTATTACTTCACTATCGAAGTGCGCGAAGGCCGTGTACGCTACACCCTCACCGACTTCATGCAGAAGACACAAAGCAACCATCCCTGCGAGGAATGGATGAACAAGGAAGATCCCATGTACAACCCCATATGGGACAGATATTTGGACCAAATCGCTACCTTTGCCGAGGACTGGGGACAACAGTTTGAGAAATCCCTCGTCCCAGAGAAAGTGTTTGAGGAAGAAGAATGGTAAAAGCCCATAGATTCCCGAGGGAAATGCTTTGCATTCGACGGAGTCAATGACAGGGTCCTTTTTCTGCTTTATGAATTATGGCTACTCGCGAACGCATAAAGAAAGGCTTTTCGAAACTTCTCAAGGAAGAGAAGCTGAAGCTTATTGCCAACTACTTCGAGAACCCCGGCGAGGTCGTCAACCTGCTGAAAAGCTATTGGCACCCCGACTCGAAGCAGCAGCAACTCTTTGACGAGTTCAGCGAGAACACCATCACCAATTTCTATATCCCTTACGGCATCTCACCCAATGTGAACATCAACGGCAAGGACTACATCGTGCCGATGGTCATCGAGGAAAGTTCTGTGGTAGCGGCCGCCTCGGCCGCTGCCAAATTCTGGGGCGAACGCGGCGGATTCCATGCCGAAGTGATCGACGTGCGCAAGGTCGGACAGGTGCATTTCGGCTGGAGCGGAAGCAAGGAAAAGCTGTTTGAAATGTTTCCCGAGATCAAAGAACGCCTGTTGGCCGACACCGACGCGATGACCGAAAAAATGCGCAAGCGCGGCGGCGGCATCCTCGGGATGCGCCTCATCGACTACAGCGCACAAATCCCTGAATATTACCAGATTCGCGTGGAATTTGGCACAGGCGATGCCATGGGCGCCAACTTCATCAACTCCGTCTTGGAACAGTTTGGACACAGCCTACAGGAGTTCTTTGCCGAGCGCAACGAACTTCCCGAGGAGCTCCGCAAGGTGGAGATCATCATGACCATCCTGTCGAACAACACACCCGACTGCCGCGTGAAGGTCTGGGTGGAATGCCATGTGGAGCAACTTGACGGCATCGACGAGAACCTCTCAGGAGCCGAATACGCCAAGAAATTCAAGAAGGCCGTCGACATCGCGCATATTGACATTGACCGCGCCACCACGCACAACAAAGGCATTTACAACGGCATCGACGCGGTGGTCATCGCCACGGGCAACGACTTCCGTGCCGTGGAGGCTGCCGGACACACCTTCGCCTCGCGCAACGGACGCTACGAGAGCCTGTCGAACGTAACACTCAATAACGGCATCTTCCACTTCGGGCTGGAGGTGCCGATGGCCTTGGGCACCGTGGGCGGCTTGACCAGTCTGCATCCTTTGGCCAAGAAGACACTGGAACTCTTGGGCAACCCCACCGCCCCCGAGCTGATGATGATTGCCGCCACGATGGGCCTGGCCAACAACTTCTCCGCCGTGCGCTCGCTGACCACCAAAGGCATCCAAGCCGGCCACATGAAGATGCACCTCAACAACATCCTCAACCAGCTGAATGCCACCGACGAAGAGAAGAGACAGGCTCGCGAGTATTTCAAGGACAAGACCGTGTCGTTTGCGGCGGTGGAAAAGTACTTAGAAAGCCTAAGATGATGGGATGCCCAAAAGGGCAGAAATCTACAAAAATCGATTAAAATCATTCAAAATCATCATAAAGATGCAGGGTAGGTTCAAGGCGCACGGAAAATTCCTCCTGTCAGGCGAATACCTCGTCCTTAAAGGCGCGTTGGCCATGGCGTTGCCGTTGAAATTGGGGCAATCCATGACCGTAGAGACGTGCCATGGCGCGTCTCTGCAATGGGATGCCCACAAACCCGATGGACATTGGTTTTCGGTTACCTTAAAGCCTAAAACCCTTGAAATCATCGATAGCGACGACCAGCCCAAAGCCGAAAAATTAAGCCAAATCCTGCATGCCGTCAAGCAGTTGAATCCCAATGCTTTTGAAGGCGACGGTTTGAAATTCACCACCCGCCTCGATTTTGACCCGAATTGGGGTCTCGGCAGCAGCTCCACCTTGATTGCCAATTTGGCACGTTGGGCGGATGTGAATCCTTACGAACTGCTGAAACTGACCTTCGGCGGCTCGGGCTATGATATCGCTTGCGCTACAGCGGAAGGATCGATCTATTATCAAGTAAAAACCGAGGTCCCTGAGGCCCATCGAAGGGTCGAAGGGCCGACCCTCATGGTTGAACCAATAGACTACAATCCACCTTTTGCCGAGCATCTGTTTTTCGTCTATCAAGGCCAAAAGCAAAGTTCATCCAAGGAAATCAAGGCGTTTTTGGCAAAGACAAATCCCGTTGACTTGCTAAAAGATATTGAGGCTGTTTCGGAAATCAGTCGGGCAGTGCCGAAATGCGAGACTTTGGACGATTTCGGCCTGCTGATGCAATGCCACGAGCGCATCATCGCCCGCTGCATCGGACAGGAACCCGTGCAAAAGCGTTTCCCCGACTTCGAGGGTGTTTTGAAATCGTTAGGCGCTTGGGGCGGCGATTTTATCCTTGCTGCAACGGAATGGAATAAAAGCCAAGTGGAAGCCTATTTCAAAAAGAAAGGCTTGGAGGTAGTTTTCGGCTACAAAGAGATGGTTTTGTGAAGAGATTTCGTATTTTCGCGGCACCAAATACATTGAAAATGGAAAACAAATGGTTGAGCGAGGCCTTCAGAGGCGAAGTGCCCGACTTTCACGGTCGCGTGGGCTGGCAATGTCCTTCGAACATCGCATTGGTGAAATATTGGGGCAAGAAAGGCAAACAAATTCCTCAAAATCCGTCGATTAGTTTCACTTTGTCGAAATGTTGCACCGAGACTTTCGTCGAATTCGAAAAAGCCGACCGATTTGGATTCAGCTTCTTTTTTGAAGGTAAGGAGAATCCCGCATTTGGCGCAAAAATTGAGAAGCTTCTACTTGATAATCTAGCATTTTTCCCGTTCATCAACCAACTGGATTGGAAAGTTGAAAGCCGCAATACTTTCCCGCATTCTTCAGGCATTGCTTCCTCGGCCTCATCGATGAGCGCGTTTGTGATGTGTTTGTTGGAGATAGAATCACTGTTGGTCAGCCCTTCGACAGGCTCAGGGACCTTAACTAAAGCCTCTTATTTCTCGCGATTAGCCTCGGGCAGTGCGGCGCGCTCGGTGTTCCCTTCAATGGCACTTTGGGGCAAAACGGAGTCTTACGAAGGCAGTTCCGACGAATATGCCGTTTCGTTGGAGAATGACATTCATCCTGTTTTTAACACATACCATGACAGCATTTTGATTGTCAGCGGTGAGACCAAATCCGTTTCGAGTCGTGCCGGTCATGCCTTGATGGAGGGCAACCCATACGCCCCGGCGCGTTATGCACAGGCCAATGAAAACATTAAAAACCTGCTTCCCGCTTTGAAATCGGGCGATTTGGCCACCTTTATTAATATTACCGAAAGCGAAGCCTTGCAGCTCCACGCCTTGATGATGTGCTCCAATCCATCATTTATCTTGATGAAACCCAACACTTTGAACATCATTAATGAGATTCGACTTTTCCGAGAGGAGACCCATATTCCGCTTTGTTTCACCTTGGATGCGGGCCCGAATGTGCATCTGCTTTATCCGGAAATTGAAGCGGAAAAAGTGGAGAAATTCATCAATGATAACTTGGCCGCCTATTGCGTTGACAACAAATGGATCTCCGACCATGTAGGGGACGGTCCCAAAAAACTGCTATGATGAGAGACCGTTATTATAGCAAAATCATTCTTTTCGGCGAGTACTCGATGATTTTCGATGCCACCGCCTTGATGATACCGCTGAAGCGGTTCTCGGCACAATGGCAGTTGCCGCTCAGTTTTAACCGAGCCACCTCGTTACCCTCCAACCAAAGCTTGAAACGGTTTTGCCAATATCTTTCTGAAAACGAAGAGTTATCAAATCTATTTGATTTACAAACTTTAAGAAAGGATTTGGAGGAAGGTCTTTTCCTAGCCTCCAATGTGCCTTCGGGCTATGGCCTAGGCAGTTCGGGAACCTTGGTGGCCGCCGTTTATGACCGCTATGCCCTACAGAAAAACGATGACTATCTGCAATTGAAAACCCTCTTCGGCAAGATGGAGAGCCACTTCCACGGCAGCAGCTCCGGCATCGACCCTTTACAGTGCTATTTGGGCCAACCGTTCAAAATCACGCCCCAAGGAGTACAAATCCTTCCCGATGACTTTCTCAAAAAAGACATTCACATCTGTTTGATTGACACCAAGATAAAGAGCAATACCAAGCCTTTGGTCAACCACTTCAAGGCGCAGCGCGAGGATCCCGAGTTTTTGAGTCGTTTCCAGTCAGAGTATGTGCCTTGCGTGGCCTCTTGCATCAATTCGATGATTGAAGGTGATAAAGAATTGTTTTTCAAATCGTTGAAGCAACTTACCAAAGGCCAATTGCAGTTCCTTCACCCGATGATTACCGACAACACTTTGGATTTGTTCACAAGCGATTACGACTTCAATTTTGGCGTAAAAATCTCAGGCTCAGGTGGTGGCGGCTATGTGTTGGGTTTCACTG
>Ga0310697_10007346_pt1 | contig 10399 bp, 8 predicted proteins | sample 172DNAGHGlowgp2_FD_203883 | JGI IMG/M metagenome (GOLD analysis project Ga0310697, IMG submission 203883) | Sheep rumen microbial communities from Palmerston North, Manawatu-Wanganui, New Zealand - 1728 DNA GHGlow gp2 (v2) (version 2) | ecosystem: Host-associated > Mammals > Digestive system >...
CGCGTGTTCAACGCATCAGCCATGTGCGCGCTCGTGGCGCGAATCCGTACCCAGCGGAAGGCGGCGTGATGCTACGACTTGCGACTAATTTAAAGCCCACCCTGAAATTCCCCATGTCGAAATTCCCTGTTGCGCGGACGGCGGGGATTGTGGTATACTTTTCCGCGTCTGAGGAAGAAAGGCATGATTAAGACCTTTAAGTTTGCGTGGTACTATTACTTCGGCTTTACGGCCGGAGCGGTGCGCGCATTCTGATAAGGTGAATCGCAGATGAAACCTATCGGATGACGGCCCCGCTCCAGAATGAGCGAGGCCGTTTTCGTTCAAGAGAATCTCAAAAGGAGAAAGAAGAAAATGATCATCACACTGAAAAAGAACGCAGACAAGAAGCAGGTCGACTGCCTGCTCGGCTGGTTGCGCGACCACAAGGTGACGCCGCACGTGAGCGCGGGCGAGTCGGAAACCATCATCGGATGCGTGGGCGACGTGGCGCGCCTCGACATCGGCCTCGTCCAGGCGCTCAGCGTCGTGGAGACCGTCCAGCGCATCCAGGAACCGTACAAGGAGGCAAACCGCAAGTTCCACCCAGAGGACTCGGTGGTGGACTGCGGCGGACCGAAGTTCGGCGGCGGCAACTTCCAGGTGATCGCCGGTCCGTGCAGCGTGGAGACCGAGGAGCAGGTGGTCGCCATCGCGAAGGCCGTGAAGGCCGCCGGTGCCACGCTCCTGCGTGGCGGCGCGTTCAAACCGCGCACCTCCCCCTACTCCTTCCAGGGTCTCGGCAAGCGCGGCCTCGAGATCCTCCTTCAGGCTAAACGTGAGACGGGGCTGCCCATCGTGACCGAGCTGATGCGCATCGAACACCTCGAACTGTTCAACGACGTGGACGTGATCCAGATCGGCGCGCGCAACATGCAGAACTTCGACCTCCTCAAGGAAGTGGGCGCGCATTCGAAGAAGCCCGTCCTCCTCAAGCGCGGCATGAGCGCCACGCTCCAGGAACTGCTCATGAGCGCCGAGTACGTGATGGCGAGCGGCAACCCGAACGTGATGCTCTGCGAACGCGGCATCCGTACCTACGAGACGGCCACGCGCAACACGATCGACCTCACGGTGATCCCCGTCCTCCACCGACTCACCCACTTACCCGTGATCGTGGACCCCAGCCACGCGACCGGCGTGGCGCGTCTCGTGGAGCCGTGCGCGATGGGCGCCGTTGCGATGGGCGCGGATGGTCTCATCATCGAGGTGCACAACGACCCGCCGCACGCGCTATGCGACGGCGCGCAGAGCCAGACGCCCGAGATGTTCGCCGAGACGATGAGTCGCGTAAACTCGCTCCGCCCGCTGGCCTACCAGCTGCACGATTAAAGGAACGCAAACGATGAAAGAATTGGAAGACATCCGCAAGGAGATCAACGAGATCGACGAGAACATGCGCGAGTTGTTCGTGCGCCGTCTCGCGGTTTCCGCCGAGGTGGCCGAGGCGAAGCGCGCCAGCGGCACGCCGATCCTCAACCCCGCGCGCGAACGCGAGATACTCGCGCGCGTCGCGAAGGAGGTGGGGCCCGACATGGAGAACGAGGCGCGCCTCTTCTTCACCACGCTCTTCTCCATCTCGCGCGGGCGCCAACGGACTGCCATCCAAGGCGAGAACGAGCTTGTGGCACAGATCGGCGACGCGATCAAAAACACTCCCGACCAGTTTCCGTCGTCGGCCACCGTGGCGTGTCCCGGCACGGAAGGCGCCTACTCGCAGCAGGCAACGAGCCGTCTTTTCGCCTTCCCAACGATTCTCTATTTCCGTGGCTTCGAGAACGTGTGCCGAGCCGTCGAGACAGGTATGTGCGACTACGGCGTGTTGCCGATCGAGAACTCCGCCGTGGGGTCTGTCCCCGCCATCTACGACGCGATGGCGCAGCACGACTTCAAGATCGTGCGCGCAATGCGGATGCGCATCAGGCATGTGCTGCTCGCGAAGCGCGGCGTGAAACTCGCTGACGTCAAGGAGGTGACAAGCCACCCGCACGCGATTGCCCAGTGCTCGGCGTTCCTCCTCGCCCACCCCGAGATGCGCGCCATCCCAGCGTCGAACACCGCGGCGGCAGCATCGGAGCTCGCGGCGTCCGACCGCATGGACGAGGCCGTAATCGCCTCACGCGCGTGCGCGGAACTGTACGGACTCGACGTGCTTGCGGAGGACATCTCGAATGTCGCCTCCAACTACACGCGCTTCATCTGCATCTCCAAGAACCTCCAGATATATCCCGACGCAAGCAAGATGACGCTCCTGATGAGCCTAGCGCACCATCCGGGCGCGCTGAGCGGAGTGCTCGCGAAGTTTGCCGCAATCGGCGTGAACCTCTCGAAGCTCGAGTCCCGTCCCGTGCCGGGCAGCGACTTCGAGTTCCGCTTCACGCTCGACATCGAGGCCTCGCCGCGCGACCCTCGCGTGGTGAAGCTCCTGGACGGACTCGCCTCCGATCCCGAGGTCGAGCATTTCACCTACCTCGGCGCATACGACGAGAAGTGAGGTCGCAATGAGCAGCAGCTACGGCGAGAACATCCGCATCACAATCTTCGGACAGTCCCACGCACCGGCCATCGGCGTGACGATCGAGGGCCTGCCCGCAGGCTTCACGATTGACCGCGCGGCCATGCAGACGTTCCTCGACCGGCGCGCGCCGGGACGCGACGAGACGTCCACCGCGCGCCGTGAGGCAGACGTGCCCGAGTTCCTTTCTGGCCTCGTGGGCGACGTCACATGCGGCGCGCCGCTTACCGCCATCATCCGTAACACGAACACGCGCTCGCAGGACTACGCCGCCCTGCGCGCGGTGCCGCGTCCCGGCCACGCCGACTGGCCCGTGCAGGTGCGCTTCGGCGGCTTCCAGGACGTGGCGGGCGGCGGACACTTCTCGGGCCGTCTCACGGCGCCGCTCTGCATCGCGGGCGGCATCGTGTTGCAGATTCTCGCGCAGAATGGCGTGACCGTGCAGGCGCACGCCGAACGCATCGGCGGCGAGACCGATCCCGAGCGTCAGCGCGCGGCAATCCTCGCAGCGAAGGCGGTGGGCGACTCCGTGGGCGGCGTGATTGCCTGCGAGGTGCGTGGAATGCCCGTGGGCGTGGGCGACCCGATGTTCGGCGGTCTTGAGAACCGCATCGCGCAGGCCGTGTTCGGCATCCCCGGCGTGAAGGGAATTGAGTTCGGCGACGGTTTCGCCGCCAGCGAGCGGCGCGGGAGCGAGAACAACGACCCCTACCGCATGGTGGACGGGAAGGTGAAGCCCGTCACGAACCATGCGGGCGGCATCCTCGGCGGACTCTCCACGGGCGAGCCGATCACGTTCCGCGTAGCGGTCAAGCCAACCTCGTCGATTGCGATCGAACAGGATTCGGTGAATCTCCAAACAGGCGAGAACGCGCGCCTGCGCGTGCAGGGCCGCCACGACCCGTGCATCGTGCTGCGCGCCGTGCCGTGTGTGGAGGCCGCCGCCGCCCTTGCCGTATACGACGCACTCCGGGTTTAACCGGCGCGGCGGCGGAGCGTTGCGGCGTTCGCGAGGTTGAGCAGGTAGAAGACGACGAGCATCGTGACGACGCCCATGTTACCGAAGCCCATCTTGTCGCTGACGAGAATCGCCGCCTGGTTGCCCACGAGGCCCGCAACGCCCCAAGCGGAGAGTACCGCGCCGTGGATCTTCGAGATGTTCGTCATGCCGTAATGGTCAGCGAGGATGCCGGGGATCACAGAGAAGCCAGCGCCGTAACAGGCGTTGATCACGAGAAGCGCCACGCCGATCAGGGGTGGCCACCAGCTCGCCGCCATCACGCCGGCCGAAATGGAAAGAATGATGAGAAGGATGTTCACGCGGCGCGCGAGACGGTCGCTCCACCAGGCAAAGAGGAAACGCCCGCCGCCGTTCATGAGACCCGAAAGCGCGATGATCCACGTGATCAGCCCTTCGCTGTAACCCACGGACGGATCCTTCATCATCTGCTTTGCAAGGGGAATAAGACATAGACCGCAGGAGATGTTGAGGAACATGAAGAGCCACGAGCGCAGGAAGTAGGAGTCCTTCGCCAGCCCCATGTACGTAAATTCACACTGCGGAAGTCCGTGCGCGAACGACATCTGCTCAATCTTCGGCTTCTTGAGGAGGAACGCCGCAACCGCCATAGGGAAGAGATAGAACACGGCGAAGGCGAGGAACACGGACTCAACCTTCCCGGGACACGCCTCCACCCCGAAGTAATCGTAGAATCCGAGGAAGCGCATGGAGAACATGGAGCCTGTCCCGCCGAAGCCAAATCCCTTGTAAAGGATCGTGGAGAGCGTTGACCCCAGTCCGAACGAGATGATCGGCACGGCTGCGGCAATCGCCTTCGCGTTAGGGAACCACAGCATCATCGTCTTCACTGGCGAGATGTAGATGATTCCCGTACCAGTTCCAACCAGAAAGCCATAGCCCAGGTAGATGAGCGCAAGCGACTTCATCCTCACGCCAAGCGCCGTCACGAGCAACCCCGTGATGAAGAGCGTCGTGCCGATGATCGTGGAGAGGCGGATGTTCTTCTCCACGATCTTCCCGAAGAACGCCGCGCCCATGCCGAGGAAGAAGATGCCGAGCGAAAATGCGAACTGCACCGCGCTCTTCGACTCGCCGATGTGCGCAGCGATCTGGTCGGAGAAGTTAGTGAACGCATATATCTGACCTACGGAGACCGCCAGCAGAAAGGCCGGAATCACCGCACGAACCATACGCTTGAAACCAAGGGAAGTCTGTTCCATTTCAATTGCCTCTTTTGTGATAACGCGCCCAGACGGACGTTCGGGTAAACTGCTACGACTCGTAGATCACACGGTAGCCGATCTTCTTGGCGAGCGCCTCGACGTCTTTCTTGAAGTCGCCGAGGAAGGTGACGCGGTGCCAGCCCCAGAGATCCCAGAGCTTGTACGACCGCTCGAAATCGCCCGTTACCTCCACAACCATCTTCGTGCGGCAGGCACGGTCGTCGGGGTCGTTCGAGAATGTACGACCGGTCTGCACCAGCACGCAACCCGTGCCGCCGTTGCCCGTGAAGTGGAACTCCACGGTCGTGACCGGGTAGTTGAGGGGCGCGATCGAACGTACGGACGCACCCTGGCGGTCTTCGGAATGGGTCTCAATCTCGTAGGGCGCGGTCGCGCCGTCCACGCCGAGGAACTTGCGCGTGGCGACGCAGTGCGCGAAGATCATTGCGCGGCGCGAGCTGTCGATCGCCGGATCGGAGATGTAGCCCATGCGTCCCTTCGTCATCGCGCCAAACACGACCATCGCAACGGTGGAACGGATGTCGTTCTCGCACGTTCCGAAGAGGCCGAGGTCCTGGAGTTCCATGAAGCCGAGGCACGGATACGCGTGGAGTTTGCCGGTGTAGCAGCCACCGAGGCAGTTGACGGAGATCGCCACAGCGCCGTGCGCCTTCAGGACCTCCTTCATGCCGTAGAACTGCTTCGCGCAGCCGAACAGCGTTTCGTCCGAGACGTCCACGATCTTCCGTGCTGTACGCTTCCATTCGGCGACCTTCTCCCTAGCAAGCGCATCAGGCACCTTCTCCCACGCGGCGTTCAGTTCCTCGAACTTCACGTCCTCCACGATGATGCCGAAGTCCTTGAGGATCTTGTCCTTGATCTTCTTGTTGTAACCCTCGACAGAGAGGATCTTCTTGCCCTTCACGGCGGCAAGGGTCTCTTCGGGGGAAAGGCAGTCGAGCGGGCCTTCGCAGGGCTTGATGCCGGTTTCGGGCGGCGTGTGGGCGAGACGATACTCCGTAGCGGCCTTCACGAAATCTTCGCCCGTGCCGTTCTTCAGCGTCTCGAACGCGCGCGCGGCGCCAATCGTGTCGTTGAAGTCGAGCGAGCTCATGAACGCGTAGTTCTTCTGCTTCTTGCGGATCATCGCGGCATTCTGCACGTCCCATCCGCCGATGCCGGAATACGGGAACGAGCAGAAGAGCGTGGGCTTGCCGGCCTTGACGATGCCGCCGAGGGCGTTCGGCCACGAGTTCATCTGGATCACGAGGTAACCCTTAACATCGCCCGCCTTATTGTCCTCGGCGAGAATCGCGGCGGAACCCTTCGCGTCATACGCCATCGCGGGCACGAACTTGACGCCCTTCACGCCTGCGTTGAGCGCGTCCGTGATGTTCTTCATCACGGGGCGGAAGTCGAAGCCAGCATTGGGCCACGTTTTTTTCACCTGCACGTCGTCCCAGATGGAGAACACGAGGCGCACCTTCACGGCACCCGTCTTGTCGGGGATTGCGCCAGCCGGCGTAGGAGCGGGGAGCGCTGCAAAAAAGTCGCCCAGTTCATGCGCCGATGCATTGCCTGCGGCGACTGCGGCGAGAAGGCCGTAGATGAAATCCCTGCGCCCACATCCGGCACAGAAAGTAACTGCTTCACTGCTCATGTCTTTTTCCTTATGCGTCTGAAAGAGGAAACGATGGCATGATACCACAATCGCCCCTCAAGGGCAAGGGAAAAAAGTGGCACCCGTACCGGGCGGCCCAAAGGGGGGGGGACCGTTGCTCCCGGCCGGGTGCCTACGCATACAGGTTAGCATGGGGGATACCTGTACGCGCAATTCACTCGTGTTCTCCAGTGGTGGAAAACGCCGATAGTATATCACATTCCGTTTCGGCGCGCAACCCCTTTTCATGTAAAAAACATGAATTTTTTGTAGACAAAAAGAAACCCGACATACCGCCGAGTTTCTTTCAGTTATACCTTGGGTTTTCGCCCGGATTTGCGTAATTACCAACGCGTATCGCCGCGATCACCACGGTCACCGCGTCCGCCGCGTCCACCGCGGTCACGACGTCCGCCGCCAAAACCGCCACCACGACGTTCCTGGCGGGGCTTGGGCTGCGACTCGTTCACGCGAATGGGGCGACCATCAAGCGGCTGCCCGTTGAGCGCGTCAATTGCGGCCTGAGCCTGCTCGCGGTTTGGCATCTCAACGAAGCCAAAGCCCTTTGAGCGGCCAGTCATGCGATCAGCCACAACACGCGCTGAGGTAACTTCGCCGTACGCCGCAAACGCGGCCTTGAGTCCATCGTCAGTCGTCGCGTACGCGAGGTTACCAACATAGATGTCCATCTTCTTTTATCCTTACTTGTTATCAATGGAAATCGACCCCAGACACCCGCCTAAGACGATTTCACAAGGTATATTCTACGCTCTTTTTTCCGCGCCGTCAAGTGTAAGCGTGTGAAAAGTGAAAATAAGAGTTTTCCACCTACCGATGCAATGTGGTCGTGACGCACGTGAATCCAGGAGATGAAGCCGTGATGGAGATTGTTTCCGACGCATTGGTATTCTTGCGCACGATGGCCTGGAGGCGTCCGGAGAAGGTGCGGCGTGCGGGCGAGTGGAACGACGCAAAATCCGCCTCGTCGCCGTTGTCCGTCGCGACGAGCTCGCACGGGCCCTTCACGGAGAAGGTCACATCCACCGCCGCATCCGGCACGAAGCGCCCTTCCGCGTCCTGCACCTCAAGATTGACGAACACAAGATCGGCCCCCGCATCCGCGTTGCCCTCGACCTCAAGCTTGAGCTGGGCGGCGGGGCCCGTGGTGGCGATGGTTTTCTCCGCCCACGGCGCGCCGTTCTTGTACGTGACGACCTTGAGCGTGCCGGGTTCATAGACGACGTCATCCCATGTGAGGCGATACGCCTTCTTCCAGTTCTTGGTGTCTTTCTTCTGGCGGCCGAGCGAGCGTCCGTTGAGGAACAGTTCGCCTTCGTCGCCTGATGTGAAGACGTGGACGGGTGTCACTTTGCCCACGCGGTCGGGCCAGTTCCAGTGCGGGACAATGTGCGCCATTGGCAGGTCGGGACGCCACCGCGACTGGAAGAGCCAGAACGTGTCCTTTGGAAAACCGGCGAGGTCGATGAAGCCCGTCGCGCAGGAGTGGATGCCATTGATCTTGAATTTCTTCACCATCGAGTCGGCCCAATAGGGGCCGCCGAGGTAGTCCCAGCCGGTCCACACGAACTCACCCATGCATTCAGGATGCGCGTCCATGTTGAACCACTGCGCGTCGGGCGCGCAGGCCCAGCCCTTCTTGGGATCGCCCGACCAGCCGCATGCCTCCACGCCATAGCCGGAAACGTGGAGGGCGCCCGTCTTCTGCTGCGTCCAGCCCCACTTGACGGGGAAGGTGTACGCGCCGCGACTCGCGATCGCGCACTGCGTCTCGGACCCGAAGAACGGCTTGTTCGGGTTCTTCTTCTTGAACGGACCGAACATGTAGCAAGAATAGTTGAAGCCATAGATGTCGAGGGTCTGTCCGTATTCATTCGTCGCGTTGGCGCGCTCGTTGTTCGCGTTCGTCGTGGGGCGCGTGCGGTCCTCGCTCTTCACGATCGCGTCGAGCATCTTCGCGAGACGGATGAACTCGCGCGTGGGCGCGATGCGGGGGTGTCCTTCGGGGATTTCGTTGCCAAGCGACCACATAATCACGGACGGATGGTTGCGGTCGGCGCGCACCCACGCGCGCACGTCGCGCTCGTGCCACTTGTCGAAGAGCTTCGCGTAGCCGTCCTTGCGCTTGCCGGACGCACCGATGCGCCTCCACTCGTCGAACACCTCGTCCTTCACGAGCAGGCCGAGCTCATCACAGAGGTCGAGGAAGTCGGGATCCTCCGGATTGTGCGAACAGCGGATGGCGTTGACGCCCGCCTCCTTCAGCTTGAGGAACCGACGCTTCATCGCGGCGCGGTTGTAGGCCGCACCGAGTACGCCGAGGTCGTGGTGGAGGCACACGCCCTTCAGTTCCACGCGGCGTCCGTTCAACTGGAATCCGCGCGCGTCGGAATAGAACGCGATCGTGCGGATGCCGTAGCGGAACGTCTCGCCCGCGATGTCGAGCGTGTAGAGGTGCGGATCGTCGATGTCCCAGAGACGCGGCGACTCCACCGTGAACGTGCGTTCCTTTTTGCCGGACTGCGACATCTCCCACGTCACGTGAACGGTCGCGCGCTCCTTCGTCACCTCCGGCGTGGTGATTGCGACGGAGCCGGGGATGAGGTAGTCTGCCGGACAAAACGCGAACCGGCATTCGCGGTACATGCCGCCGCCCGTGTACCAGCGTGAGGAGTCAATGTGGTTGTGGCAGCGGACGACGAGCGTGTTCATGCCGTCGAGGTTCAGGTGCGGCGTGAGGTCGCAGCGGAAGGCCGTGTAGCCGTATGGCCAGCCACCCACGTACTTGCCGTTCACCCACACCTTCGAGTGGCTCATCATGCCGTTCGACTCGAAGAAGAGGAGACCGCCCGCCTTGATGAACGCCGCACGCGCAGGGTCGAGGCGGAACGTGCGCCGGTACCATCCGATGCCCGTCGGCTCGAGGTAGGCGTCGCCGTAGGGCTTCTTGGGATCGAATGACTTCTCCACGCCCCAGTCGTGCGGCACGCGCACCGCGCGCCACGCGGCGGAGTTGGTTTCGCTCGCGGAACCGTCCGCGCGCATGAACTCCCATCCGTCCGCAAGTCGCTCGCGCTGCACGCCACCACCAACACATGGCCAGGCGATTGCCAGAAGCACGAATGCAATTAAGCCATTCCAAATATAAGTCTTCATCCCACGTTTTGCGTTCTTTAGGGTTCCGTGCTTGCCATGGCTTGCGACTTTAGGCGGCTACAGAGGTTCGATGATTGGTTCGTCAATGTTGCGCTTCTTCGCGCTGAAGTTGATGCCGATGAGCGTGACGGGGCGTTTGTCCGCCTTGTAGGCGTCCGCGTAGCCCTTCTCGCGGATCTGCCGGATTGCCGCCTTCGCCGAGCGGTTGAACTTGAACTCGAAGACGTACACGCCCTTCCGCGTCTCCACGATCGCGTCGGCGTAGCCGAGAAGCGACGGCACTTCTGGCTGGGCCGACGCGCCGAGCATCTTCATGAACATCAAGAAATAGCGCTTCGCCTCCGCCTCGTCCTTTACTTGCCAAGTCGGAGGGATCGCAGCATAGAGCCCAAACAACGATTGATAAAGTAGCCCGCGTATGTCCCCATCCGCGATCTGCCGCTTCGCGACATCTACGAGCGCCGTGAAGGACGCCTCGTCGATGAGCAGCACGAACGGCCCGCGCTTCTTCGCAAGCGCCTCGAGCGTCTCCGAAAACGCCGCGCCGCAGTCGCCGCAATCGCGCCACTTGATTTTCAACCCGTTCTCTGCGGCGATCTTTTTCGATACGTTCCAGAGATTCTTGTCGAGGGCGGCGATGGTCGGGGCACTGGTCTTGCGCATGTTAACCCGACTTTCCAAGAAATCTACCCTCTGAAAAAATCTTCAAGCCCAAATCTCGTATAATCGAGTTGACTGGCCTTGTTCTGTCCATAATGGACTTCAAA
>Ga0310697_10007347_pt1 | contig 10399 bp, 10 predicted proteins | sample 172DNAGHGlowgp2_FD_203883 | JGI IMG/M metagenome (GOLD analysis project Ga0310697, IMG submission 203883) | Sheep rumen microbial communities from Palmerston North, Manawatu-Wanganui, New Zealand - 1728 DNA GHGlow gp2 (v2) (version 2) | ecosystem: Host-associated > Mammals > Digestive system >...
GAGCGCCATGCAACCGGCGACGACGAGCGCCATCCAGTCCTTGAATCTGCCCCTCCTGTGGTTCACGGAGGGGCATTATACTAAATTTACCCTTTGCCGTCAAAACTCAACGGAGAGGCCGAGGCCGCCGTAGAAGTTCCAGGAGTGGTCGCAGCCCTTGCCCCATTCGGCGTTGTGCTCGCGGGCGCAGTGGCGCATCGTGCTGTCGAACCAGTAGTCGCTGTAGGCGACGTAGGCCGAGAGCGACACATGGTCCACGAACCTCCACGTGAACTCGCCCTTGATGCAGGTGTCCATGATGCCGCCGTGGTCGTATGTCCGCTCCTCCGGGCTGTAGCCGCGCACGCGCTGCGTGTTGCCGAAGCCCTGTCCGATGGACGGACGGAACTCGAGCACCGGGGCGTCGTCCTCGCCCTTGCCGTCGATGATCGCGAACGAATGGCCGAGTTCGAGGTTCACGTAGGTGCCGTCGTCCGCCATCAGGTCGCGCTCGATTGCGAGCGTCGGCTCCACCCAGAAGATCCCGTCGGAGAGACCGAGCTCAAGGTTGAGGTACTGCGTGTCGCCCATGTCACTGTGGTAACGCTCGATGTACTCGTACATGTAGTTGAAGTCCACGGAGAGCTTACCGAACTTCTCGCTCAGCTCGAACTCATGCGCAATGCCCACGGAGGCGTCGAGCGTCGTCCAGCGTCCCGCCCGGTTGCCGTAGCCACCGCGCTTGCCGTTGCCCTTCGTCACGTCGAAGATCGACTCCACGCCGAAGTACACCCAGTCGAAGAACGTGATCTGCGCGCCAGGGACGACGATCGGATCCTTGCCGTCGATCATGCCATACGTCATGTAGCGGGAGTCGATTCCGATGTGGAACTCCGCCGAGACGAGTTTGTCGAACGGATCGTCGGTCTCCTCGACCTCCACGGGCTTGGCGCTTTTCGTGTCGGCCGTGGTGGGAACGGCCTTCTGTTCGGCGGCAACCGCGCCGAACGTGCAACCGGCAGCAATAACCGCCGCTGTCAGTGTCTTGATGTTCATTTTCTTTTTCCTTTTTTGTCCCCGGCGCGCATCGCGCCGAAGGATGTTGTTAGTTTATCAAATCTCACTTCTCATGGGAAGCGCCTTCCCCTCCGACTGCCGCGACGGAGCGCGGCCCTCCCGCTCCTCCGACGGCCGCGACGGAGCGCGGCCCTCCCGCGCCAGGTCGCGACAAGCACGGCCCTCCCGCGCCAGGTCGCGACAAGCACGGCCCTCCCGCGCCAGGTCGCGACAAGCACGACCCTCCCGCCGGTAGGGCGCGATCACCGAGCGCGCCGCCGCATGTGCAGTGACACCCGTCGCACTTTCCGCAGGAGCAGGGCGCGCCCTTCCGAATGTTCCGCCAGACGGCCAGCCCGACAAGAACAAACAGGAATGCGACTATGATGATCGAAGGAACGTTCATTTTCACTCGTCTCTCGTCTATCGTCTCACGTCACTCATCACTCGTCTCTCGTCTAACGTCTCACGTCATTCACCTTCCGCGCCGGACGGAACACCATCCACAGGCACCAGAGGTCGAGGAGAAGCGCAACCACCGTCCACACGCCGAACCCGCCGCCCGACATGAGCACGCCGAGCTGGTAGACCGACAGGGCGAGCATATAGCCGACGAGCAGCTGGAAGCCCACCGCGAACCAGCCCCACGCCTTCGACCCCATCTCGCGGAACGTCACGGCGATCGCCACCATGCACGGCGGCACGAAGAGGTTGAACAGCATGAACGACATCGCCGCGAGCTTCGGGAAGTCGCTGAACGAGGCGAACAGCCACCTGACGTGCATGGCCGTCGCGTCGCCGGACATGTTCGCCGACACAAGCCCCAACGTGGCCGTGGCCTGTTCCTTCGCGATTTCGGCCGAGACCGACGCCGCCGCACCCTGCCATGACCCGAATCCAAGCGGCGAGAAGAGCCACGCGATCCATCCGCCGACCGTCGCGAGGATCGACTTATCGATCTCCTCGTCACCGAGGAGCGACAGCGAGAAGTCGAAGTGCATGATGAACCAGAGGAACACGCACGCCGGGAAGATGATGAGCCCCGCCTTCAATATGTAGCCCCTCACGCGCGTCCACGTATTCCGCCAGATGCCCGTCACCGTCGGCATGTGGTAGGCCGGCAGCTCCATCACGAACGGCGCCGCCTCTCCGGCGAAGAAACGCGATTTCTTGAGGGCGATGCCGCCCAGCACGATGATGGCGATGCCGATCACGTCCATCAGCGGCGCCACGTACCACATGTCGCGGAAGAAAAGCGCCGCGAACATGGCGATAATGGCCGTCTTCGCCCCGCACGGGATGAAGGTCGAGAGAATGATCGTCATGCGGCGGTCGCGCTCGCTTTCGATCGTCCGCGCCGCCATCACGGCTGGCACGCCGCAGCCCTTACCCACGATCATCGGGATAAACGACTTGCCGCTCAGTCCGAACTTCCGGAAGATGCGGTCCATGATGAACGCCACGCGCGCCATGTAGCCGCAGTCCTCGAGGAATGCAAGGAACAGAAACACGATGGCAATCACCGGCACGAAGCCGAGAACCGTCGCGACGCCACCCCACGCGCCGTCCACGACGAGGCTCTTCACCGTGTCGCCCACGCCCATCCTGTCCATGGCGTCGCCCAAAAGCGAGGTGACCCCAGGCACGAACACGCCGTAGTCCGAAGGATCAACCTCCGGAACGCCCTTGGACGCCTTGTACATCGCGTAGTCGCACTTCCATGTCGCCGCGTGTCCACAGCACGCGCAATCGCCTGGGGCTTTGCCGTTCGCCGCAACGACCGCAGGGACAAGCGAGTCGTCCAACTCCTCAAACTCGGACTCCTCGAAGAGCGTTTTGGGAATGTACGTCTTACCGTCCTTCTTGGCGGCGGCGCGGGCGGCGGCGGAATCCGTGCGCCACTTACTCTCAGCCTTGTCGTTGAATTCCGCAAGCGCCTTCTCGTATGAGCCCTTGCCATGCTTCGCCTCGTAGGCTTCGATGTACGCTTCGCGCCACTTTGCGACCTTTGCGCAATACGAACACTCCCCGGAGGCATGTTCGCACTTCTCGACCTTGACGAGGCCGTCCTTGCCGACGGAGACGACGCCCTCAACCGGCTCGCCGGTCTCCTCGTCGTCGTCGAGCTTCACCTCGGCGGTGACGGTCGCGGCCAGCTTCTCGTCGATCTTGGCGTCGCCCAGCTCCTTCATCTCCTCGAAGCCGTCCTTGCCCTTGTTGGCCTCGTTGTACGCCTCGACGTATGCCGCCTCCCACGCTTCCACGTTCTTCCCGTGCGGGGCGTAGAACTCCTGCGCGGCCTCGTAGTCCATGTCCTTGTAGGCGCCGTCCTTTCGACACTCGTGCGAAGTAAATGGAAGATGCCAGCCGTCCTCGCCCAGGAACTGGTCGTTCGCCCAGTCGGTGAGGAGCGTGCCGGGGCCGTTGTCGGACACGGCAAGCCACCACATGGCGCTGAGGGAGAGGATGAAGATCGGAAGCGCCAGAATGCGGTGCGTCACGATCTTGTCGATCTTGTCCGAAAGAGAAGTCGACGCTCTGCGCGGAGAACGCTTGAGGACGGTGCCGACGATGCCCTGGATGTAGGTGTAGCGTTGCGTGGTGATAATGGACTCCGCGTCGTCGTCCATCTCTTTCTCGCAGTCCTTGATGTGTTCTTCGACATGCGCAAGGATGTCCGCCGGCACGCCCAGCGTCTCAATCGCCTTCGCGTCCCGCTCGAACACCTTGATCGCCGCCCAGCGGCTCGTGGCTTTTTCGACCTTGCCGTGCAGCGACTCCTCGATGTGCGCGAGGGCGTGCTCCACCGAACCTGTGAACACATGCGGTCTCTCGCCCTTCGCGCCCTTCTTCGCCTCGGTAACTGCAAGTTCCGCCGCCGCCTTGGTGCCCTCGCCCTTCAGGGCCGATATTTCAACTACTGGACATCCGAGCGTTTTCGAGAGCTTCGCCGCGTCGATCTTGTCGCCGTTCTTCTTCACGACGTCCATCATGTTCACCGCCACGACCATCGGCAGCCCCAGCTCCAGCAACTGCGTGGTCAGGTAGAGATTGCGCTCCAGGTTGGAGCCGTCCACGATGTTGAGGATCACATCAGGCGACTCGGTAACGAGGTAGTTCCGCGCCACGACCTCCTCGAGCGAATAGGGTGAGAGCGAATAGATGCCTGGAAGGTCCTGGATCACCACGTCGCGCGATCCCCTCAGCCTGCCGTCCTTCTTCTCCACCGTAACGCCGGGCCAGTTGCCGACGTACTGGTCGGAACCCGTAAGGTCGTTGAAGAGCGTCGTCTTGCCGCAGTTCGGGTTTCCCGCGAGCGCTATCTTGACTGCCATATCCTTTTCTCCTTTTCCTGTGTGCGGACGCCGCGCCTCGTGTTAGACATGTTGAAACTAATTAGACGAGGCAAACTGAATCCGCAAAAAAAATCACGCGACTTCGATGGCGGCGGCCTCGTCCTTGCGGATTGACAGCTCGTAGCCGCGCACGTTCAGTTCAATGGGGTCGCCCAGCGGGGCGATCTTGCGGACGGTCACCTCGGTTCCCTTGGTGAGGCCCATGTCCATGATGCGGCGCTTCGCGGCGCCGTCCCCGCGCAGACGGGCGATCTTCGCCGTCTGTCCGGGCTTGATTTCATCCAGAGTCATTTCTTATAAACCTTTCTCGTTAAACAAGTATCCGCATGGCAAGGTCTTGATCCACCGCCACACGCGAGTCGCACACGCCAAGGATGTAGTTCCCGGCGGAGTGCGCGATCACCGTCACCTCGGCCCCCTCGACGAAACCCATCGTCGCGAGGCGTTTCCTGGCGACGTCGTTGCCCTTCACCATCTTTACGCGGTGCCGGCTTCCGATTGACATCATTGCGATTGGCATTTTATTTTCTTCTCCTACGCCCCTTCTTAGGGCGTCGCAAGTTAGTTTACCAAAACTAACTTACGGGCGCAAGCGGATTTTTTGAAAAACTTTGGAAGGTTCATCAGTCCGCCGCACGGTTCATCCACACGCCCATCGCGACGATCATGGCGATGCCAAGCCAGCTGAAGGCGTCCGGAACCTGTCCGAACACGAGAAAGCCGAGTACGGCGGCGAAGGCGACGTTCGCGTAGTCGTACACGGCGAGTTCGCGGGGACGCGCCAGACGGTACGCCGCGGTGATTCCAAATTGCCCTACCGTTGCCGAGATGCCCGCGCCAAGCAGTATCGCAACCTGCGCGGACGTCATGGGCTGGTAGCCTAAAATCATGAACGGAAGCGAGGCGAGCGTGGAGAACGCGCTGAAGAAGAGGACGATGAAACTCGGCTCCACGCCGAGGCGTCCGAGATGACGGATGCAGGCGTACGCCCCGCCCGCCGCCACGCCACCGACGAGTCCCGCAAGAGCGGGCCATGTGGAGCCGGACGCGAATGCGAATCCGGGCTTCACCACGAACATCGCGCCGACGAACGCGCCCGCTATCGCCAGCCCCTGGCGCATCCGCACACGCTCGCCGAGGAACAGCCACGCGCAGGCCACGGCGGAAAACGGCGAGAGCTTGTTTAGCATGCAGGCGTCCCCCAGCGGAATGTTGCTTAGGGCGTAGAAGTTGCCGAAGATGCCGACAGTCCCAAGAATGGAGCGCCACACGAGCGGCCCCCAGGGTGAAGCGGCAGGAGTGCCGCTTCCCCGAAATGCGGCTTCACCTCGGGGAAGCGGCGCTCTCGCCGCTTCCCGCCACTTCAACGCGAACAGCGCGCCCGCCACGAACATGGCAACGAGGTTACGGAAGAAGCTCTTCTGGAAAGGCGACACCGCCCCGCCGAAATCATCGGCGAGGCGGACGAACATCCCCATGGTCGCGAAGGCGAGCGCCGACGCAAGCAGGCAGAGGATGCCTTTGGTTTTATCGGTCGTAGGGCCCTTACTTGGCGGCAGCGGCCGCGGCGATGATCCCCGCGAAGCTGTCCGCCTTGAGCGCGGCGCCTCCGATGAGGCCACCGTCGATGTCCTTCTGCGCGAGCAGCTCGGCCGCGTTGCCGGGCTTCATCGAGCCACCGTACTGGATGCGCACCGCCTCGGCCGCGTCCACGCCCACGAGTTCGCCGAGCGTCTTGCGGATGAGGGCGTGCACTTCCTGCGCCTGCTCCGGCGTGGCCGTGCGGCCGGTACCGATCGCCCACACGGGCTCGTACGCGATCACGAGGTTCGCTGCGTCGGCGGCGGAAAGGCCCTTGAGGCCCTCCTTCATCTGGCGCACGATCACTTCCTCGACCTTGCCCGCGTCGCGCTCGGCGAGCGTCTCGCCCACGCACACGATGGCCGTGAGGCCGGCCTTGATGACGGCGGTCGCGCGCTTGTTGACCGTCTCGTCCGTCTCCGCGAAGTACTGGCGGCGCTCGGAGTGGCCGATGATCACGTACTTCACGCCCGCGTCCACGAGCATGCCCGTGGAGATTTCACCGGTGTAGGCACCCGACGCTTCCCAGTGGGCGTTCTCGGCGCCCGGCTGGACCGCCGTACCAGCGCACGCCGCGACGGCGGCGGGGATGTCGATGGCCGGCGTGCAGCACACGATATCCACATTCGTGAAGTCCTTAGTCGCCTCGGCGATGCCCTTGACAAGGGCGGCCGTCTCGGACGGCTTGATGTTCATCTTCCAGTTGCCCGCAATGATTTTCTTGCGCATGTCTTTTTTGTCCTTTCGATTGAAGACCTTTTCGTGAAAAACGACGAATAGTTTACCATTTTCCCGCCCCGACCGCAACGGTTATGATATAATCTCTCCATGCACAGGCTGCTTATACCCGAAAACTACTTGTCCGGCGAGGCCATTGAGCTTCCGCCGGACGCCGCGCGCCACCTCAAGGTGGTGCGCCCGCGCGCGGGCGAGGAGATTGAGCTGTTCGACGGGCACGGACACACCCGCCGCTGCAAGTGGGACGGCCGCCGCCTCGTCGCCGACGGACCCGTTGCCGCGTTTCCCGCCCCAAATTCCGCGCTCGTCCTGTTCGCGTGCGTCACGAAGGGAAGCCGCTGGGACTGGACGATTGAAAAGGCCGTGGAACTTGGCGCCACGCGTATCGTGCCCGTAATATCAGACCGCTGCATCGTGCGCCTTTCCCCTGCGGAACGCCCCGCCAAGGCCGACCGCTGGCGGCGAATCGCCGCGGACGCAGCGCGCCAGAGCGACGCAGTATGGCTTCCGGAAGTGCTCGCGGCCGTTGACTTCAAGGATGCCTTGTCCCTCGTCAAGGATTGCGGACGCGTCTTCGCCGGAGCGCTGTGCGATCCGCCACCGCCTCCAATCTGGAATGAGGTCGCTGCCGCTGTGTCCAGCGATGCGCCCATTCCTTCACTCGGCATATTCGTTGGACCCGAAGGCGATTTCACGCCCGATGAACTTCGCGCGCTTCTGGAATTGGCCACGCCTGTCTCGTTCGGCCCCACGATCCTGCGCGCCGAGACGGCGGCCATATTCGGACTCTCCGTCCTCGCGGCGGCAAGGGGACGCGCCGTCACGCAGTAGGTACGACGCTGGCTGCCCAGTCCACGTATGCGGAATAGACGGAGTCCGCGTCGAAGACGCGCGCAAGCGAGAGCGCACCTGCGCGAAGCGCGGTGGCGTCCCGAGCACGAAGGTCCGCCACGGCTGCGCAGAGTGCATGCACGTTGCCAGTGGCGCATGTCACGCCTGCGCCGTGTTCGGCAAGGAGGCGTTCCGTCTCGCCGTGCAGCGTGTTGACCACCGGCACTCCCGCCGCTACGTAGTCGGCGAGCTTGTAAGGAACGCCCACGCACGAATCGTCGAACATAGGCACGAGCCCCGCATCTGCCTGCGCGAGGAGCGAGTGCAGTTCCCCTTCACCGAGGTAGCCGCGGAAACGGATGCGCGTACAGCCCGACGCCCGCGCGCGCAACGCAGCCTCCTTCGGACCCGCCCCCGCGAGGTCAAGTTCCACATCGGGCATTTTCCGCACGGCGTCGACCACCGTCTCAAGATCGTAGCTCGCCCCCATCGTCCCCACATACACAAGTCGAAACGGTTCTGTGAAAACAGGTCTTACCTGTTTTTCCCAAACGGACGGCGACAACTCAATGCCGTGGTAGGCCAGGTGCATCGGCGACTGCGCACCATACGACTTCGCAAGATCGAGGTAACGCGCCGCGACGGCGCTCACTCCCTGCGCGGAACGGTAGATGCAACGCGCCCGCGCCCGCAATGGCGCCAGCGTCCAGCGCGGCACCACGCGCTCGAAGTTCTCTGGCCAAGCGTCCATAACATCCACTACGAACGCGATCCCGCGCGCACGGCAGAACGCGGCAAGCGCGGAGGCGGAGGCGAGAGGCGGCATGGAGGCGACCACAAGATCGGGGCACTGCGGCTCAAGCTCGGCGAGCGTACGGAGATTGCGCGCGAACGCGCGGTGAGAGAGGATACGCCGCAGGCACACGTTGCGCGGATACGGCGGCGTGGGAACGAGCACGAGACGGAAACCGTCCCCTTCCCAGCGCGCTCCAGACGCAAGCGCGCGCGGTGCCTTCTTGGCATGTGAAAAATCACTCGACCACAGCGTCACGCTGTGGCCCGCCCGCGCAAAAGCGCGCGCCATCAGCCAGTAACGCTGTGGACGCGCGCCTTCAGGTGGCAGATTGTCAAATGGGTTGGCAATCCAGACGTTCATGCACGGCCCTCGCAAGGCCGGGACGGCTACTTCTCGTCGTTGTAGAGCTGGAAGGCGTCCTTCGCGTTGAGGCCCTGGTGGACGACGGCGGAGATTGCCTTCATCATCGCGAGGGGCTTCTCGCTCTGGAACACGTTCCGGCCCATATCGACGCCGGCGGCGCCGGCCTGGATCGCCCGGTAGGCGAGTTCGAGGGCCTTCTCCTCGGGAAGCTTCTTGCCGCCCGCGATCACGATCGGCACCGGACACTGCGCAACCACGGTCTCAAAGCCCTCTTCCGTGTAGTAGGTCTTCACGAACGAGGCGCCGTTCTCCGCGCACACACGCGTCGCGAGACGGAAGTAGCGCGCGTCGCGCGCCATGTCCTTGCCCACGGCCGTCACGCCCAGCACGGGAATGCCGTACTTCGCGCCCATGTCGACGGTGTGGACGAGGTTGTGCGTGGTGATCTGCTCGCTCGCCTTGTCGCCACACGCCACCATCACCGCCATCGCGCTCACGTTGAGGCGGATCACGTCCTCCACGTCGTACACGCGGTTGAGGTTCAGGTCGGTGAGGATCGTCGTGCCGCCGTCAGAACGCAGGCACACGGGCTTGGACATCGACGGAGGAATCACGCTGCGGAGGATGCCGCGTGTGCACATGAGGCAGTCGGCATACTCGATGAGCGTGTTGATCGTGAGGTCCACGCGCTCAAGTCCGCTCGTCGGACCCATGATGAAGCCGTGGTCGCACGCGAGCATCACGGTGTGCCCGGTCTTCGGGTTGAAGATGCGCGCGAGGCGGTTCTTCACGCCCCAGCCCTGGTTCTCGTTGCCCTTGAGGAAGAACTGCTCGCTCTTCTGGGGCTTGTCAAGGCCGTACGCGGCGGCCTCCTTGAAACCATCCATATCAGCCATTATAAAATTAACCTTTCTTCTTTGTGGGGGTTCGGGGGAGCCTGGGCTCCCCCGCTGGTTGTCAAACGAAGCACGCCCAAATGTCGGCGTTGGAGGCGCTGCCTGCGTCGATGGGGCCGATTGACCGTTCGCCGAGGTTCTTCGCGCGGCCGAACTTCGCCTGCATCTGCGCGGTCGCCTCGCTGCCGGCCTTCGCGGCGGCGGCGGCGGCGGCGAACATGGCCTGCTCGCCTTCGGCGGCATGGGCCTTCAGGGCCTCAATCGCCGGAATGAGCGCGTCCATGAACGTCTTGTCGCCCACCTTCGCCTTCGTGGCGAAGCCGAGTTCCTCAAGACCGGCCGCGAAGAGATCCGCGATGCCGGGAGCGTCCAGCTCCGTCACGCCGGCGTCCACTGCATCCGCCATGCCCTCGAAGAGCGTGCCGTAGAGCGAGCTCGTGGAGCCGGAGACGTCGGATTCGAGGTGGTTCACCATGTCGGTGAGCAGCGACTTGAAATCCGCTCCCTGCGCGGCGGCGAGCGCGCGCGTGGCCGCGACGATCGCCTCGCCGTGGTCGCCGTCGCCGCCGGCGGCAGCGTCGAGCGCCGAATAGTCCCTCTCGCGGGCGGCGATCTTCTCCGCCGCCCGCGCCCAGACCTGCTTGAACTGGTCGAGTGTCATGGTCGTTCCGTTCAGAGGGTCGTCCAGTACGGCGCGTTGGCGGGAGCCGCCAGGTACTTCGCACACGTATCGCAGCACTTGCAGAGGATCATCTGGAAGCCGGCCATTTCCTGGACGGTGAGAAGCTCGTCGCACTTGCCGG
>Ga0310697_10007348_pt1 | contig 10399 bp, 3 predicted proteins | sample 172DNAGHGlowgp2_FD_203883 | JGI IMG/M metagenome (GOLD analysis project Ga0310697, IMG submission 203883) | Sheep rumen microbial communities from Palmerston North, Manawatu-Wanganui, New Zealand - 1728 DNA GHGlow gp2 (v2) (version 2) | ecosystem: Host-associated > Mammals > Digestive system >...
TTGTTGCACGAGCTGAGATCGCTGTTGAGCATAATGTTGCGTCCGAGGCTGAAGTCGTAGTGATAGATGCCTTGCGCGTCGTAGAGGTCTGCATAAAGCACGCCCGAGGGGTCCACTACCGTGCCGTTTTCGAAGTCGGGCGAGTTCCAAAAGAAGGTAATGCGAGGACCTTCGTCGTCAGGCACCATGGCAGGGTCGGTGCCGCCGATGGTCAAACCGTCGAAATAGCCCATTGCGTCGACGTTGCGAATCGAATCGTATGCATAGTAGCTGAAGCGAGGCTCGCCATAGTCGGGGCTGATGTCGCGAGGCACTTGGAAGGCAACGGTGAAGCGACCGTTGCGCACCGTGGCCTTGCCGCGATAGAGCACGTCTTTATAGTAGCTCACGGGTACCGAGCCATCGTCGTAAGGCACGTTGACGCGCAGTTTCTGGTCGAAGAAGCGCACCCACAGCTCGCCGTTGAACTGGCTGTCGAACTGGCCGAGTGCTGTACGAATTTCGCCTTCAACGGTCACCATGCTCATGGCATGGAGCTGCACTTCGTCGGAGTTGGCGACCTTGCCATTGACTCTCAGCGTCTTCACCACACCTTCGGGCATGGCCAAACGCAGTGCAGGGTCACCAAACAGCACATGGCTGATGTTGGTACTGACCGCCGAGGGTGCCGTGTTCGAAAAATTGACGGGATTGGCCTTGGCCAAACGCGAGATGTCGCCGATGCGCAAAGGCTTCCCGTCGGCATCACGGTTATAAAGCACTTGGGTCAAGGCGCGGCCGATTTTCACGTTATTGATACCGAATGTTGGCCTACAGGTAGTCAACATAGCAATAGCGCCACCGCCGGGCTGCAAAAAAAACTGTTCGCCAGCCGAAAGCAGCAGCGGATTGTCGTATTTCGAGAACTCGCAAGTGGCAGTGAATACAAATGGCATCTTGTCGCTGTTTTGCAGAATGGCGATTTCGGAAGTTCCGAAAATGTACTCATCGGCCAAGGCCACCACGCCACCATGACCAGTGTAGATGAACGTCAGCAGGCCTTTTTCGATATTGTCAACGATGTCGGCGTTCACCTGTGGGAAACGATAGCCCGATGTTGTGCCAACCTTGGGGTATAATCCGCAATACACCTTATTAATATTCATGGCCGGCGACATCGTGTCCATGGCACAATTATACTCCTCATTGTAGGTGATAAACGACTTGGTTTCATCGTCAGAGACAAACAAATGGTTGGTCATCCATTCGCCGTGGGTGGCTTTCTTGTCAGCGTAATGCTTGATTTTCTGCACAATGGCATCAGCTTCCTCAGGGGTAGCGACAGGCAGACGGCCCACGCCCAAGTCGACACGTCCGCCACTGTTTTCGCCTTCGCCAGCATCCATGAGGCCAAAATAGTCGTCGGTGCAGAAGCTGGTGGCTCGATAAGGTTGAGCCATGGTTTCATAGCACGGAACCAAATTGAGGCCATAACCCAAAATGTCACGAAAATCGAACGAAGCCCGACCGAACAATGTGACGTACTTGAGGTTGCCTGCACTACGGCGATACACCATGCGGATAAAATCGCGGATGCCTGTAGGGTCGGGCGTACCCGTGCCAAACTCGTTGTAGATTTGTGTCACATCGACCACAACACTCAACAGACCGTCTTGTTCATCGTGGAAATCAGCGAGTTCCTGCGCCTGCGACAAAAACTGCGGTGCAGTAATAATGAGCATGTCGGCATCAGTGATGGCATGAAGGTCTTGGTTCTTGATAGTCGTCCAGCCGTCAATTGGGCGTGCCATGGCGGGATCGAACATGACATAGCGACGTTCCACGTTCTCATCGATGGCAAAAACGAAGTTGCTGGCACTGAGACGTCCTTCCTGCAAAACTGGCACAAGCGGACGGGTCACATCCCAAAGCCAATGCGCATTGCCTACATTTTGAATCCAGATGGCACTTCCGTCTTCGCCAAACTGGCTGGGTATCAGACTGAACGGAAAGAAAACCCCTACCCTCTTCAGTTGACGCCAAGCATAGATTTCAACATAATCGAGAAATAGTTTTGCCGACTGGGAGCCGCTAATGATGCTTGTGCTGAAGCGGGCTGTGTCGCCTTCAAGCACAATCTGACGCTCAACCGACGAAGGCAGTCCATAATAATTGTCTTGCGGCTCCGAAATGTTGCCATTGCTGACCACAATGTTGTTGTTCACATTCATTTTGAAGCACATGGCCGAACCCGTGCTGCGTCCGAACACCTCAGCCTTGATACGAGCAGGCATGTCGGGCAAGAGGTTGGGAAAAACAAAGTCCAAGCGAAGCTCAGGAGCTTGCATGGTGGCATATTCGCCATACCAATTCAGCCCCATAGAATAAGGCGAAAACTGTTCTTCCTCATGCCATTGGCGGTCGGGAAACTCGCCAATCACCGTGGTGACACCCTCAACGGGCAGCGAAGTTTTTTGAGCCACACGCAAACCATCCTCGCCACTGTCGACACAGAGGAAATAATAGGTCGAATCAGAATAATAATTGCGTTCGCGCACATATTTCAGGTCGGTGGTGCCCGTCAGCGTCCAACGCGTCGGCTCTTGGCCATAGAAAAGCACATAGTCATCGGCATCAAACGTTCCATCGTCGGCACCACTGACGTAAATGGCCATCTCGGTCAAGTCGTCGGGACGAGCTTTGGAATTCTTTTCAGGCAAGGCTCCTGCAGGATTGCCAAACAGTCTTATCTGATTGGGATTCAACGTATTCATATCAACGCCCATGGCTTGCAAGGTGGCATAATCGAGCTTATAGACGCCCTCTTGAGCCACCGAAAGCCGATGCCATGTGTGCTGACCCAACACAGAATGGTAAGCGTTGTCTTGCGCCCATCCTGCGTTGAGCAAACCTAAAAGGATAATTGAGGCAAATATTATTTTTTTCATATTGACATTCATTTACTTAGAACCAATTTCGATACCATAGACGAGGTTTCACCCTTGTCGTTGGTAGCGACGATGCGATACACATAAATGCCGTTGCGGAGGGTGGCTCCAGTTGCGCTACGACCGTTCCAACGGATAGGATCAATGCGCGTCGAGCTGCCTGACACGGTTTCCGACAACGTAGTTACCCAGCGGCCCATAATATCAAAGATTTGGATTTCCACCTTCATGCTATTGCCCATCTGGTTGTGGTCAAAGGTGAAGAAAGTCTCGTCAGTGACGGGATTGGGCCAGTTAGCGGGATGCTCGGCAACCATACCGTCGCTGTGCACCACTGTGAAGTCGATTGTGGCCGTGCTGGAGTTGTTGTAGATGTCCCACACCTTCAGCGTCAGCGTGTAGTCGCCATCGGCAAGGTTTTGCATCTTGTAGGTAATCAAGCCTTTGCCAGGGTCGTCGACTTCCGAAGCGAAGTAATCGTTAAGGCAATAGCTGTTTTTCGACGGGCCGCTCAGCGTGGCCATGATATCATGACCAATACCCGCACCCGTCGTGTTAATGCCACTTCCGTCGGCCACGAAGGCCAACAACAGCGGACTTTCGCCCGTGATTCCGCCATTCACGAAGAGCGTGTCGTCGATGAAAAGACGGACGTCGGGGGCAACGCTGTCGGCCACGGCACCGTCATAGAAGCCACCGATGATAAAACTATCGCAGCTGCCATTGGCATCGATGGTGTAATCCGTTGCATAATAACTGATTAAGCCCTGACCGTAGCGATAAGCAATATCACGCGGCACGATGAAGTCCATCTTGAAACGGCCATTCTTTACATCGGTTTTACCATTGAAAATCACGCTATTGCGGAGTTTGAAATGGTAGACGTTGTTATCGTTGGTGCCCAAAGTGGAAAGTTCGGCTTCCTTGTCGTACATCGTCACATGCACAACACCATTGAAATCAGTGGCAATCTCGCCTTGAAAGTTTTTAACAACACCCTCTATTTCAATAGGTTGCAATGCGCCAATCGTATCATTATAGATGACATTGACTTGCCAAGTGCTGTCGGTCAGCGGAATGGAGTCCAAAGTAATCGAAGGCGCATTGCCGTTGATGCTCAGCGTTTCCACCTTCCATTTCGGATAGGTCAAACGCAAGGCTGGGTCGCCGAAAAACACATAACGTTTCTCGTATGCATAACCTCCGGTCTTAGCCATACGATAGACATCGCCCAAGCGGTAATGTTCTTCACCGACGATACGGAACAAGTTGTTGTAGACACCCTTAATAAACTCCTTATTATGGTTGCCGAATGTCACACGCGATGTGGTGAACATGGCGATCATGCCGCCGTAGGGGTTAAGGAAGGCATATTCGCCCAACGAAGTGCGCGTGTGGTCGTCGTAGCGGCTAAACTCGCAAGTGCCGGTGACCATCAACGGATACATCGGGCCGTTGCGCCAGGAGTCGACGTCCTTGCGTTGCAGGATTTTCTCCTCAGCCAGCTGCACCTCGCCGCCATGGCCCACGTAGTTGAGCACCAACGTACCTTTTTCCATGCGGCTGTTGATGGCCGCGTTCACATCGGGGGCAATCTGCCCGCCCGGCGAATTGATTTGGTTGTAAGCATCAAGGTATATCTTGTCAACCACAACGTCGGCGCCCCCCACGTCCTTCAGTCCGCTAAGAATGTCTTCGGCAGTACTCACGAAGCCAGATTCGTCGTCGGTGAAAAATGTCAACGAATTGCGCCAAGGGTTCATCGTGTTGGCGTTCAGTTCCACATAGCGTTCAATCTTGTCAATCATCAGCGAAGCCTGTTCCTCCGTTTGCACCACAAAACGCCCAATGCCAATGTCGCTCAAGGAATTGTTGATGTTGCCTTCCGATTCGTCCATGAAGCCAAAATAATCGTCGGTAACGAACGTGTTGGCCATTTGCAGCGACTTTTGCGACTCGTATGACGGCACGAAATCAACGATTTCCGTTCGGTTCTTATAGTCGTATGAGCAATCGCCGAGCAGCAGCAAATATTTGATCGGACGGCTGCTGTCCCAATACAACATGCGGCAGAAATCACGGATGGCCGTAATGTCTTTTGCGCCGCACGAAAACTCATTGTAAATCACCTCAGGGGTCGTGACCATGACGTTCAAATCGGGGTCGTTCACGGCATGAAAATCCTTCAGCCGTTGCGCCTGATTCATGAAACCGCTATAGGTGAGGATGACAAAATCCACATCGCGGATGCCATGCAGATTTTGGTTCTCGACTTGTCCAAAAACTTTGGTAGTGAGGTAGTTGTCACCATTGAAAGCCACAAATTCATTATCGGCATCACCTTTCACCTTGAAAGCGAAAGTCGAACCACTCAGCTGGCCTCTGACAATGGAAGGTCGCATAGGGTCGCTTACGTCCCACACCTGCACTTGCTGCGATGCATTGCCCAAGCGGTATTCGTACACCTTATTAATATTGAAAGCCTCGGGGTTGCGGAACACCATCTGCGCACCATCGAATTTCAGCTGCCGCCAAGCATTGACGACGATGTAGTCCACATAACCGATGGAAGTCGCGCTGGAAGTGGCATTGTGTTTAATGGTGACACTCACCGTATTGCCTTTGGGCGTGGCACTGACATAACCGCCTACCTCATGGGCAAAATTGGTGCTCGTCGCGTTGGTGGTCTCGACGAAATAGTTCGCCTTTTGCACATTATCAACCAGCACATTGAACGTGGCCGGGGCAAAATTGCGTCCAGCCAACTCCGTCTTCACCTTACATGGCCGCGACGTGACGATATTAGGAAACACAAAACCGAAATCCTTGTAGGCCGTGCCTTCCATTTTGTCACCATAATAAGTGCGCCCTGTCTTGTTGAGGTTGGTCTCGTCTGATTCATGCACTTGATAATCAAGGAATTCATCCACTTGCACATTGGCAGCCGATGTAATCATAGCGGCTTCGGCGATACGCTTGCCACTACCCAAGCCCGTCACCACGAAAGCGTAGGCATAATCGTCGTAAGGGTTTTGGACATGCTCGAAAGCGCCTTTTTCACCGTTGTATTTCCAAGACACGGGACCACGACCGTAGAAAAGGATGTAGTCCGACTTGTCGAAACGCCCATCCGCCTCACCACTGACGAAAATCGGGATTTCCACCAAGTCGTCATGACGTGCTTCAACGTTCAGTTCGGGCAAAACGCCGCCACCGTTATGGTAGACTCGTATTTCCTTGGGATTAATGCCATCGACGTTGATTCCCAAAGCCTTAAGCTCGTCGTAAGTCATTTTGTAGATACCCGTGGACGGCAAACCCACCTTATACCAGTTGCCCGAAGCCATTGCCGACCTTTGGGCATAGCTATGGGCACGAGGTCGTTTGGTCATATCGGGTGTGAGCGTCAATGCAAGATTGGCCGAAACAAGCTTTTCGATTACACTACCTCTTTGTCGGAACGGCACAATGCTGATGGACAGCAAAGCCTCGTTGCGCGAGCGCAAGGGCATGGCTGTTATCTCAAAATCAGCATTATACGAAGAACCTTCGGCTATTTCCATCTCTTCAGGCGTAAGAGGAAGCGTTTTCACGTCGTGGCACTGCACCTCCACCTTGACCGCATCATCGAAGATGGGAACCGACTTCACGTAGACTGGCATCGAGCCGTTGTAGAAGGCATCGTCGAGCGCCACATTTAATAAGGTGTCGGTGAGAAGGCGTTCCTCTGCCACTCCATGCCAATGCAATTCGATGGGGATACTCTGTTTCACTTGGGCTTTCAGCGCCATCGGAATCATGGCCATCAGCATGACGAGCAGAAGGAAAAATTTACAGTTATTATCAAGCTTATTATTCATCTTATTGGTTGTCAATAAATTACAAAACATTTGACAAAACATTATACCATTACGTTTGAAGGAACGAAAATACAGCTTTTTTATTGCATGGTGTCGTTTCGGACGCAAAAAAGTTTTTTTTGGCGAAAAAAAGAGAAAAATATGGTTGGAGATTCAAAAAAACGCACTATATTTGCCCGATTTTTTGAAAAAACCCGCAAGGGATACAATAAAACGAAACCAAGGTAGTTATAGATACAAACCTAACGACTATGTACAGAAAGCAAATGAGAACATTAGCCATCATCGCAATGGCTGGACTGATGACGGTTTCATGCGCAGAAAAGTCATCACGCACAACGGGTTGGGCCTACAACGACGCCAACAACGGCGGTTTTGAGGTCACCGAAATCAACGACCAGCAGATTGGTCCCGGTCTGATTGCCATTGAAGGTGGCACGTTTGTGATGGGTGCCACTACTGACAACCTCACCTATTCGTGGGACAACTCGCCGCGTAAGGTGACGGTGCCTTCGTTCTTGATTGACCGCACCGAAGTCAGCAATGTTGACTACCGCGAATACATCTACTGGCTGAACCGTGTTTACGGCCAGAACTACCCCCAAGTGGTGCGCAATGCCGCTCCCGACACGTTGGTGTGGCGCGACCGCTTGTCGTACAACGAACCTATGATTGAAGTCTACTTCCGTCACCCCTCCTACAACGACTATCCCGTGGTGGGCGTGAGCTGGATGCAAGCCAACGACTACTGCTCGTGGCGTACCGACCGCGTCAACGAGTTGATGCTCGTCGAAGCCGGCATCCTCGATTGGGACCCGACGCAGCAGGACGAGGAAAACTTCAACACCGACGCTTACCTTGCCGGACAATACACGGGTAAGGTGAAGAATGGCAAGAAAGACCTCTCGAAAGGCGGCGACGGTGTGCGCAACGTCCGCATGGACGACGGCATCCTGTTGCCCTCCTACCGTCTGCCTACGGAAGCCGAATGGGAATATGCCGCTGTGGGTCTCGTCGGCAACACCTCCGACGAAATTGTCAGCGAGCGTAAGGTATATCCTTGGAACGGCGACGGACTTCGCACCGACAACAAACGCTACATGGGTAGCTTCATGGCCAACTTCAAGAAAGGCCCTGGCGACTACATGGGTGTTGCAGGTCACCTGAATGATGGTGCAGCACTGCCCGCTCCTGTGGGTTCGTATTGGCCCAACGACTACGGCCTGTACAATATGGCCGGCAACGTGTCAGAATGGTGCCAAGACGTTTATCGTCCTTTGACCTTCGAAGATGTGGCCGACTATAGCCCCTTCCGTGGTAACGTGTTCACCAAGATGGCCGTCGACGACGAGGGCTTCCTGCTCCAGAAAGACTCACTCGGTCGTATGCGCCGTGTGCCGATTACGCCCGAAGAGGCTGCCCGCCGCCAAAACTACCGCACGAGCTTCAACTCCAACTACGACGACGGTGACTATATGTCGGCCATCCGCAACCGCTGGAACGACAGCCCCGAGGACATGAGCATCTACACCAAGGAAATGTACGAAACTGCCACCAACGATGCCCCTGGCACCACCCTCATCAGCGACGAATCGAGAGTGTATAAAGGCGGTTCATGGGCCGACGGTCCTTACTACCTAAGCCCCGGCACACGTCGTTACCTCAACCAGAACCAGTCAGCCTCCACCATCGGCTTCCGCTGCGCGATGAACAAGGTGGGCAGCTCGTTTGCAAAGTAAATAATGTTAGATTCTTTTTCATGATTGTATTGAAGCCGTTTGACTCGTCAGGCGGCTTCTTTCTTTAAAACCAATGCCATGATCCCAATCGAAACGATATACCAACACTTCAGCAAGGCCTACAAGGTCTCAACCGACAGCCGAAAGATTGAAGACGGAGCCGTTTTCTTCGCCCTCAAAGGCGAGAACTTCGACGCCAACGACTTCGCCCTGCAAGTGGCCGAAGAAGGCAAAGCCAGCCTCGTCGTCGCCGACCGCAAAGACCTGCCCAAGCATGAACGCATCCTCATCGTCGACGACACGCTGAAAGCCTTGCAGCAATTGGCACAGTACCACCGCCAACAGATGAAAGCCACCGTGATCGGCATCACAGGCACCAACGGCAAGACCACCACCAAGGAATTGGTTTCGGCAGTACTGGCCAAGAAATATGAGCTTATCCACACGATGGGCAACCTGAACAACCACATCGGCGTGCCGCTCACCCTTTTGAGCATCAAGCCCGACACCGAGATGGCCGTTGTGGAAATGGGTGCCAACCATCCAGGCGAGATTGCCGACCTCTGCCTTCTCTCCGACCCCGATTTTGGCCTCATCACCAATGTCGGCAAAGCACATTTGGAAGGTTTCGGCAGTTTTGAAGGCGTCATTGAGACAAAGACCGCACTCTACCGTCACGTTAAGGCACACGGTCAGGCCGTGTTCGTCAACCGGATGAACGACATCCTTTGGCAGCGATCGGAAGGTCAAAATCGCATCAGCTATGGTTGCCACTGCGATGCCGACTATCCCGTGGAGCAAGGCCAATGCGACCCTTACCTCAGCGTGAAATGGCAAGAGCGAAAAGTCAGGACTCGACTTGTGGGTGCCTACAATTTTGAGAACGTGGCCGCTGCCATCGCCGTGGGGAGTTATTTTGGTGTGAACGAGGAAGCCATCATCGAAGCGTTGGAAAGCTACACGCCTACCAACAGCCGCTCGCAAGTGATTGATACGGAGAAAAACCACATCATCATGGATGCCTACAACGCCAACCCCACCTCGATGCAAGCCGCCTTGCGCAACTTCGCCAACATCTGCGGCGAGCAACACCTATTAATATTAGGCGACATGCGCGAGTTAGGCTCCGCCTCCGAAGAAGAGCACCACAACATCCTCAACCTGATGAAGGATTTAGGAGTTAAGGAAGCCTATTTGGTCGGACAGAATTTCTGCGCTTACAACGACAACGCGGATTGGAAGACCTTTGAAAACGTGACCGACCTGTGTCAATACCTTGAAGGCCAACCCGTCAGCGGAAAGACGATTCTTGTCAAAGGCTCAAACAGCATACAACTTGGAAAAGTGTTACCGTTGCTTTGAGAATCTAAAATTCAAAATTCAATATTTAAAATTACGCAAAGCGACCAAAATCTTAAATCTTTAAATTTTAAATCTTTAAATCTTGAATTCTTATACCGCCATAGGATTAATGTCGGGTAGCTCGCTTGATGGGCTGGACATCGCTCTTGTCAGGTTTGCGGTAGAGGGTGCGGACGAGACGTCCGCGAACCCAGAATACCGCTTCCAAATCCTCCAAGCCGAGACCCTCCCCTATCCCGAGTACTGGAAGAAACAACTCGCCGAAGCCTTCCAAAAACAACCCCAAGACTTGGTGCAATTGGATAAGGACTACGGCAAATATCTTGGCGAACAAGTCCGCAACTTCGCACAAAAACATAACGCGAAGCCCGACTTCGTAGCCTCTCACGGCCACACCATCTTCCACCGTCCCGAGGAGCACTACACCCTGCAAATCGGCGACGGACAGGAGTTGGCCAAAGCATGTGGTTTCACCGTCGTCAATGATTTTCGCACGGAAGACGTCGGCAAA
>Ga0310697_10007350_pt1 | contig 10394 bp, 14 predicted proteins | sample 172DNAGHGlowgp2_FD_203883 | JGI IMG/M metagenome (GOLD analysis project Ga0310697, IMG submission 203883) | Sheep rumen microbial communities from Palmerston North, Manawatu-Wanganui, New Zealand - 1728 DNA GHGlow gp2 (v2) (version 2) | ecosystem: Host-associated > Mammals > Digestive system >...
ATAAAGCCTGTTGCCGGCATGATCCTAATGATGCCCATGATGGCCACGTGCATAATTTTCTATGCCACAGAGAAGAATAATGGCGTTGATTATTTCACTGGTCATCTTACTCAGTTCTTCTTTATGTGGGGTATACTTGCTATGTATGCTACGTTCATAAAATACAAAATTTTGAAATTCAAATTAAAATATCAATATTAAATGGATAGAATCACCATATTATGCATCATTATGGCAGTTGTTCCTGTGGTTTATATGCTGTGGGAATTGAGACATGACATTCAAACGGTCATTCGCTATCGGCGGTTGTCAACTGTCAGACGGGCAGAAGAAGAGAACAAACTTTCTGACTACGAGAGAATACTGATTGCAACAAAAGAGGTGGAAATGGATTTCCAACCAAACTCAGGTACGCATCATTCGGAGATAGTTTATCTCAATCGTGCAAGACTCCTGCAAGAGTCGACGCATCTGTACAATATGATTAATTCCCTGTAGAACAAAGATGGCAGAAGGGAAAAACTCCGTTATTCAGGTGAATCCTCAAACTCTTAAAGACAGGTATGAGATGTTGGAGACTTTATTCAGGGAAATTTTCGTTTCTGGACTGAAGGTGCCTTATCGGAAGGCAATATATCTGAATAAAGAACTTCTTCACTGTGCCGTAAAGGCTTATTTTGATGACATAGAACGTTATAAGGCGTATGCGGGGTCTGATTTTGCTGACCACCACAAGCAGGCTGCATATACAATTAAGTGGATAAACCGTTTTCGACCAATCCAGATAAGAGAAAATGCCCAAATGGACACGACTCTGTTGACCATTAACTCTACATTTGCATTGGCCGCAGGGTTCAGTTTTCTAGACAAGAGCGTGGCAGAGAAAATCTCAGATCGTTTTTTTCGCCATTTGGTATATATACTCACCTATCGTAATTATTCGGGTAAGAGCCTTGCCACGCTGATGTACACCATAGAGTGTGCTACGATGGGCGTTCGCGAATTATAGACGGTGGGGGCAGTTCCTCGTCACGCGACATATCATCAGCCAAGGCGAAGGCGTGACCATCGAGTTCAAAGATTCGAGAGGTGGATCATAGAACCTGATCCGACTGGAGTCGCTGCGCTCCAATTGAAAGATTATGGTTGACAAGATAACGCAAGCGATATTAGATGACCTTACAGCGAAAGCTAAGGCTTCGCCAAGGTTGAGGATGAACATGGACCTGCGTAATTCTGCGGATGATAAGTCGCAGCGGATGCTCAATGCCATTGAGCCAGGTTCGGTATTACCTATACACCGCCACCAGAAGACATCCGAGACCGTGGTGTGTCTCCGTGGCAGATTGGTATGGGAGTTCTACGACGAGCTGGAACGCATCTGCACGGATAATATCGAACTCTCGCCAAATGGTCAAGTGGTGGCATTGAACGTGCCCGCAGGGCAATGGCATACGGTAAAGGCTCTGGAAAGCGGCTCCGTCATCCTCGAATGCAAAGATGGGGCGTATGAACCCACATCGGATGCGGATATCCTGGCGTTGTAACGAAAACGAAAACCAAAACAAAAGGCCGGTGCAGAGATGCATCGGCCTTTTTTTTCTGCTGTGAGAAAAAATATTTGCAGAAAACTACGGCTAATTCAAGAAAAAGCCGTACTTTTGCAGCGATATTTAAATTGATCTATGAATAAGGAACAGGCTGTGAATGGCGTGATGAACACGCAGGAAATCAGGGAGTCGCAGAGCTACTACGGCATCAGAAAGGCCGTGGAAGAGGGCAGTGTGGTGCGGCTGAAAAACGGTGTGTATGCATCGACAGAGGTGCTGGCAGACACGATGATTGACATCGAAAGGGTGGTGCCTCGCGGGGTGCTGTGCCTGTATTCAGCTTGGGAACACTATGGGCTGACGACACAGATTCCGGGGGCGTTCTACGTGGCGGTGGAGAAGCACAGAAAGGTGGTGGTGCCTGAATTTCCACCCATTCAGCTGTGCTACTGGGAGCAGAAGTATTACGAGATGGGTGTAGTGGAGGCTGATGTGTCGGGTCACTGGGTGCGGATTTACGATTTGGAGAAGTCGGTGTGCGATGCCGTGAAGTTCCGCAACAAGATTGGACTGGACGTGGCTTCTGAGGTGCTGAAGAGTTATCTTCGACGTAAGGACAGGAACATCAGCAAGCTGACGGCCTACGCGAAACAGATGCGTGTGGCGACGACGCTGAAGGGGTATCTGGAGATAGGACTTTGAAAAACGATTGATATATGGAAAAGCAGAAGAACCTTCTTGAAGGGTGGTGCATTGCTGTATGCCCACGAGCGGTTTAACGCCCGTCCGACGATGGATATGGACTTTATGGGCGACCGCATCGACCGAGACAAGGAGACTTGGACTATCCGCTGCTGCTGGAGGATATGCCTGAGGTGAATGTGGTGGCCTATTCGCTTGAGACCGTGGTGGCTGAGAAATTCCAGACGATGATTGACCGTGCTGAAAGCAACAGCAGGATGAAGGATTTCTTTGATGTTTATACGATTCTCCGGAGTGGGAAAGTAGATATGGCGGTGACGGAAGAGGCTGTGCGCGAAGTGTTTGCCAACCGTGGTACCACATATATGGAGGGGCATCCGCTGTTTGAGCCTGAGTTTGTGGCATCGGAGCAACGGCAGGTGATGTGGCGGGCATTTTTGCGGAAGATGAAATACCCAGTGGCGCTGGAGTTTGGCGAGGTGATGGGAGAAATCTTGCCCGTGCTGAAGCCCATGTGGGAGAGATTGAGGTAGGGCTACGGTGACAGGTTCCTGACACACATGCTTTTGAATAAGGAAATTGCACAAAATGAGGGGAAAGGTGCAGAAAAGAGTAAAAATTGGCATTAAAAATGCAATATTATCAGAAAAAGTAGTAATTTTGCAAACTAAATGTACATAGAATAAAGAATTGTCTATGAAAATAATCGTTAAGAACCTTGGCCCTATACGTGAGGCTAAGTTTGACATAGATAAGCGGCTCAGCGTGTTCTGCGGGCCGAATAATACTGGTAAAACCTACCTGTCTTATATCCTTTATGCTTTTACCAGAAGGCGTATTTACCTTCCAGAAGAAATCTTGACTGACCGTCAAGTAAAGGCCTTTATGGATAGTCGCCTGTTGGAAATTAAAATGGATCTGAACCGTGTCTATAAAGTTATGAAAGAGCGTTTTTACAACATCAGTCATGACTTGTCAACCATCTTCGGGATTTCGGATTCCATGGCAGCCACCATGTTCCCTGATTTCAAGATAGACATGGACATGGGACGAGAGGCTTATAAGAGAAATCTGTTGGCACAGAGCTTAGACTTTACACTTAACTTGAATCCAAATATAACTATACAAGTTAGCAAGAGAAGTGGGGAGGACTTACTCTCGGTAAAAAACATGTCAAGCAAAATGCTGCTTGAAGACCGCGCCGAGGTGAAAGTACAAATGATGACAGCGATATACTATTATATCATAATTAGTCCTGTCCTTAACTCCCATTTCTTCCCCGTAGAGCGTACAAGTTTGTACACTTACTATAAAGACATTCTGGGTACGAGGAACTTGCTGCTTGATAAGATTCACCAACAGGGTGCGGAAGACCCTCAAACCTTGAATAGGTTGCTAAGCAGTAGCTCTCAGTTTCCGTTGGTTATTAGTCAAACGCTTCAAGCTGCCAGTAGCATGGAGCGGCAAAGACATGAAAATGGGTATTATAGTCAATTGGCGGATGAGATAGAGCGTGATGTTCTTCATGGAGAAGTATCTGTTGGTAATGAAGGTGATTTGCGGTTTGTTTCAGAAAAATCACCAAAGACAGTGTTGCCTCTCCAATTGTCTGCATCGATGACCAAGGCTGTGGCAGGTATCGTGTTTTATCTGCGTCATAACTCTGACAGAGGTGACATGATTTTTATTGATGAGCCTGAAGTTAACTGTCATCCCGATGTGCAAATTCTTATGACTCGTATTTTTGCCAGAATGATAAATGCCGGGTTAAGACTTGTCATTAGTACGCACAGCGACTATATAATCAGAGAGATAAACAACCTGATTATGCTAAGTAAGGCACCTGTATCTATGGCTGAGACATTGACAAAATGGGGATATCAGAAAGAAATGGCCATTGAATACCAGGATGTGGGTGCATATCTATTCTCGTACGGGAAGGATAATAAGGTAGAGGTTAGTCCTATTGAAGTAACTGAGGCTGGATTTGAAGTTAGTTCAATTGATGCCACAATAAGCCAGTTGAACGAAACATCTCAGGCTTTATATTACGAGTTGCGATATGGTCAAAAAGGCTGATATTAACAATCATCAGATGCTGGATATTATCAGGAGCGTTGTCAAGGATAGAAATATTCCTGATGACCAGCAACACATGGTTGAGAAGAAAACTAATGGGCGACTGGGCTCGATGAGTTGTCAGATAAACACTTTGAAAGAAGAGGTATTGCTTTGTACTTTCGACGAAAGGGCTAATAACTATAAGCAATTCCCATATTTTCAACAAGTGCATGGCATGGTGAGCATGTGTGACTATATATTGTTTGTTGAGGATGAGAAGGAATTGGTAGCTTTCTCAATAGATTTGAAGGACTCGACAGATGGTCCGAAGCAACAGACTCTTAGGACTAAGACTTTCGCCGAATTTATAGTTAATCGTATAAAGGTCGTTGTTGGAGAAGATGTTTTCTCCAAACCAGTAAGATACCGTCAAATAGGAGTCAAAACGACATGCCATAAGATGCCAACGATGGGATATGCCAAACTGGCCTACGATAAAGATGACTATCTTGTTCTTCCAGACTACCGTCATTTCTACACCCGTCTGATGATGGATACAGAAACCTCAGCTCACATGGCTGCGGGCTGAGGTGATATGATTCCGTGACGGGGGGCCCTCGTCACGCATCACAATAAAATTTCCATTGTTGTTTTTTGGATTTTCATGCCCATGTTCCTATAGAAGCATAATGCCGGGTCGTTGCCGTCCCACACATTCAGGGTAATGTTGTTGCAGCCTATCGACCTGGCATAGGCAAGTACATGCTCATACAAAGCCTTACCAACATGTTTGCCGCGAGCCTTCTCATCCACACAGATGTCATCAATATACAGCGTCTTGATGTCTTGCAACAATTTGTTGTCCCTGACTTCTGTTATCATACAGAAAGCATGCCCCAGAATCTTTCCGTCCTCAAAAACGAAGATCGGTTTGCTGTCATCGCAGAGCAAGTCTTCAAGTTCCTGCTCATCATATTTGGTCGTGTTCGGTTTGAACAAGTCAGGGCGCAGTACATGATGCACCATGTTAACCTGATGCAGCAGCTCAATGATACCCGGTATGTCTGTCTTATTTGCTCTTCTTGTCATCATTCAACTCGTTTTATTCGCATATTTGGCCGCTAAGTTACGAAAAAAATCCCAAAGCATAATGATTCTGCCTTGGGATTTATGATTTAATAAGTTTTCGATAAAAAAAACGCTTAAATATTTGGTAGTTCGGAAGAAAATAACTACCTTTGCACCCGCAAATCAACATGGTGCCTGTAGTTCAGTTGGTTAGAATGTCGGATTGTGGTTCCGAAGGTCGACGGTTCGAACCCGTCCAGGCACCCTTGGAAGAAGATGGTCAATCAATCGATTGGCCATTTTTCGTAAGGTAAATTTTTACTGAGTGTAAGTTATTATATTTGAACTTTAAATTACGGACGCATCATGGACAACAAAGAACTACAAAAGACAGTAAACCCCGTTTATTTGACCGCCAAATCGACTTTAGGTCTTCTGAAAAAGGCAGGGGATCCGGATGCTGTTGCCTTGCTGCCTATTATCGGCCTGGAGACAGAATTGCAGGAGAAAGCCAAGATTCTCCCCGCCCATATCGGGGAGTGTTACAAGACTGCCCAGCTGGCCCGCTATGAAATATACAACACCGCTGCGATTCGAAGCAGCGCCCACAATATCGTGGACCTTCCTTCGGGTTATTCGCCCCGCGGGTTCCGCGTGTCGTCGGCGGGAAAGCGCTATTTCGGGTTTGACCTTCCGGTGGTGATTGACGACATGGCTCCTGCTGCCCAGAAGGTGATGACGCCCGAGCAGTGCCGCCTGTCCAGTTACCACGCCGTGGATGCCACCAATTACCAGTCCATGAAAGACGCATTGGGGAGCGTCAAAGGCGAGTTGTGCATTGTGACGGAAGGGCTGCTGGGGTATTTCAACGAGCCGGAGCTGGTGAGCCTCTGTCAGGCCATTCACCGTCTTCTCTCGGAGTACGGTGGCTGTTGGATGACAGCCGACACATCCATCTTGAGAATCTATACGCTCACCTTCAGCACCTTGCTTAAAGGAGATGAACTTGCCTTATTGAATCGTATGCAAGGGAAAGCCAACGAAATGGCCGACGTGAAGATGAACCAGAACAGCCTCTTCCTCAATGGCGAGGAGGGAGCCAGGAGATTTCTGGAAGAGCAGGGATTCACGGTAGCGGCAGAGCCCGTCACGCTCTATCTTCCGGATGTTGCAGGCGTGACTGATGAGCTCCGGAATGCCTATCGGCAAATGAACATACTCACCATGCGTGTCGCCTCTCCGAAGACGGGGAGGAAGTCGGCTCCGGAGCTTCCTTTTGCCGTCGACAGTTCGGTAACGGAAGGAAAACTCGTCATGAAAGTCCAGGGACGCGTAGATACCCTCACGGCAACGCAGCTGCTGAAAGCCTTCCAGGAGGCGTCGCCTCAGACCGATTCAATAGAGCTGGACGTGGAGAAAATGCCATATATATCATCGGCCGGTCTCCGTGTACTGCTGATCATGCTGAAGTCCGTAAAAGACCAGAGCTACTTCAAGGTGTTCCACGTCCAGCCCGAGGTGGAAAAAATCTTGAAATTGACAGGATTTGATAAGCTTCTGATACGCTAATCGCTCATCACCAGAGGTCAGATAGATAATGCCGCAATAGGTGAAACCGTGCTTCATGATATTGTGCTTCATGATTCTATTGTCCCTATGGGTGTCAATCCTGATGTTTGGGTCATGGGAGAAACAGTAGTCCATGATGCAGCTGAATATACCATGAACATCGGGATAACTGGCTATGCGGTGGACTACATGATATGGCATAGTATCGTCAAGCCACTTCCCTTCATAGATCCTGGCATAAGTGGGTTCGGGGGATGGTAGGAAAGCAAAGTAGCCAACAACCTTACCATCGTCCTCAATGACAAAACCGCCGTTCTTTTCCATATCAGCAGTAATGACAGCTTCGGACGGGTAGCCTTCACCCCATTGGTGCATATTGCCTGACTGCCGCATTATCTTCTTTGCAGCATCCATGACTGTCATAATATCAGCCATATCCGACGGTTGGGCTTCTCTGATAATCCTACTCATATTAACTAATCAAAAAGCTTTTTCCAAATCCACAATACCGTAATCGCTCCTACTACACAGAACACAAAATTGGTAAGATAACCTTTCCCCAATAGTTCTATGTTTAGCAGGTGGCTTATGAAAGTACCAACGTAACTGCCGATGATGCCCATAATGAGGTTCATACAGCATCCTTTGCCTTCTCCACTCATAATACGATTGGCAATGTAGCCTACCAAGATGCCTGTCAGAATAGGCCAGGCTGTAAAATCTGCGATATGTTGTAGCATAAATCCTAATCTATAATGTAAAATCCTGCCTCTGAGGGATGATCGAGCACCATACTCTTCGGATTTTCCTTGGTCAGAAGCCATGTCATCCAAATGTCACCAGCAGCTGCTGCAATGAAGAAGATGCCCCATGCAAGTAGGGGAAGGTTGCCGATAAACATGGCAACTATCGACGGGATGAGACCCAAAACAATACATGGCATCATGGCTCCCATCATGTAGCCGGGGATGCACATCGGCTCGTCGCAGTGGCAGTAGGGGGTGAGCAACTTCCACATAACACCGAAACTGATGCTCTTCCATCCGCTTGGTGCGTAACAGGCCCACGTAATGCCGTGAATCAGCTCGTGTACCACAATTCCAATTATCATGGCCACGAAAGCCACAATCCATTGAGTGCCGCTTCCAAGTATCTCCATCATCGGTTTACGTCCTCCCCAAATAAGGTAGAACGGCACCAACAGCACTATTGCCGCCACAATCATAATGGCTACTGCAAAGATATTCGCCTTTACGATGTCTATTGCAACTTTTCTTCCTTTTTCGTCTATATCCTTTATTGTTTCCATATCGTTGTTATCAGAATAATCATAGTCTTGCCTTTATTTCCATCTTTACCTTTTCCAAGTTGCCACAAGATAATATCGGCATGAGGCTTTCTATTTCCTCGATGCTTTTGTCCCACCACCTGAGTTTTAGCAACAATTCTATCAGTTCGTCATCGAAGCGTTTCCTGATGACTTGACAGGGATTCCCAACGGCAATAGAATAAGGAGGAATATCCTTTGCCACCACCGAGTTTGTTCCGATAATGGCTCCGTCGCCTATATGAACGCCAGGCATCACGGTTACGTTCTGACCGATCCAGACATCATTGCCAATGACGGTGTCACCCTTCAGCGGCAACTCGTCTTTGACCGGCGCAATGGCACTTCCCCAATCACCACCCATGATATAGAACGGATAAGTCGTAGCACAGTCCATCCGGTGATTGGCACCGTTCATTACAAACTCCACACCCTTGGCAATGGCACAGAACTTACCGATAATCAGCTTGTCACCGATGAAGTCGTAGAAGTGAGTGACGTGCTTCTCAAACTGGTCTGCACCGTCCACATCGTCATAATAGGTATAGTCACCGATGATGATACGTGGATTCTTCACCACATTCTTGATGAAGCAGAGCCTTGGGAGGTTCGGATTAGGGAATACCTCGTTTGGGTCTGGTCTGTTCATTATTGTCATATCTTGCCTACTATTTCAATAAGTTCTTTCATACTGTCAATGATAAAGTCTGCACCAGCCTCTTTGAGTTCCTCTCTGCTCCCGTTGCCCCAAGTTACGCCGCACGTTTTAACCCCGGCATTGGCTCCCATCAGAATATCAACTGCCATATCTCCAACCACAAGTGTCTCGCTGGCCTCGTAACCCATAGCCGACAGCGTATTCAGGACTGGCTCTGGTTCGGGCTTCGCTTTCTTCACGTCATCAGCTCCAATCAGATATGAGATACTTTCTGAAATCCCCATGTCCTTGGTAAGTTCTGACAGAGAGGCATGGGAACGGGATGATGCAATAGTTAGCGTGAATCCTTGTTCCTTTAGGGCCGTCAAGGTTTCCACTACATGAGGGAATGCTTGCGGCTTGATGGTTCGCTGATTCTCATTGAAGATTCTCCTATAAGTCTCAGCACATAGTTGGATCTGCTCTGCCTGAAGGTCTGGGAACATCGCTTTGAAACAGCCAACCAAGGGCAGTCCGATGGTGGCAGCACATTCGTCATCACAACGTCCAGGCAGTTGCAGTTCCTTTATGGTCATCTGCATAGTGGTAACAATAGTCCGTCTGGTATCACCAAGCGTACCGTCAAAGTCGAATATAATCAGTCTCATAGATGAGCAAATAGACTTTAGCAGCTGATTAGTACTCACCAACATCTTCTCAGCCAGAGGCACATACCAAGTACGGACTTCTTCTGCCGTCGGAGTGTGACCACCAGGGAAATGGAATGTCTTATTGTAATGCTCCAAGAAGGTTGGCTCAAAGTGTGCCAATGTGTCCTGTTTTCCGAATATGCCCCATATACGGTCTTTGAAGTCGGGATTACAGTTGTTGAATTGAACAGCCTCCATTTCGGCAAACTCTTCAATCAAGGCTTCATCAATGACAAAGTTCTGTTTGCCGTCTTTTCGAGGTGACTTGTACTGATGCTCACCGATACGCTGTTTTAGAAACTCCGTCATCTTGAAGTGAGGATTTCCAAGCAACGCAGGAACACCCACAACGGGAGCCACCATCTGGGCATAGAAGGATCCACAACTATTGCCAATCAAAAGGTCAGGCTTCTCACGGTCAATCAGTCCACGAATAAAGCTGACAGCCTCTTTCGGGTGCATCGGCAAGTCAGGCGTGATAACTTCTGCACGACCATCAAAAGCCTCTTTCAACGCAACTGCTGGTACGCACTGACCACTGGCATAGAAACCGTGAAGGAACAGAATCTTCTTCATTCTAATTCATCTTAGTCATGTGATAGCCCATCCTGTTCAACTGCATAGCGGCTCCAAACAGGTATAGCTGATGCAGGCAGGAAACGTAGGCATTGAAAGCCTCCTTGGTTCCTGGCTCTATGTTTTGGTGACGAAGGGCATTGTAGACACGGGAGGCACATTCACCAACCAGTTTCTCCAACACAGTATAGTCG
>Ga0310697_10007351_pt1 | contig 10394 bp, 10 predicted proteins | sample 172DNAGHGlowgp2_FD_203883 | JGI IMG/M metagenome (GOLD analysis project Ga0310697, IMG submission 203883) | Sheep rumen microbial communities from Palmerston North, Manawatu-Wanganui, New Zealand - 1728 DNA GHGlow gp2 (v2) (version 2) | ecosystem: Host-associated > Mammals > Digestive system >...
CGCATGATCGACTCGGGACGCATCTCGTCGTTCATCCTGTGGGGGCCTCCTGGCGTTGGCAAGACGACGCTGGCCCAGATTATCGCCAACAGGCTGGAGACACCGTTCTATACGCTGTCGGCGGTGACGAGTGGCGTGAAGGACGTCCGCGACGTGATAGAGAAGGCGCAGAAGGGCCGCTTCTTCAACGAGGCATCGCCCATCCTGTTCATTGACGAGATACACCGCTTCTCGAAGTCGCAGCAGGACTCGCTGCTGGGGGCTGTTGAACGGGGGGTCGTCACGCTGATAGGTGCCACGACGGAGAACCCGTCGTTCGAGGTGATCCGGCCGCTGTTGTCGCGCTGTCAGCTGTATGTGCTGAAGTCGCTCGAAAAGGAGGACCTGCTGCAGTTGCTGGAGCGCGCCGTCACGACAGACATCGTGCTGAAAGAGCGCCACGTAGAGCTGCGCGAGACCGACGCCCTGCTGAGATACAGCGGTGGCGACGCCCGCAAGCTGCTGAATATTCTGGAACTTGTCGTAGCGTCATCGTCGGCGTCGCCTTTTGTGGTGAGCGATGAACTGGTGGTGAAGGCGCTGCAACAGAATCCGCTGGCGTACGACAAGGACGGCGAGATGCACTACGACATCATCTCGGCCTTTATCAAGAGCATCCGGGGCAGCGATCCCGACGCCGCGCTCTACTGGCTGGCGCGGATGATCGAGGGTGGGGAAGACCCGAAGTTCATTGCCCGCCGACTGGTCATCTCGGCCGCCGAGGACATCGGGCTGGCCAATCCCAATGCGCTGTTGCTGGCCAATGCGGCGTTCGACGCCGTGCAGAAGATAGGCTGGCCGGAGGGACGGATACCGCTGGCGGAGTGTACGGTGTATCTGGCAACGTCGGCCAAGAGCAATTCGGCCTATCTCGGCGTTGATGCCGCCCTGGATCTGGTGCGGCGGACAGGCAACCAGCCGGTGCCGCTGCCTATCCGTAATGCGCCGACACAGCTGATGAAGGACTTGGGCTATCACGACGGCTATCTGTATCCGCACGACTTCCCGGGACATTTCACGCCCCAACAGTACATGCCTGATGCGCTGACGGGTGAACGGCTGTGGCACGCCCAGCATTCGCCGGCCGAAGAGAAACTCTACGAGCGGATGGTGGCCTATTGGGGAGAAAGATTTAAGAACTAAGCATCGTGGAACAGGATATTGTTATCAAGATTATTGAGTTGTTGGGCACCTTCGCCTTTGCCATCTCGGGCATCCGCCATGCCGCCGCCAAGCACTTCGACTGGTTCGGGGGCTACATCTGTGGCATCGCCGTTGCCATCGGTGGCGGTACGCTGCGCGACGTGATGCTGGGAGCCATGCCCTTCTGGATGACTACACCTATTTATTTAATATGTACGGCGGTGGCCCTGCTGACAGTGGCTTTCTTCGGTCGCTGGATGGAACCGCTGAAGAACGCCTGGTTTGTGTTCGACACGTTGGGACTGGCGCTCTTCACGATAGCAGGCATCCAGAAGTCGCTCGCCTTCGGGCAGCCGTTCTGGGTGGCCATCATCATGGGCTGCATCACCGGCTCGGCAGGCGGCGTCATCCGCGACGTGCTGCTGAACAACGAACCCGTCATCTTCCACAAGGAAATCTACGCGATGGCGTGTGTCCTGGGGGGAATCGTCTACTGGGGACTGGCGGAGTGGGGACTGCCGGTAGAGATGACAGCTATCTGCTCGTTCCTGACGACGTGTGTCATCCGTTTCCTCGCCGTCCGCTACCACATCTCATTGCCGACACTAAAGGGGGAGTCCTAACCGGCGCTTCACCTCCATCAGCTCGTCCCAGTGCTTCATGGCTTCCTCTTCGCCAGTCTTGATCATCCGGGCACTATTCTTGTTGCCGAAGCTCGACGCGTCCATGTCGGGCAGCGGCGGACGGATGTAGACGTCGGCCTTCTGGACGTTCTCGGCATACTTCTTGATGTCAGGCCGCGTGGCTACCCAATTGAGCAGGCCGCCAAAGCCCAGCATGTCGGCAACACCTTCCAGCATCCCGAAGTCGAAGTCAGAAGTCTTCGGCTTCTGCTCATTCTGCTGCAGGTCGACGGCAATGACGATGTCGGCTCCCATCGCCTTCACCACATCAACGGGCAGGTTGTTGAGCATGCCTCCGTCGACCAGCTTTATGCCGTCATAGTTGACGGGCTTGAAGATGCCAGGTATCGACATCGACGCCCGCACACACGTCGAGAGTTTCCCCTGGTTGAGCACCACCTCGCGCGCCTGTCGGAAGTCGGCGGCCACGCAGCTGAACGGTATGCGCAGCGAACTGAAGTCGCGGCAACCCTTACGCTGGACCATCGAGTCGATGAGGTGCTCTACCTTCTCGCCGCGCATCACGCCAAAGCCGCCTATATCGTCTCTGTTCAGGTCGCCCATGACTGGGAAACCGAAGATGTAGGTCACGCCGTCCTTCACCTTGTAAGGCTCATTGCCCAGGTCGGAGCGCCGGTCGGTCATCAGTCCGAGCCACTCTTGCTGGCAGAACATCGAGTCGAGTGCCGCCGCATTGTAGCCAGCGGCATAGAGTGAGCCAACGATGGAGCCTATCGACGTGCCTGCGATGTAATCAACGGGGATGCCGGCGCGCTCAATCGCCTTGAGAACACCAACCTCGGCAGCACCTTTGGCACCGCCACCACCCAGCACCAGACCCACTTTCGGGCGGGCGGCGATGGCCGTCAGACTGCTGACGAGCAAAAATAATAATAAAATTCTTCTCATAATGGGTGCAAAAGTACAAAAAAAATAGTATCTTTGCACCATAAATACAAATTTTTAGATGGAAGACAACAGCTTAAACATTTATTTAGACATCATAGGCCGCCAACAAGTGCTCAGCGACGAGCAGGAGCGCCAACTGTCGGAGCGCATCAGGCAGGGCGACCAGCGTGCCGTGAGCCGGCTCGTCGAAGCCAACCTGCGCTTTGTCGTGAAGGTGGCCTCGCAGTATCGTGGGCAGGGACTCCAGCTTGACGACCTCATCAGCGAAGGCAACCTTGGCATGATGGCTGCCGCCGCCAAGTTTGATGCCACTCGTGGCGCCCGCTTTATCAGCTACGCCGCACCCTTTGTCCGCCGGCAGATTGAGAAGGCCATCGAACAGCAGAATGGTATCTACAAGATCCCGCGTGATGCTGGTAGTCAGGCCCGACAGAATGGTCATCCCCTGTCGGTAGATGCACCCCTGGGTGGGCGTACGAACATGAGCCTGCTCTCAGTCCTGGTCAACAACGACTCGCCGCAGGCCGATGAGCGTGTCTACAGCCAGGCCATAGAGAACGCCATCGAGTTCGCGTTGCTGACGCTCACGCCGCGTGAGTCGGAAGTCATCAACCGCTTCTTCGGCTTGGATCGTGAGCACGAGACGATGGCTGAGATTGCCGAGGATCTTGACCTGAAACGTGAGCGGATCAGGCAGATACGCGACAGGGCCATCCGCAGGCTGAAAAAGAACTATAGACACAGGCTGAAAGCGATGCGCGAGACACCTACGAATTGATATACGTCAAGAATGTTAACAATTTCTAATAAAAATGCTCTAAATCAGTTATTTGCAGCGGAAATTGCCGTAACTTTGCACCCGTAAAAATAATATAACAGTTTACTTCAATACGAGTATTAATTTTTTAGCATTATGGCAGAAAAGAAAGCAACAACGAAGAAGGCTACTGAGACAAAGGTAGCCGCAAAGAAGACCGAAACCGTTAAGAAGACTGCAACCAAGGCAGCTAAGGCTACTATCGCAGTGAACGCTGAGAATGCAGGTTTTAAGGCAGGAGATGTTTATCAGGCACTGGCAGCTGCTGAGAAAGCTCTCTCAGTGAAGGAGATTGCAAAGGCAGCAAAGATTTCTGAGGAGGAGACTCTTCTCGGTCTGGGATGGCTCTTCAAGGAGGGTAAGCTCGTGAACGACGAGGACAAGGTTGCCCTGGCTTAATCATCGGAAAAGAATAGACACAATAAAAGGGTCGGTAAAGCGTTTTACCGACCTTTTTTATGACCTATGACATACGACAAGCAGATACTGGACATCCTCACCGACGTGGGTGAACATGGCATTGGCGTGCAGCAGTTGGCCAAGCACGTCTACAACCTGAACTGTACGTTCTTCGTACAGCCAGACTTGCAGGAGGTACACAGCTACGTCCAGCAGTATCTGCTACGCAACTCAAAGTCGGCCCAATCGCTGATTGAGAGCACCGGCCGCAGGGGCTATTATCGGCTGAACACTCAGAATAATGCCGATGCCCGTCAGCTGATGCTTGCCTTCAGGGAGCATGACCAAGCCGAAACGGCAGAAAAAGAAGAGAAGCCATCGTGTGACCTCTCTTTGAACCTGTTCGACTAAGCTGTGCGACCATTCACAGCGTGTCATCTGCCTGACTTATCGTCGGACCTCGCGATAGACAATTTCGTAAAGGCTCAGCAATTGCTCAGCCGTGTATTTCCAAGAGAAGAGCTTTGAACGCTGCAGTCCCATCTGCACCTGTTCGTTGTAGAACGCCTCATCGCGCTCCAGCCTCAGCAGGGCCTGGCAGATCTCGTCGGCGCTCTCGGGATTGACGAGTATGGCATTGCTGCCACCAATCTCTGGCATTGACGATGTGTTCGACGTGACGACAGGCGTGCCACAGGCCATGGCCTCGAGCAGGGGGATGCCGAAACTCTCGCGCAATGACGTATAGAGGAACGCGAAGGCGCCGCTGTAGACGTATGGCAGATCGGCATTGACGATGTATCCCGGCATTTCGATGTACGACCGGATGTTCTCAATGTCGTTGCGGGTGATGATGTCGTCGAGATATTGGCGGTCGAGGTCGGCCATCAGCAGTCGGCGCTTGACGTGGGACTGCTCAAGATAGCGCGAGTAGGCAATCAACGTCCGTTCGGTATTCTTTTTAGGATCGGTGTTGCCGAGGAAGAACAGATAGCCGCGCTCGGACATATACTTGGCATAGACGCCGTCAGCATCGTCCATCGGCCGGAACCACTCGTTGTAGCCGTTGTAAATCATGGCCACCTTGGAGGCGGGCAGTTGCAGGCGGTTGACGATGTTGCGCTGCTCGAACTCAGAGACGGTGATGATGCGCTGGCACTTAGGCAGGATGCGCGGCACGACCAGTCGTCGGTATAGCCATCCCATGTTCTGGTAGAGCGACTTGTTCTGCTTGTCGCGGGGTTCGAGGAAGATGATGTCGTGCAGGGTAAGGATCAGCGGAATACTGCAGCGCAGCGGAGCCGTGTTGCTGGTGCAATGCAACAGCTCGACGCCACACGCGGCCGCTGCCTTGGGTAGTGTAACCTGTTCCCACAAGGGGTAGAAGTTCCCGCCCACCTGAATGATGTGTACATTGTGGGAATCCTGGAGGCACTCGTCGGGTCCGGGAGCCACAAAGACGAAGTACTCGTTCTTATGGTCCATCTTCTGGAGTTCCACGATTTCCTGCAGCACGACATAGTCCATGCCATGTTTGTTCTTGCGGAAGATACGTTGCGCTTCGATACCTATTCTCATAGTCGTTTGATGATTTTTGCTGGTACGCCGGCAACGATACAGTTGCCAGGTACGTCCTTGGTGACAACGGCTCCGGCAGCAACAACCGCGTGGCTGCCTATCGTGACGCCAGGCAGGATGACCGCGTTGGCACCTATCCACACATCGTTGTCGATGACAACAGGACTTGTTGCCACGCCCTGCTGGTCAATGCGTCGTGTGATGTCGGCAAAGTTATGGTTGAGCGCCGTCACCGTGATGCCTTGTGCCAGATTGACGTGATGACCGATGGTGACAGGGCCGATGATGGTGTTATGGAGTCCGACGCGGGTATAGTCGCCGATGACGACGTCGCCCACGGCATTGTTGATACAGCTGAACGATTCCACCACGCTGTTCCGTCCTAAGGCGAATCTGCGATAGGGAGGAGTGTCCATCCTGACGGAGCGATAGATTTTTGACCCTCGGCCCCGCTGTTGGTATAATGGCGCCAACAGCCGGACATACCACCGCGGGCGCGCATCGCGCTGGTTCATAATCAGCCAGTCGAGCGTACGTTTCAGTTGTGGACTGTCCTTCAGTTTCCGGCGTAAGTTCTCTGCATTCATAGGAAGATTCATAGAATTCTGCCACAAAAATACGAATTATTTTGGATGATTCCAAATTATTTCCTACTTTTGCACTAAAATTGTGGAAAAATGAAGATTCTTTTCCTTGTCTATCACGGTTTCTCCGAGGTCAGCGGCATCAGCAAGAAGATACACTATCAGGTGAAGGGACTGCGTGAGAACGGTCACGAGGTGCATCTTTGTTATTATGATTTCAATGCCGACGGGCATCGCTGCCGCTTCATTGGCGACGATGTGCTGTGCGACTATGGCACGGGTAGTCTGGCTGCCGTTCGCCAGCGTATGAGCTATGGCGACGTCTATCATTACTGTATCAGTCATGGCATAGAGTTTGTCTATGCCCGCTGTTTCCAGAATGCCAATCCCTGGCTTATCCATTTCTTCAGCCGCCTCCGTCGGGCTGGTATTCGAGCCGTCACCGAGATACCTACCTATCCATACGACAATGAGTTTGGCGACGGCACGAACTGGAACATGCGCATAAGGCTTTGGATTGACAAGCTCTTCCGTCGTCGGCTGTATAGCCAGATGGAGGCTGTCGTCACCTTCTCGGATGCCGATGAAATTTTCGGCCAGCGCACCATCCGCATCAGCAACGGCGTCGACTTCGACAGCATCCCCCTGCATCAGCCGCCAACCACGATGGAGCCGCTGCACCTGATCGGTGTTGCCGAGGTACACTACTGGCACGGCTTCGACCGTCTGGTGGCCGGCATCGGTGAGTACTACAAGCATGGCGGCCGGCGCGAGGTCTACTTCGATATCGTGGGCGGCGTCCATCCGAACTATATGCATAACCTGCCTCAGGCACCGGGCTTTCAGGTGCTCATTGACAAGTATGGCATCAATGACCATATCATTTTCCACGGCCAGCTGTTCGGTGAGCAGTTAGACAACGTGTTCAATCAGTCGCAGTTTGCCATCGGCTCCTTGGCCCGTCATCGTAGTGGCATCACGGTTATCAAGACGTTGAAGAACCGTGAATATGCTACGCGCGGCATACCCTTCGTCTACAGCGAGCAGGATAGCGACTTCGACCACCAGCCTTACGTGATGAAGGTCCCTGCCGACGAGTCACCTATTGACATCGGACAGATTATCGACTTTGTCGACAACCATCGCTTCAGGCCGGAGGAGATACGTCAGACGGTGAGCCATCTGACGTGGAAGATACAGATGCAGAAGGTCATAGATCAAGCGTCGACTGCCACTGGCCGATAATGGTCTGAATCTCGAACTTACTAGCTATCTGCATGGCTTCAGCCGAACGCTGAGGCCAGTCGACCTGTGTGGCCTGCTGCAGACGCTCTGCCAGTTGGCGGGCATTGCCGTTCTCAAAGTAAATGCCGAAGTCGCCTAACAACTCCAGACTCGTCGGCAGGTCTGACGATACGACGGGCAGCCCGTGGGCCATCGCCTCGACAAGCACCAGCCCGAAGCCCTCCCAGCGCGAACTGAGGACGTAGACCTGGGCGTCGCTATAATACTGCTGGATGTTGTTGGTGAAGGGGTGGATGGTGATGCGCTGTTCCAGTCCGTATTTCGCTATCATCTGTCTGTACATGGGCTCCTCGACACCCTCGCCGACGATGTCGAGCGTCCATTCCTTGTTTTTCTCTGCAAACAGGTGGAAGGCTTCTATCAGGATGTCGAAGCCCTTGTGGCGGAGCGAGAAGCGCCCGACGGCCAGGAACTTCCGCGAAGTGCCCGTTGACGGACGGCCCGGCGTCAGCGTCAGCGGATTGTAGATGACCTGTGTGGGGAAAGGGTAGCGTGCGGCGTCGGCACGACAGAGCACCACCGTCGCGTCGAGCCGTTCTAACTCCATTTCATAGTATCGGCGCAGTTCGGGGCCGATGTATAGCGAGCCGGCGCCAAACAGCGCCTCGTAGGAGTTATGGATCCAGCCGACGAGTCGTGCGTCGCCCAAGCGGCTTCGGCAGCTCGACAGGCGTGCCGCCAGCGGCGCATGTACGCCAACGATGACGTCGTAACGGTCGGCGGTCAGCACGGCGGTCAGCGCATCACGCAACTCTGACGGGAACGAACTATGGGAATAGCCGATGGACGTGAGCGTGGTCTGTGGCAATAGCTTGCGGTATAGTCCGCTATAAACCTTCAGGCACCGTTTCTTCCATTTCCCGACTGTCGGGAAACGCAGGTAGCGATAGTGCAGGGGTGTCTCGTTGAGACCATACATCGACGTGTCTTCAACCTGTGGCTGATCCATCGTGACAATCGTCACGTCGTGCTGCTTGGCCAGCTCCTTGGCAATGACGGCCGTCACCCGTTGTACACCCCCAATCGTGAAGATGGAGTCCATCAGAAAACATATTTTTCCCATAATTGTTGCAAAAATAAGGATAAAATTTGATTGTTCCAAATAAATTGCCTAATTTTGCACAAAATAAGCGTCAATGGCAGACAAGAAACCTCTGAAAATAGTCTATTGTACCCCTGCGCTCTACATGGCTGGCGGCGAGGAGCGCGTGCTGACTCTGAAGGCCAACTACCTGGCCGACGTACTGGGTTACGACGTTACCATTATCCTGACAGAAGGCAATGGCCAACCCTTGTTCTATACACTCTCAGAGCGCGTACACACCATTAATCTCGACATTGACTTCGAAGCCCTGTGGACATGTTCTTTCCTCCAGAAGATACCTACCTATATCAAGAAGCAGCACCGCTACAAGCAGTTGCTGACGAAGACGCTGAAAGAGCTGCGTCCCGACATCACCATCAGCATGATGCGACGCGAAATCAACTTCCTGACCAGTATAGACGACGGCAGTCATAAGATCGGCGAGATACACGTCAACCGCGACCACTTCCGTAACTTCGAGGGCAAGCCCAATGTCGTGAAGCGCTTGTTTGCCTTTTTTTGGCAAAGGTCGCTCATCAAGCACCTGAAGCAGCTCGACAAGTTCGTCGTGCTGACCGACGAAGACGCACGGCTGTGGCCGGAACTCTCGAATGTCATAACCATCCCCGACATGCTCTCGTTCGTACCGAAGCGCATTAGCCCCATGACACGGCTGCGCCTGATTTCCGTTGGGCGCTACTGCTATCAGAAGGGCTTCGACCTGCTGCTCGAGGCCTGGGCGGTGGCCCAGAACATGGCTCCCCAGTGGCGTCTCGACATCTATGGCGACGGCGACCGTGAACCATACGAGCGTATTATCGACGATCTGAAAATAGACCGTAGCCGCTGCGAACTGCACGGTCGCACACAGGATATAGAGTCGGAGTTCGTCAACAGCTCGCTCTCGGTCTGCAGTTCCCGTTTCGAAGGCTTCGGGCTGGTCATCGTCGAGGCCATGGCCTGCGGGCTGCCGGTGGTGGCGTTCAACTGTCAGTATGGCCCCAGCAGTATCATCAGCGACGGCAAGGACGGACTACTCATCAAGAGCGGCAATGTGCTGGCCTTTGCCTATGCGTTGGCCTATATGATGAACGATGAGGACCAGCGTCGGCAGATGGCGAAGGAAGCGCTGCTGAAGGTGAACCACTTCAAGCTTGAGAACATCATGGAGCAATGGCGACAGCTGTTCGAGGAGGTTTGCAATAGACAACAGAAATAACAACCCAATGGCAATGGAGTACAAAGTTACCATAGGCATTCCGGTCTTCAAGTCGGTCGACTTTATTGAGGCCACCCTGAACTCTGCTTTGGCCCAGACTTACCCCCATTTGGAGGTGCTGCTGGTTGACGACCAGAGTACGGACGGCTCCATTCAGGTTGCCCAGAAGGTGGCTGCTACCCATCCGCGCGGCGGCATCATCCGTCTGGTGACCAATGAGGGGCATCAGGGCGTGGGGCCCAGCCGCAACCGTATCATCGACGAGGCCCGTGGCCGCTTCCTGTATTACCTCGACTCCGATGACCGCATAGAGCCCGACACCATTGAGCGACTGGTGAACGAAGCCACGGCGAACCGCGCCGAGGTGGTCTATGCCAGCTATGAAATCGTTGACTATCTGACAGGCAATCCCATTGAGAAGTACCAGAAGCCCTATCGCGTCATCACCGAGCCCGACGAACTGGCCATCTACGCTTTCCAGCACATGAGCGTGTTTCAGACGACGGCGTGCAACAGCCTGATAGACCTGCAGTTCCTGCGCCAGTCGGGCATCCGTTTCATCGACACGATGTTCTGGGAAGACCTCGCTTTCACCTACGAGCTGCTGACCCTTGTGAAGCGCGCTGTGCTGGTG
>Ga0310697_10007356_pt1 | contig 10392 bp, 4 predicted proteins | sample 172DNAGHGlowgp2_FD_203883 | JGI IMG/M metagenome (GOLD analysis project Ga0310697, IMG submission 203883) | Sheep rumen microbial communities from Palmerston North, Manawatu-Wanganui, New Zealand - 1728 DNA GHGlow gp2 (v2) (version 2) | ecosystem: Host-associated > Mammals > Digestive system >...
TTACGCGGGAACAGCTGACGATGATAATATTTCTAACTCTAATTTTTCCAACATATCAATCAATGCGCTTGCTGGAGATGATACCGTTGAAAATTACGGTAGCTCCGTTACAATCAACGGCGGCGATGATAATGATTCTGTTGATAATAAGAACGAAGCTTTAAACGTCGTGATTTATGGCGTCAATGGCTCTGATACTTTGGAGAACTTAGCGGCTTATGCAACGATTCACGGCGACGCAGACGACGATTCTATAAGCAATAGCGGCACCTCTTCTGCGCTTGACGGCGGCGAGGGCAACGATTATATCAGTAACACCGGCGACGGTTTGAACGTTATCATTGAAGGCGGCGGCGGCTCTGATACCTTAGATAATTTAGCCTCTTACACGACGATTAACGGCGGCGCAGATGATGATTCCATAACAAACGGCGGCGATTCAGTGTTGATTGACGGCGGCGAAGGCAACGATTACATTTTTAACACTGCGTCCTTAGTTTCAATCGGCGGCGGCGCAGGTGATGATACCGTTGAGAACAGCGGCGGCGAAAGTGTCGTTTTCCAATACAGCGGCGGCTCTGATACTATAATAGGCTTTAACGAAACTTCGACGCTTCAACTTATGTCGACTGATAGTTTTTCTGCTTATGTGGACGGCACGGACGCTTTCTTTGTTGTCGGCAACGATACTTTAACTATTAAGGATTACGCTGAACAAAAAATAAATCTCATGGATTCAGCAGGCAACGCAGAAGAATATCTGATTCCCGAATACAGAGGGACGGACGACGACGACAACATTGGCAACGGCATTTCCGATTACACAAATATTTCAATTAACGCGCTCGGTGGAGATGATGTTGTTGATAATGCTGCCCCTTCCGTCACGATAGACGGCGGCACGGGTAACGATTATATAACTAACAGAAACGAAGGTTTAAACGTTGTCATTGAAGGCGGCGGCGGCTCCGATACCGTAGATAATTTAGCGACTTACACGACGATTAACGGCGGCGACGATGACGATAGTATTTCAAATAGCGGCGATTCGGCATTGATTGACGGCGGCGCGGGTAATGATTCAATCACCAATGTAAGCTCATATGTTACAATCGGCGGTGGCGCAGGTGATGATTCAATCGAAAACAGCAACGGCGAAAGTGTCGTTTTCCAATACAGCGGCGGCTCTGACACCATAACAGGCTTTAACGAAACTTCGACGCTTCAAATTATATCGACTGATAGTTTTTCTGCTTATGTAGACGGCACGGACGCTTTCTTTGTTGTCGGCAATGATACTTTAACTATTAAAGATTACACCGAACAAAAAATAAATCTCATGGATTCAGCAGGCAACACAGAAGAATATCTGATTCCCGAATACAGAGGAACGGACGACGACGATAACATTACGATTCCCGATTCTTATACAAAGATTTCAATCAACGCGCTCAGCGGTTCAGATACTATTGATAATTCTGCCACCTCTGCCACAATCGAAGCGGGTTTAGGCGACGACTACATAAGCAACAGCGGAACAAATATTTTAATTAACGGCGGTAGCGGTGCTGATAACATTGAAAATAATAGCAACTATGCAACCATTTCAGGCGACGCGGACGACGATATTATTTCTAATGAAGGCTCGGCAGTTTCAATTAACGGCGGCGGCGGTTCAAATTTCATAAACCTTTTGGGCGGCTCCGCTGTTACGGTCAATGTCAGCGCGGGCGATGATACAATTTCTATTAGTAGCGGAATAGAAAGCGTTGCCGTTGAAGATTTTGGCATTGGCGATTTAATTCAGTTGGGTTTCTCGACGGAAAGTTTGGGAGCTGTTGACGGCGGCATTAAGGCGGGCGATTTGACAATTTCGGGAATAAGCCTTGCACAACATATTCAAAGATGGGAGAACACAAGCAGCGGCACAAATTACATTGAAGGAAACACTGCGGGCGCGTTTCTATTTGAAGATCAATATTCCGTTTCGTATATCAGCGGCGGCGAATCAACTTTATTTACAATCGGCGGAATTGTTTCTACCTTAGGGATTTCCGTTGATACGGAAAATAAAAAAGTTTCTGTAATGTCAATGTCAGCTCTTGGTTCTGCAAGCGTAACAATCAACAACGATTATGAATTGGAACTCGGCGAAAATATTCCGGCACCCGAAACTTTGGACGAAATTTGGGATATTGACGGCACCAGCGCAATTTACAGGGCGGCAGGCGGACGCTCCGCAGGCTATCTACTTGAAGACAACGTTATAAATTATTATCCTGAAATTTTGGGCGAAAGCTTAATTGAACTTAGCGGCGTGAGTGTCGACGAAGATAATCAGCTTGACTTCGCCAATAATAGAACGGTTTTGATTTCAGCGGCGAATTTTGCGGGCAGTGCAATTACGGTAAACAGTCACAGCGAAGAATATGACTTTGAATTGAATCAAGGCGACTATTCGGGTAAAACTTTTATCGGCAGTGCAAGCAATGATTTCATTACCGATTACGGCTCGAATATAAAATTTGAATTGGGCGCGGGCTATGATAGCATTGAAATTTTCGGCGAAAGCGCAACAATCGACGCGGGCGCAGGTGATGATTCTGTAGTTGTAGGAAATGACGGATTAAGTATTGCGGTATCGCTCGGCGGCGGCTCCGATGTTATCGACAATAACGCGCTCTATGTTGAAATTTACGGCGGCGAAGGCAACGACACCATAACAAACGGAAGCGATTCAGCGACGATTTACGGCGACGAAGGCGACGATATAATTTCTAACACGGGCGACAATGTCATTTTGGACGCGGGCGACGGCGACGATTCTATCTATGCCAATGGCAACAACCTTGAAATTAAACTCGGCAAGGGCGCGGATTCCATTGACTTGAATTCAAGCAACCCCGTAATTGAATACGGCGCAGGTGACGGCAGCGACGTTATTTATAACCTTTCGGGCGATGCAACCCTTTCCGTTAATTTGACAGGCGTCTCTTTAGGCGGCTACTCCACGACAGAAGACAATGATATTATCTTCCAAGTCGACGAGGAAACTATTACCTTCCAAAATTCCTCAAATAATCTTATCAGTCTTGCAACTGCCGAAGGTAACAAATTCATTTTAAACGGCGAAGCCTCTAACAGCATTACAACGGGCGAAGGCAATAACACCATTGTTAATAACGCTTTGAACGTCACGATAAGCGCGGGCGCGGGCAATGATACCGTGACGCTAAACTCTGATGAGGACGACGGCGGCAATATGTTCGTTTATTCTGCAAGCGACGGTAAAGACGTTATATATAATTTCACGAACGACGATTCAATAAAGTTCGCCGATGATTTGACTTTCCAAGCTAATATCAAAAATAATGATGTTATCTTTAAAGTCGGCACGGGCAGAATCACTTTCAAGAACGCGGCATTAAACAACAAAACTATTTCCGTTTATGATTCTGCGGAGTCGCTTATTTCTTCTCAAACTTACAATACGGGCGGAATACAAATTAGCGATGAAGTCACGGAAATTTCTGAAACTGCAACGGAATACACTGCAACAAATTCCGTCTCCACAGTCGACGCCTCAAATAATTTTGACGGCGTAAAAATTACGGGCAATGAATCTTATGGCAATTCAATAGTCGGCGGCTATGGCAACGATACTATCGAAGGCTCCACTTTGGACGATACGATAAGAGGCGGAAAAGGTCGGGACGTTTTCATTTACAGCGGCGGCAACGATATTATCGAGGACTACGAGGAAAACAGAGATAAAATCCGTGTAAGTGATACTCTTCTGGCTTATGAATCTTTTGCGATTGACGAGAATAAAAATTTGATTTTGAACTTAAGCGGCTACACTCTTACCATTAACAACGGCGCGGACAAAGCAGTTAATTTGGATTCCGTTGTTAATTATTACACGACGGACGGCATTTTTAACAAAACTAAAAAAGCCGTCTCGTTGACGGGCACGGACGGCACTTTCAGCGCGAAGAAATATTCTAAGCTGGTTACGATTGACGGTTCAGAAGCAAGCGCAATGGAAATTATCGGCAACAACAAAGCTAATTCCATTGTCGCTAGTTCGGGCGGCTCAACCCTTCAGGGCGGCAAGGGCAGAGATACTTTGGTCGGCGGCGACGGCGCAGATACTTTTGTTTACAATGACGGCGAAGGCAATGACGTTATCCAAAACTACAGCGATAATGATGTAATAAGTCTCGGAGCTGATACGGGAATTGATGATATTTATATGAACAACAATGACGCCGTAATAGAAATTGGTAGCGGCAAAATTACAGTCAAAAATACTTCGCAATTTGTCCTTACGGCTGAAGGCAATGATTCTGTCTTTAATAACGGTTTGATTATCGAAGAAAATTCTATTGCAAAACCGCTGGTCTCGTCCGATACCGGAATAAATTTGAGTGATTATAACGTTACAATATTTAACGCCGGAAATGTGACAAATAAATTTACCGTCACGGGCACCGATTCGGCAGATTCTTTAGTCGGCGGCAAGAAAAACGATAAACTTTACGGCGGCGCGGGCAGTGATTCAATCGTCGGCGGCAAGGGCAATGATTCGCTCTGGGGCGAAACCGGAAAAGATACTTTTATTTTCCACGCGGGCGACGGCAACGACGTTATCAAAGATTTCAATAGCGGCGGCACCCTCGACGAATTGTTACTTTATGATAGGAACGAAACTAAAAATATTAACTTCAGCAAGTCGAAGTTCAACAGCAAGGCAGGTACTTTAACGCTCACGGTTCAAGGTAGCAAGCTCACCTTTGAAGGCATAACCTCTTCTTCCACATTTGCCATTAACGGAAGCACTTACAGCATTTCCGGCAAGAAATTGGTTCAGAATAAATAAAATCTGCACAGAAAATTTCTTTCCCTCCAATTTTGGGGGGATTTTTTTTATGTTTTAGTGTATAATTGAAAGAGATATTTTTGCCAAAAAAATTCTAGGGAAAGGAGATAAATTTTTATGGCAACACAATTAGAGGTTATCCAAAATTTTATGGAGTCTTTGGATAAGCAGAAAAAAAGTTGGGGCGAGGACGCCCTCGACACCGCACTAAAGGCGGCGTGTAAATATTTTAAAAGTTTTCAGTCGGGCAAAACAAATATCAAAGATGCTTTTATAAACGATTTAAAAAATGCAGGTAGCGTTGAAGACTTTTTGCGTATCTATTGCGGAATAGATTTCAAAACCGCTGACAACGGCGCGATTACCGGCTCGGACGCGGACGGATCAAAATCCTATACCGCTACAAATATCATTTCCGAAAGCGGGAGCCTAAATACCAATTTTAAAAGCAATTCCTTCACGACAAACGGTTTGACCGTCAAGCTTACCGGTAAAACTTTTTCCAACTTGAGCGATTCCGAAAAATTTATCTGGCAAGGACTTTATACTTGGTGGATTAAAGGAGCACTTGACCTTATCGCCAAAAGTTTTGGCGATGAATTCAACTTCGAGTACAAGAAAAAGGCGCGTAGTAATCCTTTCTACACGACGGAGCTTTATATTGAGTTCATTAACGACGCTTCCGCCGATAAAACTTCTGTTAACGCCGATTATAACGACGAAACGGGCGAAACTACCAAAATTACTCTTACAATCAACATGAATTATTACAATAAGCTAAATGGCAATGTCAATACGGCAAATGCAACCTTCGACAGAACTATTGCTCATGATATGGCGCATGTTGTCATGATGGCAAATTTGCTTTGCAACCCGCTTTATCGCTCCTTGCCCGGCTTTATTACTGAAGGCTTGGCGGAAATTGTTGTTGGCGTGGCAAATTCTTCCGAAGACCATTCAACCGAAGCGCAAATTAAAGCTCTGGCGGCTAATGTCTCAAAATTTGAAAACGGGCTTGATGTAAACAACGTAGCACGCGATGAATCTTTCATGTACGCGGGCGGTTATATCTTTTTCCGTTACCTTGCACGTCAAGCAGGAGATTTAAGCATTGCCAACAGCACAAAAAATACTTTGATTCAAACTTTTTACGGTGCCAACAGTATCAGAAGTTCCGTAGATAACGTTACGATAAGTAGCGGCGAAAATGATGACTTTATAAACGTAAGCGGCAAAAATATTAGCATTTCTGCGGGCGGCGACGATGACAGTATATATTTTGGCGGAAATTCTTCAAACGGCATGATTGACGGCGGCGAAGGCAAAGATTTTATTTCTCTTACTTCGGGCGGTTCAAATGTTACGGTGGACGGCGGCGCAGGTAATGATTCTATTTTAACAGCGGCAGAAAAAACTTCCGTAAACGGCGGCGCAGGTAATGATTTTGTACAAATTTACTCTTCCGCTAAAAATAGCAAGGTTTACGGCGGCGCGGGCAACGATTCTATTCACAGCAGAGCCGAAAATATTTTAATAGACGGCAACGTCGGCAAAGATTATGTTTATCTTTATGAAACCGCCAAAAAAAATACCGTCAACGGCGACGCGGGCGACGATTACATTCACATTTATAAAAATTCTGTTAATCACACGATAAAAAGCGGCGAAGGTAAAGATAGCGTTCACAGTGAAGGCACAAATATTTTAATAGATATGGGTAACGGCGCAGATTTGGTTCAGCTTTACTCAAAAGATTCAACAGCAGAAAAAAATACTGTCATTGGCGGAGCGGGCGACGATTCTATTTACAGCGGCGGCTCAACTATCTCTGTGGACGGCGGCAACGGCAACGATTATATCCATATTTATTCAAACGCTACGAAAAATACGATAAAAGGCGGCGCAGGTAACGATACCATTGAAAGTTACTGTACGAAGGGCTTTTTATATCAATATTTCGCGGGCGAAGGCAATGATTCAATTAAAGGTCTCACTGCAAACGATTCTATCAGCATTGGCGGCGGCAAATACACTTCGCAAACTAACGGCAACGATTTAATTTTGTCTATCAATAGCGATAAGATAACTTTGAACGGCGCGGCAAATGTAAACGTAAAAATTCTCGGCACAGCTAAAAATTCTACGCTTTTAACCGTCAACAACTCAACTAAATCGCCTTTAACGGTTGATTCTTCCGTTAGAACTATCAACGCCGCGTCGAGGACGTCCGCAATTAAAATCACGGGCAACGCTCAAGCAAATACAATCGCGGGCGGTTCTGCAAATGACACGGTGGACGGCGGCAACGGTAATGATTCAATCGTCGGCAACAATGGCAGCGACTCTTTGAACGGCGGCGCGGGTAATGATACGCTGTTCGGCGGCAATGGTAACGACACCTTGACGGGCGGCAATGGCAACGACGTTTTCATTTACAACAGCGGCAATGACGTTATCATCGATTACGCGACGGGCGATTTAATTTCTCTCGGCGGCTCAATTTCTAATGCGTCGTTAAAAGGTTCTGATGTCGTCCTAACTGTTAATAAAAATACTTTAACCGTTAAAAATGCAAAAGGTAAATCGTTAAGTATGAAAGCTTCGGGCAAAAGTATTTCAACGATAATCGGCGGCTCGTCAAGCTCTTCTTCCTCTACAACTTTAACCGTCAATAACTCAACTAAATCACCCGTGACAGTCGGTTCAGCTGTTAAAACTATCAACGCCGCGTCGAGGACGACAGCCATTAAAATTACGGGCAATTCTCTTGCGAATACAATCACCGGCGGTACAAATAACGATACGATTTACGGTGGCAACGGTAATGATTCAATCGTCGGCAACAACGGCAACGATAAAATTTACGGCGGCACAGGCAACGATACTTTATTTGGTGGCAATGGTAACGACACCTTGACGGGCAATAACGGCAACGATACTTTTATTTACAGCGCGGGCAATGACGTTATCACCGATTACGCGACGGGCGATTTAATTTCTCTCGGCGGCTCAATTTCTAAAGCCTCGTTAAAAGGTTCTGATGTCGTCCTAACCGTTAATAAAAATACTTTAACCGTTAAAAATGCAAAAGGTAAATCGTTAAGTATGAAAGCTTCGGGCAAAAGTATTTCAACGATAATCGGCGGCTCGTCAAGCTCTTCTTCCTCCACAACTTTAACCGTCAATAACTCAACTAAATCACCCGTGACAGTCGGTTCAGCTGTTAAAACTATCAACGCCACGTCAAGGACGACAGCCATTAAAATTACGGGCAATTCTCTTGCGAATACAATTAGCGGCGGTACAAAGAACGATACGATTTACGGCGGCAACGGCAATGATTCAATCGTCGGCAACAATGGCAACGATAAAATTTACGGCGAAGCGGGCAATGACGTTTTGAAAGGCGGCGCAGGTAATGATTCACTCTGGGGCGGCAAGGGCAATGATACGCTTTGGGGCGATTCCGGAAATGATACGTTCATTTACTCAAGCGGCGACGGCAACGACGTTATTTACGGTTTCCAAAATTCCGATATGTTGAAAATAACTGGCTCTTTTAGCGGCACTTACAACAAATCCAAGAACGAAATTTATTTCAAGGTCGGTTCAACTTTCAACGCCATTACTTTAAAGAATTTCAGCGCGTCAACCTTTAAAATCAACGGAACAAATTACAAAATCAGCGGCTCAACCTTGAAAAAATAAATCTGCGCGGAAAATTTTTCTCCCTTGCGATAGCGTGAGGGATTTTTTTTTGTTATCATGATAAGAAAGGAGGCAATTTAAATGGGCGATTGGACTTTAAGCGATTTTTTAGGCGTGCTGGTAATTTTAATGTTGTTTCAAGTGGTCGGAACACATTTGCAAGTTAAAAAGTATAGAAAAGCGGTAAGAAGATTGCACAAGCTAGGCAATTTGGGCGTGGGAGCGAAGCGCGGCAAACTTGGCGGCGGGAATATCGTAATAATCGCGTGCAAAAGCAACGGAATAATTACCGGTGCGGAAGAAATGAAAGGCATGACAATTTTTGCGGGCTTTAATGAGTTGCCGGAACTTGTCGGAAGGACGATTTACGATTTAAAATTGGATTATCTGGTTGATGAGAAGAAAAATAAAGCGTATTTGCAGGCGATTGAGGCATTAGAAGAAAGATTAAAATCGGAAGGCGGCGAAAAATCATGAGAGCATTAAAATTTTTCCTGCGCATGTGGGGCTTTATTGTCGGAATGGTTTTGACTTTTGCGGCTTTGCCTGTTGGAGAATGTAAAGTTGCGGTTGATGATATTCGTTCGGCTTTTATTGAGGAAGTCGAAGAAATTAACAAGACAACTTACGTAATTGGGCACACCTGCCCTGATTCTGATACGGTTTGCAGTGCTATTGCCTATGCAAACCTTAAAAAACAGCAAAATATTAAGTGCGAGGCGCGAATTTCCGGAAAAATTAACAAGGAAACCGATTTTATTTTGAAATATTTCGACGTGGAGACGCCAAAAGTTATTAAAAATGTTGCTGGAGAAAATATTATTCTCGTAGATCATAATATTTCCGCGCAGGCTGTAAAGGGAATTGAAAAAGCAAATGTGCTTGAGATTATCGACCACCATAACCTTTTTGGAGATATTAAAACTAAAGCTTTTTATATAAGAATGCCGGTTGGTTGCACTTCGACGATTGTTTGGCTGTGTTATCGGCAAAATAAAATTCCGATTGATAAAAAAATGGCTGGGCTTATGTTAGGCGCGATACTTTCAGACACAGATAATCTAAGGTCGGCGAATACGACTAATTTGGACGTCGAAGCGGCGAATAATCTGCAGAAAATCGCGGCGATTGGTGACAGAAATAAATTTTTCCTGGAAATGGAGCGCGATTTTACTAATTACGACGGAATGAGCGAGCGCGAAATAATTTTTACGGACTTTAAGGAGTTCGGCGCGGGCAATTTACGTTGCGGCTGGTCGACGGTCGCGACTTTGAACGTTGAGGAGCGCGATAAAATAAAAAATCGCCTTGAAAAATTCATGCGCGACAACTTCGACAAGCAAAATTTAGATATGTTTTTTATAAAAATTCACGAGATAAAAAATTATAGTGCGGAAATGTTAGCGTATGGCGCGGGCTCGGCGGAAATTTTATCAGAGGCGTTAGGGACGGGCGATTTTGTTTTGAAAAAAAATATTCCGAACAAAAAAATAGTGCGAGCGATAACACAAGCGGTAGAAAGTCGGCAAGTGGCGGCATAAAATTCGGAGGAAAAATAAATGGACGACATTTTGGGCTTGATATTTTTAGTTTCGTTAGTGGCAAGCATATATTTTTTAATTCGTCTGTTGCTAAGGGTTATATTCGGCGGCGAAACGTCAGGATATAGGTCAAAATTAGTAATTTCGCTGGCAGTGTCAAGCAGATTGTGTAAGTAAGGAAAGTTAGCGGTCGAATTTGTCGAAGAGGGCAACGAGGCGGTCGTTCAAGAGGAGTTGATTGCGAACGAGCGACCAGTTAGC
>Ga0310697_10007359_pt1 | contig 10388 bp, 12 predicted proteins | sample 172DNAGHGlowgp2_FD_203883 | JGI IMG/M metagenome (GOLD analysis project Ga0310697, IMG submission 203883) | Sheep rumen microbial communities from Palmerston North, Manawatu-Wanganui, New Zealand - 1728 DNA GHGlow gp2 (v2) (version 2) | ecosystem: Host-associated > Mammals > Digestive system >...
GAGAGCTTGAGGTGAGACTCCAGGATAAAACTGGCTGTGGCAAATGACAGGGCGGATACGAGTATCTGATACACCCGCTGTTGTCCCAATTCAACGATTTGAGCTGCAGGCTCAAAAAACTTTCCGCGACGAGCGAGATAGTCGATAAGAACGTTTGTGTCAAGGAATACTTTTTTCATCATCCATGTTTCTTTAGCAGGTATTCCAAGCGGGCCTTGTCGTCATCAAAGTCGCTGGGTAGTGGCTCGATGTCTTCAACGAGTTTCATGACTTCCGGAGAAATATGCAGGTCCTCACGGCGCAACCTCGGCCATCCTTTTGCAGTCTGACTCGCCTTTTTTTGCTCTGCTTTCACTTCCTCATAGAGATGGTCTGCGAGCCACTGCTTGTTTCTCGTTGAAAGTGCCATGGAATGAAGGAAGTTCAGCACTGTGTTCATAGATATTGTCAGATTCATAATGATAATAGCTCTGCTTTTCGGGAGCAAAGATACTACAATTATTAAATATCTTGCTCCTTTTGAGCGTTAAAAGTGTTGAATGAATAGCATAATAAGTAATATCCGGGCAACATATTATACATTTCTTGAAAATTATCATGCGCACACCGCACAGCAGATGAATGAACAATGAGCGGTAGAGAAGAATAGAGAAAGCGGACACCAATGATGTGATTCTGCAGAAACTGCAAGACCCTCACTATCCCGAGAAGCTGTTGAGGTTAACCAAAAAGCTATCCTACAACCTTCATGACCGGTAAGATGCCTGTTGGGTTGTTGGGTGAGCTTAGCAAGTTTACAAATACATTTTTTACATAATTACATGCAGAAATACATATAAAATACATAATATTTTAATTGTTAGCCACTTGTAAACGAGGCGGCTAACTATGTAACTATGTAATTATGTAAAAATGTAAAAATTTTCATCATCTTTCACATAACTGTTCTTTCGGAAGAAGTTTTTTATCAAGAATTAGAGAATTAAAGAATTTACCAGCTTTTGCTAAGCAAAAGACATTCTATTCATTCTCATCAATTCATAAGCCAGAGTATTGCATATTGAGAAATATTTAAGGCCAACACATATAGATGTTCTGCCAGAACATCTATATGTATCGGTTGTTCGGTCGCGACCGAACAACCAACTCTTCTAACCTTTCCAGCCTTTTTCAAGTATTGCATTCGCCTCAACATCGCGATGTTCCAAAAGATTGTTCGTGTTAAAAATATTTTTTGTCGTAGTGACCAGGCTGGAAAGTAGAGCTTATGCCAAGAGCTTTTTCACGATTTCAGAGATGACCCGACCATCGGCTTTTCCGGCCAACTGCTTGCTGGCGGCGCCCATCACCTTGCCCATCTCTTTCATGCTGGTGGCACCCACTTCAGCAATAATCTTCTTCACCTCGGCCTCTATCTCCTCAGCTGAAAGCTGCTTTGGCAGATAGCTCTCTAACACCTCTACCTGTTCCAACTCTGCATCGGCCAAATCCTGACGCCCGGCCTGAGTATAAGTCGTTGCCGTCTCTTTGCCTTGCTTGGCCAGTTTGGAGATGATCTTCAGGGCGTCAGCATCGGTCAGTGTGTCGTTGGCTCCGGGAGCCGTCTTAGCTTCCAGGAATACCTTCTTGATGTTACGTAGTGTCTCTAAGCGCACTTTGTCGTGAGCTTTCATCGCGGACTTGATGTCCTCGCTAATTTGATCGAACAATGTCATGATATCAATGTTTTTATCTAACGTTTAATTGTTTTAATGTTTTTTGTTTTATGAAGCCATTGCGCTGTGCTTCTTATTTGAGTTGGGCGTAGTGGCGACGGCGTTTGAAGTGGTAGGCAACGAGGAGGCTGCCGGTGTACATCTCCGGTATGGGGTCGAGGATAGCTGCGGCCTGGTTTGCGGCACGGTCGGCAGCAAAGTCCTTGCGGATGCTGTGATAGGCACGGCGTGCTCGCCAGACAGCCATGAAGCTGCGTGACTCACCCTTCATCAGGAAGAAGAGGGAGGCCAGCGCGTCGAGCCAGAAGCGGATGAACATCACCCGACGCAGACGGCGCTCGGGGAGGTTCTTGTAAAGCAGGAGCAGGTTGTTGCGGAAGTTGAGGAACGTCTTGTGGGGATTCTCCTTGGCGAGGGTGCCGCCGCCAAGGTGATAGACAACGGATTGTGGTACGCAGACCACGCGGTGGCCGCGAGCGCGGAGTCGCCAGCAGAGGTCTATCTCTTCCTGATGTGCGAAGAAACGGCCGTCGAGACCTCCCACCTTCCAATAGGCGTAGGAGCGGATCATCAGGGCTGCACCCGTTGCCCAGAAGACGTCGGCTACGGTGTCGTACTGCCCGCGGTCTTCTTCAACGGTCTCGAAGATGCGCCCCCGACAGAAAGGATAGCCGAGGGCATCGAGGTAGCCTCCGGCAGCACCAGCATATTCAAAATGTGTGCGTGTGTGCTCGGCGCGCAGCTTAGGCTGGCAGGCTGCTACGTCGGGATGGACGTTCATATAATCCACGAGCGGCTGCAGCCAACCTTTCGGTGTCTCGACATCGGAGTTGAGGAGAAGATAGCAGTCGTAGTTCGTTCCCACTCTCCGAAGCGCCTGGTTGTAGCCCTCCGCGAAGCCGTAGTTCTGGTCAAGGGATATCACTTCCACTTGTGAAAACTCTCTTCGGAGCACGGCAAGGCTGTCATCGGTGGAGCCGTTGTCGGCCACAATGATTTGTGCCAGTGATGAAGGCGTGTTGGCGAGAACTGACGGTAGAAAACGGCGGAGCATCTGGGAGCCGTTCCAGGATAATATGACAATAGCGGTTTTCAAATTGAAAGATGGAAATATTGAAAAATGAACGATTGCTGAAATAAAACCGGTGGAAGAGGAGTGAGGATGAAACGCTACTGCTGAGCGAGGATGGCGTTCCGGGCTTCGTTCCACCCTTGAAGCTTCAGCGGGAGGATTTGGTTGTCATTCCCGCCGCCGCGGTACTCAACCTTGATGTAGTTGTCGGTGAAGCCGTTGAAGATGCCTGGCGTGCGGGCGTGTTCGAGGAGGACGGGGCGTGTAGTGCCGATATAGTGCTCGTAGAAAGCGTGTAGCTTCTGGTCACTGATGGTCAGGAGGCGTTGGCTGCGCTCATGCTTCTCCTCGGGGCGCACGGAGTGGGGGATGCGCAGGGCAGCAGTGCCGGGGCGCTCGCTGTAGCTGAAGACGTGGAGCTGGGAGATGGGCAGCGAGGCGATAAAACGCTCTGCCTCGTCGAAGAGTGCTGCTGTCTCTCCGCGTGTGCCCACAATGACATCGACGCCAATGAACGCGTCGGGCATCAACTCGCGCACGCGCTCTACCTTTGAAGCAAACAGGGCTGTGTCGTAGCGGCGGTGCATGAGGCGTAGCACCTCGTCGGATCCGGATTGAAGGGGTATATGGAAATGAGGCATGAAGGCACGGCTCTCAGCGCAGAACTGAAGAACCTCGTCGGTGAGCAGGTTGGGCTCAATGCTGGAGATTCGGTAGCGCTCGATGCCCCCGACCTTGTCCAAGGCGCGGAGTAGGTCGAGGAAGCTTTCTCCTGTCGTGCGTCCGAAGTCGCCGATGTTCACGCCTGTAATGACAATCTCCTTGCCGCCCTCGGCAGCTGCCTGCTGTGCCTGCTCCACCAGCGAAGCGATGGAGCCGTTGCGGCTGCGTCCGCGGGCAAAAGGTATTGTACAGTAGGTGCAGAAATAGTTGCATCCGTCCTGCACCTTCAGGAAATAACGTGTGCGGTCGCCACGTGAACAGGAGGGGACAAAGGGAGCAGACTCTCCTCCCGCCCTCCCTATGAGGGAGGGAACAGAATGTTCTGAGCTGGTATTTGCTTTGTCGGATGGATGGGATATCACCTTTTCCACCACCTTCTCCACCACCATTCCTTTCTCGTTCTGACTGAGCACGAAGCTTACGCCAGGGATGGCTGCCACCTCTTCGGGTTTGAGCTGAGCGTAGCAGCCTGTGACAACAACGCAGGCGCCGGGGTGCTGGCGCACAAGCTTGTGGATGGCCTGGCGGCATTTGTGGTCTGCCACTTCGGTGACACTGCACGTGTTGATGATGCAGATGTCGGCCACCTCGCCTTTCTTTGCCTTGCGAACACCGGCGTCAGCCAGCTGACGGGCTATCGTGGATGTCTCTGCAAAGTTCAGCTTGCAGCCGAGGGTGAAATAGACTGCGCATTTACCTTCGAGAGAGTTGCCTGTTGTCATGAGCTGTTTTTGTTTTCGGGTGCAAAGATACGCATTTTTCTGCTTGAAAGCAGAGAAAGCCTTGTTTTTTAACATTTGTGCACACCTCTGAAAATGAGCTCTTTGCAAGCTTCGTGTAAAAAAAAGATAAAAAAAGTTGAAAAAAAAGGTACAACGTATTCAAAAACTCCGTACCTTTGCACCGTTTTAAAAAAGCAAACGATTGTTTTACAGTTAAAAAGCAAAAAAGAAAATGAAAAAGGTTGCATTTATGTTCGTAGCCGTTCTGGCTATCTCTTTCGCTTCTTGCGGTGGTCAGACAAAGGCTTGCAGCGAGGCTTGCGACAGCGCAGCTTGCGACAGCAGCAATGCTGTTGTTGAGGTTTGCGACAGCGCTCTCGAGGTCGTTGACAGCGCAGCTGCTGAAGTTGCTGAAGTTGTTGCTGAGTAATCAGGAACACGTTCGCACAGCGAACATCAACAAAGAGTAAGAGGTCTCACGGGAGTGAGACCTTCTTGTTTTTATATATGTAGCATAAACAAATCGGCCATTCCTTGTGTGGAATGGCCGATTTGATGTATGGATGTTTGTGGAATGTTATGCTTCTTCCTCTTCAGCAATCTCTTCCTCCTCGATGGCGGGCTCCTCAACAGCAGGAGCAGCCTCCACGACGGGAGCGGGTTCTGCGATAGGTGCATCGGAAATGACTGTGACGGGAATGACTACGCTGACCTCCTTGTGGAGACGAACGATAGCCTTGTGCTCGCCAATGGTCTTGACATCCTTGATGGTGATGAGCTTGCGGTCGATGTCAAAGCCTAGTTTGCTGAGCTCGTCGGCAATCATGACATTGTTGACGCTGCCGTAGATAGTTCCCTGAGCGCTCACCTTGGCCTCGATGGTCAGAGCAACGTTAGCAAGTTTGTCAGCGACAGCCTGTGCGTCGTTCTTGATTTTCTCGAGCTTCTTGGCTTTCTGCTTGAGCTCTTCAGCGAGCATCTTCTTGGCGCTCTCGGATGCGATAACACCTTTGCCCTGAGGAATAAGATAGTTGCGGCCATAGCCGGACTTCACGTTCACGATGTCGTGCTTGTAACCCAAGCCGATCACATCTTCTTTCAGAATGATTTCCATAGTGCTTACTCCTCTTTAAGTTATTTCATCATGTCAGTTACGAAGGGCAGCAGAGCGAGGTGACGGGCACGCTTCACGGCCTGTGCCACGCGACGCTGGTACTTCAAGGATGTTCCTGTGATGCGGCGGGGCAGAATCTTGCCCTGCTCGTTGAGGAACTTCTTGAGGAACTCGGGATCCTTGTAATCGATATACTTAATGCCACTCTTCTTGAAACGGCAATACTTCTTCTTCTTGACGTCAACAGTGGGCGGGGTCAAATAACGGATTTCTGTTTGTGCCATTGCTTAGTCCTCCTTTTTAGCTTGTTTGTTTCTTCTCTTTTCAGCATAAGCTGCTGCATACTTCTCGTTCTTGACGGTCAGGTAACGGAGCACTCTCTCGTCGCGGCGATAGTTGACCTCGAGTTTACTGATGAGTGTGGGCTCAGCCTTGAACTCGACCATCACATAGAATCCCGTTGACTTCTTGTCAATGGGGTAGGCGAGCTTCTTCAGGCCCCACAGTTCCTCGTTCAAGATTTCAGCACCGCCATCGGTGAGAATCTTCTTGAACTTTTCGACCGCTTCCTTCATCTGATCTTCAGACAAAACGGGAGTTAAAATGAAAACGGTTTCGTACTGATTCATAATAAGTTAAATAATTAATAATGGATGTTTTTGCAAAAATGCTCGGCAAAGGTACGACTTTTTCCTGAGATAGCAATGCTTTTGCTCAAAAACTTTCGTCGTAAGGGCTCGAAAAAGAAATTTTGCGGACTATGTTGCATAATCCGCAAAATGTCCTCACGTAAGCAATGGACGCTTTAGACGTACTTCGGCTTCTTGTAGTTGAAGTAGATGTGGAGGCCAATGCCGGCAATCACCAGCAGGAGGCCAAAGAACTGGACGGCATTGTAATCAACCAAGCCAACGAAATAGCTCAGGATCAACAGAAAAGCGCCAGCGATGGCTGTCATAATTCCATAGAAATTCTTCATGATTTCCAATATATTTTGTTTGTTTTTGAACCTTGAAATGCCCCTTTCGGGGTTTTGACTGCACAAAATAAGCTAAAAAAGCTGAATGTGCGAAACTTTTTGCCGAAAAAAGTGCATTTGGGGCTCCTTTTTTTGGTGCCGCTGTTCGCTGAGGCTTTTGGTTTTACTCCTCACTCATCTGGGCGATGAGGCGATAGCCTTTGCCGTGGACGTTGTTAATCTCGATATCGGGATCTTCTTTCAGATGCTTGCGCAGCTTTGTGATATAGACGTCCATGGAGCGGGCATTGAAGTAGTTGTCATCAATCCAGATGGTCTTGAGCGCCAGCTCGCGCTGCAGCACGTCGTTGGCATGGGCGCAGAGCAGGATCAGAAGCTCGCTCTCCTTGGTGGTGAGTTTGGTCTGACGGCCGTCAATGCTGAGAATCTGGCGTTTGGTGTCGAAAATGAACTTGCCGATGTGATAGACGGCCACGCTCTTCTGCTGTTTGCCGTGGACGCGACGGAGAATGGCTTCCATGCGCAACACCAGTTCCTCCATGGAGAAGGGCTTGGTGATGTAGTCGTCGGCGCCAATCTTGAACCCTTCGAAGATGTCCTCCTTCAGGTTTTTGGCAGTGAGGAAGATGATGGGGATGTCTGCGTTCACCTGGCGTATTTCCTGAGCGAGTGCGAAACCGTCCATCTTGGGCATCATCACATCGAGGACGCACATATTATAGGGGCTCTTAAGGAAAGCTTTGTATCCGGCCTCGCCGTCGGGGAAGAGATCTGCGTCGTAGCCTTTGGCCTGCAGGTATTCGCGGAGTAACATGCCGAGGCTCTCGTCGTCCTCGCACAGTAGGATTTTCATTTGTGAATCTTCTTGTGGCATAGTCGTTGTATAGTTTAGAGTTAATAGTTTAGAGCTAATAGTTTAGAGTTGATAGTTTAGAGTTGATAGTTTAGAGTTGATAGTTGATAGTTTAGGGGTGTTGTCTGTTTGTCATTTAATCAATCAGGGGCAGGGTGATGATGAATTTTGTGCCTCGCTTGAGGTCGCTTTCAGCTTTGATAGTTCCGTGCATGAGGTCAATCATGGTTTTCACATAGGCCAGGCCGAGCCCGAATCCCTTGACATCGTGTTTGTTGCCTGTGTGCACGCGGTAGAAGCGGTCGAAGATGCGGCGGAGGTCATCGTGGCGAATGCCTATGCCGTTGTCCTGAACGGTAATCACAAGGCTCTTATCTTGAGTGGCTGTCGTGACGCTCAGCTGCAGGGGGACGTCCTCGCGGCGGTATTTAACGGCATTGTCCATCAGGTTGAAGATGACATTGGTGAAATGCATTTCGTCAACATAGATGGCTGCGTCCTCGGCATCAAGATGGGCCGTGAGCTCGCCGCCGTTCTGTTTCACCTTGAGCTGGAAGGTGTTGACGACATCGTCGATGATGGCGTTGGCGTCAATTTCCTTCTCATTGAAGCGGATATTGTTGCGCTCGTAGAGAGACATCTGCAGCACCTTTTCTACTTGGAATCGCAGGCGCTTGGTCTCATTGACGATGACGTTGGAAAGGTTGTCAATCAGGCTCTCGCTCTTGGTGATGGTCTTGTCGCCCAGCATCTGTGCGGCAAGGGATATGCTGGAGATGGGCGTCTTGAACTCGTGTGTCATGTTGTTGATGAAGTCGTTCTTCATTTCTGTGTCACGCTTCTGCCGCACGATGAGCCAGACTGTGAAACAGAATGTCACGAACAGTACGATGGTGAAGATGAGCACAGGAATCATCATTCCTATTGAGCTGGAGATATATGTGTCCATCTCCGGGAAATGGATTCGCATGACGCCCATTTTCTGCGATGGGTCGTTGCGGAAAAGAGTTTGCGTGTAAGAGTACTCTGCTCCCTCGTCGCTATAGTCGGCGCAGCGGAAGACCTCGTTGCCATCGGAGTCGTAAACGGTGATGTGATAGGTCAGATGGATGCCGGCAGCCTCCAGCTCGGTGTGAAGGTTGGAGTCGAGGATGCGGAAGTCCACACGGTCGCGGAAGTCCTTCTCGCTCGCGTTATATAATATGGTGTATATGACTTCGTCCAGAACTCCTTTCTGATAGAGGTATGCGTTTTTGACAAACTCCTGGAATCGCTGGTTGGCCGCGTCGAGGGAGCCCACGGGCGTGAGGGTGAGTGCTTTGGGCGTCTGCGATGGGTGCTTGAGCTGGGTCTGGATTTTGAAGGGTGTGATGGTGTCTCCCAGCTCCAGCGTCGTCTGGATGTTCTGCCGCTGCTGCCGTGCGAGCTTGCCAATCTCGTACTCCGATGTCTTGGCAATGGTCTCCAGATAGCGGAAGGTCTCGTTGCGTTCCAAGTCGCGGCTTGTCTGGTCCAAAGCGCGGAACACCGTTTCGTCGAACTGCTCTTTGCGCATCCTCACCAAGGTATCTACGATTCGTGCCTGCAGGAACAGCAGGCCGAAAAACGATATACCTATGATGAGGCCGATGATGGTGATAGTTGTGCGCTTCATGATGGCGGTTCTTATCCTTTTGCGCTGCAAAGATACGCGAGAAACCTTTTTGCTCCAAATGAGCGAGGATGAGAGAATGCGTGTTTTTAACATTCTTAATGAAAATTCGGTAAGAATGTTTTCAAATATGATATTATTGAGGATTCGTTTTGTTGTTATGAAATTAATCTCTATCTTTGTCCCCGAACAACTAACCAACCTGAAACAGAAGATATGAAAACGATGTTCTCCACACTGCTGTTCCTTCTTGCCAGCGTGACTTGCATGGCGCAGGGCGGAACTGCCCCTTCGCAAATCCTGTTTCAAAACTATGACAGCTATCAGGTGCCCTACCGTATTCCTGCTATCGTGACGACTAAGAAAGGCCATCTTCTTGCCGTAGCTGATCGTCGTTACTGCGGTTTTGACATCGGATTTGGAAAAATCGACATGGTGGCCCGCATGAGCAAGGATAATGGTGCTACATGGAGTGCTGACAAGGTGATTCAGCAGGGCTCCGGTATCAATGGTGCTGATGATTGCGGCTATGGCGATGCTGCCGTCGTGGCGGACCGCAACAGCGATTTAATCCTGTGCATGTCTGTCACCGGATGCACACCATATTTTAAAGGTACGCGCGAGAACCCCAATCGCATTGCGCGTTGGTACAGTGCTGACGGCGGCAAGTCATGGTCAAAGGCGAAGGATGTTACAGATGCTTTTTACACGATGCTACCCAACACGCGCACGATGTTCATCGGTTCTGGACGTATCATGCAGAGCCGTGTGGTCAAGAAGGGAAAGTTCTACCGCCTCTACTGCTCTGTGCTGACGCGCACGCAGATGGGTGAGAAGGACGTGGCTTGCAACTATGTTATCTACAGTGACGATTTCGGGCTGACATGGGCCGTGCTGGGCGGAAGCACGCTCAACGGTTTTGACAGTCCCTGCTTAGAAGGCGACGAACCCAAGGCCGAGGAGTTGCCCAACGGCGATGTCGTTCTCTCGTCGCGAAAGTGGTATGGCCGTTTCTTCAATGTATTCCATTTCAACGATATTCGTAGCAATACGGAAACAGGCAGTTGGGGAGAGTGTGTGGCAAGCCACGATGTGCCAGGAGGCATTAAGGTGGGAGCCAACTCCTGCAACGGCGAGATCATGCTGGTGGATGCTGTGGAAGCAGCCACCAAGCGCCCTGTGAAGCTGATGCTCCAGTCCCTGCCTTTCGGCGAGAAACGTTGCGATGTTGGCATTTGGTACAAGGAAATCATCCCCAATGGAGTTTATTCTTCAAAGGCTTTTGCACATAACTGGACTCGTGGGCTTCAGGTGTCTCATACCACCTCTGCCTATTCTACGATGACGCTTCAAGCCGATGGCCGCATCGGTTTCTTCTATGAGGAGAATGAGCGTGACAATGGTTACGATATGGTTTATCAGCCTTTGACCATCGCGCAGATTACCAACGGACAATACGAGTAATCAGTCAAGAGCATTAACAATCAGTGGCTGTGTCACATGAATGACACAGCCACTGATTGTTAATGCAGCGAACGAAATCAGCTCAAGCGCTGACC
>Ga0310697_10007362_pt1 | contig 10384 bp, 10 predicted proteins | sample 172DNAGHGlowgp2_FD_203883 | JGI IMG/M metagenome (GOLD analysis project Ga0310697, IMG submission 203883) | Sheep rumen microbial communities from Palmerston North, Manawatu-Wanganui, New Zealand - 1728 DNA GHGlow gp2 (v2) (version 2) | ecosystem: Host-associated > Mammals > Digestive system >...
CTGGTAGCTCCGGCCAGTAGACAAAGGCTGATTGCAATTCCGTTTATAATTCCGCCAAAAATGCAGCAGAGCAAAACATCATTCGTTACATTAAGACCTGGAATTAAATCTGTAAAAAGACCCGAGGCCACAATTGCCCAGAGCGAAAGAAGCGTAAAGCGTTTTCCAACATAACGAAAACAGATGAGGGCCGGAACAATATTGAGCCCCCAGTAGAAAACAACGAATGGAATTTTTACATGCAGATACTTTGCAAAAACTTCCTGAATTAATAAGGTTATGCCTGTAAAGCCACCGGGCAAAAGTCCTGCTGCATGCACAAAGGTATTAAGATTTACAGCCATTACTAATGCTCCGGCAGTAACCAGAAGAAATCGTAAAAAAAGTCGCATTTTATCTTTCATATAAACAGTTTAACATAATTTTATAAAATATGTGTCATTAATTTATAAGGAAAAAAGAATCTGATTAAGTGCAGAGATTCTATTGCCAGTGTTCTACTTTATCCTTGCAAATGCCTTCTGGCACCAGGCAATTACAGCAGTATAAGTTTTTTCAAAATCATAATCATCAGGCAGTTCCGGAATACAAAGCATTTCGCGGTCCTCTGCCGACACGGCCGCCTTCAGGTCGTTCTTCTTCAAAAGAAATTTTCCGTTTTCAAGATAATGAAGATTTTGAATTACAAAGTACAACTGTTTACAGCTCGCACGAAGTTTGTTGCGACTTTTTTCTTCGCCACCATGAATGTAGCGATGGCAGTTTTCGTGATAAAAATTCCCAAGGCTGATTTTTACATAATTTACTTCATCCTGTCTTGTTGCAGGAGGAAGCAGATTTTCAAGTTTGCCGAATAAATCTTTTGTCGTATATTTAAGCTGCAAAGATTCCAGAGGATTCCAGTTTGCTAAATCTTCCTTACCGCAAATAAAACCGCAAGATTTTTCAAACCAGCCGACATCTTTGAGAATATCCCGGTAAGTTTTCATATCTTCAACCGAAAGTCTATCCAGAACAATCATCACATCAATATCGCTATTTTCAGTTGCCTCACCACGAAGCCAGCTTCCCTGCAGGCCCACATAAACAAGCCGTCCACCAAAAGATTCTTTGCATTGCAAAATCAGTTTTTCAAGATAATTATCAATATTAAAGCATTCTATCACACAGCCCTCAAAAGAATCTTTTTTATAGTACAAAATCTTTGCTTTGTTTGCTATACTTACCCCAGGAAGATTGAATACAAAAAGTTTGATAAAAGCCTGCTTGAAACATTTATAGAAATGAGAATTCACCAGCTGTGTGATTATTATAAAAGAAAAAGAAAGGACCACCCGAACATGACACTAATCGGGTGGTCCTAATATTATGGTTTATAGGAGCCGCTTTTGGCTGTTAGTATTGACTAACACTACTTGAATATATATTATATTTATAAGTTAGTCAAGACTAACACAAAAATTTAAATGCACCCTTCGACAGGTTCAGGGACCGCATATTAATCAATATAAAGAGGCACCTATATGATAAAACTCGTACTTATCCGTCACGGTGAAAGTGAATGGAACAAACTTAATCTTTTTACTGGCTGGACAGATGTTGAACTCAGCGACAAAGGCCGCGAAGAAGCAAAGGCAGCAGGAAAGCTCCTTGTTCAGGAAGGCTATGATTTTGATATCTGTTACACATCATACTTAAAACGCGCCATTCACACGCTAAACGGAGTACTCTGCGAAATGGACAGAGAATGGCTCCCTGTAATAAAAACCTGGAAGCTCAACGAACGCCATTACGGAGACCTTCAGGGCAAGAACAAAGCCGAGGCCGCAGAAAAGTTTGGCGAAGATCAGGTAAAAATCTGGCGACGTTCTTTTGATGTAAAACCTCCTGCACTTTCTGACGACGATGAACGCTCTGCAAAAAAACAGGAAATGTACCGCGATGTTGATCCAAGCTTCCTTCCACAAAACGAAAGCCTTGAAACAACAATTGCCCGCGTAGTTCCTTACTTCCTTGAAGAAATCAAACCTCAGATGAAAGCCGGTAAACGCGTAATCATTGCTGCACACGGTAACAGCCTGCGCGCCCTTGTAAAATATCTGGACAATCTCACCCCGGAAGAAATCCTCGAAGTAAATATTCCTACAGGTACTCCGCTTGTTTATGAGTTTGATGATAACCTTAAAGTAATCAGACACTACTACCTTGGTGACCAGGATGCAATTGCTGCAAAAATGAATGCAGTTGCAAATCAGGGAAAGAAAAAATAAAAACTATGGTAAAAAAAAATTATAAAAGGAGGAATCTTATGGAAGATACAAAAAAATTAAAAGGTAAGGACCTTATCAACATTGGTATTTTTACTGCAATTTATTTTGTGGTAATTCTTGTTTTTGCAATGCTGGGATTTATTCCGGTTTTCATGCCTCTCATGGCAGTGTTTGATCCACTCTTTGGCGGAATTGTTTTTATGCTTTTTCTGACAAAGGTTAAAAAGCCCGGAATGATTTTTATTATGAGCATTATTATTGGAATTCTTATGTGGCTTACAGGCATGTCTTTTTACGCACTTGTTGTGGGCACAGTTACAGGCCTGATTGCAGAGTTCATTTACAAAGGCAATAATTATTCAAGCTCAAAAAGAGCCGTATGGACTCATGCAGTTTTCAGCCTCTGGATCTGGAGCAACTTTCTTCCACTCTTCTTGCAGCCTGAAAAATACTGGTCTACCCGCCAGCAGTTTGGAGAAGATTATATCAACACTCTCACAAACCTTATGCCAATCTGGATGTGCCCGGTTCTTTTACTTGTTTGTTTTGTATTTGGAATCTTAGGCGGACTTCTTGGTAAAGCAATTTTGAAAAAGCATTTTGCTAAAGCAGGAATTGTTTAAAATTGTTATCCCCGGGAATTATATAAAAAGTCATCCTCGGGCTTGGCCCGGGGATCTTATACTATGGAACTCTTAAATTCAACAACAAAAAAATCCTTATTAGACCCACGCACAAAGCTCCTCCTGCTTACCTTTGTCTCAGTCATAGTTCTGGGAAATGCAGGGGGAAATGCGGCAAATGAATTTCGTTATGTTTTAAATTATCTGCCTCTTTTTCTTCTGCTGGCGGCACGACGTTGGAAAAGTTTTCTCTACGGAGTGATTTTATACAGCTTTGGTTATAGCTTGCAGTTATTTGTAGTGCCACACATGCATGGAATAGCAGGCTATTTAATTCTTGCAATCTCCGGTATTCTGCTCAGATTTTTACCGGGAATTATGACCGGAATGTACGTAGTTTCCACAACTACGGTCAGCGAATTTATTTCTGCAATGGAACGTATGCATGTGAGCCAGAAAATCACAATTCCGCTTGCTGTTATGTTTAGATTTTTCCCAACCGTGTTAGAAGAAGCTAACAGCATTAATAAAGCTATGACTATGCGGGATATAAAGATTGGTGGCAAAAAGGCTCTGAAAATGATTGAATACCGCCTTATTCCAATGATGACCTGTTCTGTAAAAATCGGGCAGGAGCTAAGTGCAGCATCTCTTACCCGCGGACTTGGAGGGCCTGAAAAGAGAACAAACATCTGTAAAATTGGTTTTGGCTGGTGTGATGTTCTGACTTTTATCTGTCTTGGAGGCGGGCTTTTATTTGTGATTCTTCGTGCCTGTAAGGTGATTTAAATGATTGAACTAAAAAATGTGACTTTTGAATATGGAAGTGCCGAAGGGGCGGCCGGTGGAACTAGAGAGACCGTTTCAAATGGCAGTCTGAAAAATATAAATCTAAAAATAAATGAAGGTGAGTTTATTCTGCTGACGGGAGGTTCCGGCTGTGGCAAGACTACAATTCTCCGTCTCATAAACGGTCTTATTCCAAACTTTTTTGAAGGCAGTCTTGAAGGTTCGGTTACTGTAGACGGCTTTGATGTTAGTCACGCAGAACTTTATGATACAGCAAAAAGAGTCAGCACCGTTTTTCAGAATCCCCGCTCACAGTTTTTTAATGTCGATACTACTAGCGAGCTTGCCTTTGCCTGCGAAAATCAGGGAATGGCAGAAGACGAGATTTTACAGAGGATTGATACAGTTGTGAGGGAGCTGCATCTTGAGCCCTTGATGAACCGCAGCCTTTTTGATTTAAGCGGTGGCCAGAAGCAGAAAATTGCCTGTGCCTCTGTAGCCGTTACAGGAAACAAAATAATCCTTCTTGATGAACCAAGTGCCAATCTTGACTTAAGGACAATTGATGAACTTGCAGAACTGCTCAAAAAATGGAAAAGGGAGGGCAAAACAATTATTGTTGCAGAACACCGCATCTCATATTTGTGGAAGCTTGCAGACCGAACTGTGATTTTGAGTGATGGTAAAATTGTCCGAGAATTGTCGCGGGCTCAGATGAATAAAATAAGTGAAGAGGACTTGCATGGACTGGGGCTTAGGACGAATGTAGGTAATAAAGATCTCCGGGTCAAGCCCGAAGATGACAAATACAGTAAACACGAAGATGAAAGGCCACCTGTGTCACCCTCGGGCAATACTACAATGTCACCCTCGGGCTTGACCCGGGGGTCTTCCTCGACAACCTGTCTCACCCTCCAGAACATCCGCTACAAATACAAAAACGGTTACCTTGCTTTCAATATCCCACAAATGCAGATTCCGGTTGGCAAAATCACTGCAATAACCGGCAACAATGGCGAAGGAAAAACTACCCTTCTAAACTGCCTCTGTGGGCTCGACCGCCGTTCAAAAGGCACGCTGCTATATAAGGGAAAAACCTACAATCGACGCCAGCGTCAGAAGCTCATCTATCTTGTAATGCAGGATGTAAATCATCAGCTTTTTACAGAAAGTGTACTGGACGAAGTTTTAATCAGCCAGAAAGAAGAAAACGAAGAAGAAGCCCGTCGTATTCTTGCCACTCTCGACCTGGAAGCCTTTGCAGACCGACATCCACAATCCCTTTCAGGTGGCCAGAAACAGCGTGTAGCGGTAGCCTCTGCCATAGCAAGCGGCCGCGACATCATGCTTTTTGACGAACCCACAAGCGGTCTAGACTACGCCCACATGCTGCAAATCGGAGAAATCCTCCGCAGCCTCAAAACTCAAGGCAAAACAGTAATAGTAGTTACCCACGACCACGAGCTAATAAAAGAATGCTGTGACAGTGAAATCTGCCTGTGCGATTTTAATCAGATAAATCCGGTAATATAATAATTCATTGTTAGTTTTATCTAACTTTATCATGCCGAATTTTTAGTTACTCCTTCCGTTCAGCTTTTCAGCCGGACGGAATAATTGGACTTAAATATTTTATTTTAACTTTTTATAACCATAAACAGCAGTTGAACCAAGTTCTTCTTCAATGCGGATAAGTTGGTTGTATTTTGCCATACGGTCGGTGCGGCTCATAGAACCTGTTTTAATCTGACCGGAGTTAGTAGCAACTGCAATGTCTGCGATTGTTGTATCTTCTGTTTCGCCTGAGCGGTGAGAAGTTACTGTTGTGTAGCCGTGACGGTGTGCCATCTCAATTGCTTCCAGAGTTTCTGTAAGGGAACCAATCTGATTTACTTTAATGAGAATTGAGTTTGCAACGCCTAATTTAATTCCTTTTTCCAGGAACTTAACGTTTGTTACAAAAAGGTCGTCACCTACAAGCTGGCAGCGGTCACCAATGCGGGCGGTAAGCTTTTTCCAGCCTTCCCAGTCATTTTCATCCATACCGTCTTCGATTGAGTCGATAGGATACTTTGTGATGAGTTCTTCAAGGTAGTCAATCTGTTCGTCGTCGCTCAAGCATTTTCCGTTTGGATCTTTTGGAGTTCCGTTAGATAACTGCTTGTAGTTGTAGAAGAACTTGCCGTCTTTTTTTACAGAGAACTCGCTTGAAGCGCAGTCCATTGCAATTTTTACATCCTTACCAGGTTTGTAGCCGGCATCTTTAATTGCTTTAACAATGCTGTCCAGAGCGTCGTCAATACCGTCAAACTTTGGAGCAAAACCACCTTCGTCACCAACAGCTGTAGAAAGGCCGCGCTTTTTCAAAAGCTTAGCAAGGGCATGGAAAACTTCGGCACCCATGCGGATAGCTTCTTTTTCTGTTTTTGCACCAACCGGGCGGATCATAAATTCCTGGAAGGCAATCGGGGCATCTGAGTGGGCACCGCCATTGATTATGTTCATCATTGGAACAGGGAGTACGTGAGCGTTAGCACCACCAATGTAGCGGTAGAGAGGAATATTGAGTGCCTTAGCTGCAGCCTGGGCAGTTGCAAGAGAAACGCCAAGAATTGCGTTGGCACCAAGTTTGCTCTTTGTAGGAGTTCCATCCAGTTTGAGCATTTTCATATCAATTGCACGCTGTTCAAAAACGTTTGCACCCTTGAGGGCAGGGGCAATAATTTTGTTTACATTTTCTACAGCCTTAAGAACACCTTTACCACCAAAACGTTCCTTGTCGCCGTCGCGAAGTTCAAGGGCTTCGTTTTCGCCTGTGCTGGCTCCACTTGGAACTGCCGCGCGTCCGAGCACTCCGTTTTCAAGAATAACATCTACTTCTACAGTAGGGTTTCCGCGTGAATCAATAATTTCACGACCAATAACATTGCTTATTGCAACTTTGTTTAACATAGTCATACCTCGTTTATTTTCTTGTTGTTAGTTTTGACTAACAGGTTGTATTAGTATATACTAACGGTATAAAATAATCTAGCACGCGGAGGTCCCTATGAAAGAATACGTCTGGCTTTTTCCAATTATCTTTATGTTTCATGATATGGAAGAAATAATAGGCTTCAAGTTTTTTCTGCGCCAGAATGAAGCAGAGCTTAAACAGCGCTTTCCGCTAATCCTCCGCCGTTACAAAAACTTTTCTACAGAAGGCTTTGCCCTTGCTGTTTACGAAGAGCTGATTTTATGCATTGCAATTTCGGCCCTCGCATATTTTATAGATCGTAATTTTCTCTGGTACCTCTGGCTTGGAGCTTTCTTAGGCTGCGACCTTCACTTTTTTATTCATCTAATTCAGGTAAGTATTTACCGCCGCTATATTCCAGCCTGTATTACAAGTTTGATTTGTTTGCCGATTAATACCCTGATTATCTGTAAGTGCATTTTATGTATAAAAGATACCGCTTTGTTTGCAGGCGCCTTCATGGGGCTTGGCGCAATTCTTGTTTTTGTAAATATCTTTTTTGCACAAAGATTGATGAACTGGTTTTATAAAATACAGTGAAAATTTTCTTCAAGAATTTGTTCAAGGTTAGTTCGAGGGATTTTTAAAATTTCCGACAGTTCTGAATAAACGCGCTCAATAAGAAAAATGTCGTTACGGCTTCCACCAAGCCAGGGCTCTGATTCCGGATTATCTGTTTCGGCAAGCAGCAGGTCTAAGGGAGTTGTCTTGAGTAAATTCTGAAGATGTTTTGAGCGGATTGTTTCTACTCCAAAGGTTTGAGGATAGCCGCGGCGAATAAATTCACGATAGATTTCTTCAGGGCCATCATACCAGTGAATGACAGGACGGGCGTGTGGATAGTCTGTCAGAATGTTGCAGATTTTTTCTTCGGCATCTTTTGTATGAATGACGCAGGCTTTTTTTGTTTTATTGCAATAATCCAAAAACCAGCGGAAAACTTTTTCTTGATTTTGAGGGGAGCTTTTGGACCAGCAAAAGTCCATGCCAATTTCTCCAATAAGAGGAGACTGGTCCAGATATTTTATAAAGCGAACAGCTGTTGTTGGGTCGTCCAGCAGAGGAACATTTTGATCGGCCTGATTTGGATGGATTCCAAAGGTTGGGATTATCTGACACAATTTGTTTGTCTTTTGTATGTGGTCAGAAATCCGGCAATTTGTAAGATAACTGTTTTCATCAACCGAGGCAGCGACTATAATGCCCGAAAATTTTTCTAGCTGCGGAAATAATTCTTCCTCTTTATAAAAATCCAGATGTGTATGAAAATCAATCAGCATATTAAAAGAAGACGCCCTTTACAAAAATCTCAATTCCAATTCCAACTAAAATCACGCCGCCAAGCAGTGTTGCTTTGGCTCCTAGCTTTTCGCCGGCTTTCTTGCCAATTAAAAGGCCTGTCATGCAGATTGCAAAAGTTACGCCGGCAATTATTAAAGAAGCTATAAAGGCCATAAGTAATTTGTAGTCTGCAATTGTAAAACCTACAGAAAGCGCATCAATTGAAGTTGCAACTCCCTGAATTAAAAGAGTAGAGAAGGTTAATTTTTCAAGGACCTCTTTTTCTTCTTCTATATTTTCACTTTCCGGATGTACTGCTTCCCAAATCATCTTACCGCCAATCCACAAAAGTAGGGCCAGCGCAATCCATGGAATAAAACTTTCAAACTTTGAAAAATATTCAACAATTGTGTGAACACAAATCCAGCCAATCATAGGCATGGCAAACTGGAAAAAAGCATAAACGCCGGCAATAAAACACATGCGGCTTTTTTTCATTCCGGATTCACTTAGAGCGTTTGCTATTGAGACAGAAAAGGCGTCCATTGCGAGTCCTGCGCCAAGGAGAATGCTGTTTACAAAAAAGATAAGATTCCATTCCATAATTTGAAAATGTATTCAAATTATGACATAAAGAATGCCTGACGGTCAACATTTTATGAAAAGTTAATTGCAGAACGGAGTATTTTTTGCTTTTTAGAGTAGTGACAAAAAATGGTTCTTTGTATTATATTCTTGTTAGCATAGACTAACACAAATATATAAAAAATATCTGGAGGTTAGTATGAGTGATAAGCAGGACACCCGCGAAATGCTTGTAAGCGGAAATGTGTTTAAGATAATGCTCACTCTGAGTGTACCGGCTGTACTTGGTATGGTAGTTATCGGGCTCTATAATTTTATGGATGCCGTTTTTGTTGGTCAGATGGTTGGACCTGTTGCAATGACCGCAGTAAAGGTTTCGTATCCTTTTACTCTTATCAATAGTGGAATTGCAACTCTGATAGGTCAAGGCTCTGCTTCTGTTCTTTCCCGTGCAATTGGCGAACGCGACAAAGACACAATTGACCGCATAATGGGAAACCTTATTTCTTTTGTTACAGTACTGTCTACTCTTGTTATAATTTTTGGTTTGATTTTTACCCGTCAGCTTTTGAAACTTGCAGGTGCAGAAGGCGAAGTTCTTGAACAGGCTATCCCTTATCTTCGCATTGTTTTCTGTGGTTCACTTTTTGTAAACCTTGGTCAGTCTACAAACATGATTATGCGTGGCGAAGGTAAACTTAAAAAAGCAATGATTATTATGGCAACCAGTGCCATCCTCAACATCATTCTGGATCCAATCCTCATTAAAGTTTTTGGTGCAGAAAAAGGTGTTCTTGGTGCCGCTGTTGCAACAATTGTTTCTCAGATTGTTTTGATGTGCATGTCTTTCTTCTACTTTATCAAAAAGAGTGACAATGTACGCATCCATAAAATCCGCTTTGAAGGAAAGCTTGTAAAGCCTGTATTTGGTGTTGGCCTTTCTGCAATGCTTATGCAGGTAATGTCTATGGTTCAGCAGACAATTCTTTACAACACAGCAGCAAAGTGGGGTGGCAGCGAATGGCAGACAATTCTTGGAGCAGCCCTCAGTCTTCAGGCTTTTGCCTTTATTCCTTTGTGGGGAATTAGTCAGGGCTTTCAGCCGGCAATAGGTACAAACTACGGAGCAAAACGTTTTGACCGTGTAGGTGCCTTTACCCGCACCTTTATGATTTCTGCAACAGTGGTGGCTATGCTTTTTAATGTTCCAATTATGTGTTTCCCGGTAAAGATGCTTTCTATGTTCATTACAGATGCAGCAATTGTTCAAACCGGTGCTCCAATGCTCCGCGTAATTTTTGGTGCTTACATCTGCTACGGAGTTTTGATTCTTTCTATTACCTTCTTCCAGGCAATTGGTAAGGCTGGTGGAGCTTCTGTTCTAGCTCTTGCAAGACAGCTTGTTCTTTTTCTGCCGCTTGTTGTGATTTTGCCACACCTTGCAGGTCTTGGTGTAAAGGGTGTCTTTTATGCCCAGCTTATAACGGATCTTGTTGTGCTTGTTCTTGCTGTTATTTTGATGATAAAGGCCTTTAATAGTTTTAAGAAGAACTAACGGGGCGTTGCGGGGTGTCCCCGCTGGAAGGGGTAGAGAGCAATAACGCAAAGCGTTAGTGCGAACGAGGGGAAGGCTTTCCCCTCCTTTAAAGGAGATTTTATGAATAAGGTGCCGGCAGAAAAACTTTTTCAAATATATATGGATTTAATCAGCAAAAGGGAAAGTGAAGAAATCTACCGGCTGAACGAGCCTATTGGCGAAGGCATTATGAAGCATACTCATATTGCCAAAGGAATTGAGCTTGTTTATTCGGAGCTCGAAA
>Ga0310697_10007364_pt1 | contig 10383 bp, 9 predicted proteins | sample 172DNAGHGlowgp2_FD_203883 | JGI IMG/M metagenome (GOLD analysis project Ga0310697, IMG submission 203883) | Sheep rumen microbial communities from Palmerston North, Manawatu-Wanganui, New Zealand - 1728 DNA GHGlow gp2 (v2) (version 2) | ecosystem: Host-associated > Mammals > Digestive system >...
TTATTTCTCTCAAATCCAGCCCCAAAAAGCTCCCGAAAGCCTACATCAGGGCACTGTATCTCCCGGACGGAGTTACAGAAAAATTCAAAAATGAAAAGAAAGAGTTGTATTTTCAGGAATTTTTTGTACCTTTGCCGTCAATATGATTACAATTGAGAATATCCATAAGAGTTTTGGAGCCCTGGAAGTACTGAAGGGCATCGACCTTCATATCGATAAAGGCGAGGTGGTGAGCATCGTTGGCCCCTCGGGTGCTGGTAAGACGACATTGTTGCAGATTATCGGAACATTGGACAGACCAGATGCGGGCCGTGTGGTTGTAGATGGTATTGACACCAGTAAGCTATCTGCTAAGAAACTGAGTGATTTCCGCAATCAGCACTTAGGTTTCGTTTTTCAGTTCCACCAGTTGTTGCCAGAGTTTACGGCTTTGGAGAATATCATGATTCCGGCCTATATTGCAGGTGTTTCGCAGAAAGAGGCCAAGAAACGGGCGAAGGAATTACTTGAATTTATGGGGTTGAGTGAACGTGCTTCGCATAAACCCAACGAACTTTCCGGTGGTGAGAAGCAGCGCGTGGCAGTGGCTCGTGCGCTGATTAATAATCCCGCAGTGATTCTTGCTGATGAGCCCTCGGGTTCTCTGGACTCAAAGAATAAAGCAGAATTGCATCAATTGTTCTTTGATCTGCGTGACAAATACGGTCAAACATTTGTGATTGTCACTCATGATGAGGGATTGGCTGAACTGACAGACCGTACCATTCATCTGAAAGATGGTGTCGTCGTCGGAGAATTATCGAAAGGGAAGGAAGAATCAGGGAACGAGGTGGAGACCATCGTCACCGATGGTGATGATCTGTCGCTTGTATAGGTCGCCTACAGCTTGTTTGAAGACTTTCTTTGAAACACCGAAACGGGCGGCAATCTCTTCTGCAGGTGATTTGTCACCAAGATTACAATGACCATCGTGTTCGTAAAGGTAGCGTAGCAGTTCTTCTGAGAAATCCAGAGCCAGTTCATGGCCCGTTTTCTGTTGATAGCGTTCTACTTTTGCTGTGGCCATCAACCGATGGGTTTTCTCGTCTTCCTTCACGTAGACATAGTATTTCTTGCCACGCTCCATGCGCTGTTTCTGCTCGCGGAAGGGGCAGAACAGATCTTTCATCAGTCCCCAATGCAAGAAGGCCCCATATTCATTGGTCCACGCACACTCCATCCACGCAAACTCCCCCACTTTTGCTATTGGATGCTCTGTGGTGGCGATGGTACGTTCGTCCTGATCCAGATAGATAAATACCTCTATTTCATCACCGATACGCATATCTTTCGTTACATACCTATTGGGCAAAAGGATGTTGCCTTCATCGCCGCCGTCCAGATACAGACCGTAATCTGTACGTTTCTTGATTCTCAGTATATGATAATCTCCTAATTTCAGCATAATAGTCTTACTCTTTTACTTCTCTCTTTTTGTGGATCCATTGAGAGATGGTTGTATAAAGTGATGTTTCCTCATGGTGCTGAGCCTCGGTGAAACTCATGTGATCATCCTTCTGGTCACCATACTGATCTGGGAAAATAATCATGAGGTTCTTGCCAGAGAAATATTTTTGCAGTTCGTCAGGCAGGCGCTCCAGGGCGTTCTTGTACGAAATCGTACCTTTACGGGCAGTAATCACGACAAACAGGTGATCTTCCTGAATGGTGGCAGCCAATTGCGGTAATTCATTCCAATGCCCCATAGGCGTATATTCTGCTCGTACATTGGGGTGACGGTTGTTGATATACTCGGCAATCAGCACGAGTGACTCCTCGCGACCATGAAACTGGATGCGGCAGTCAAGCTGTCCAGCCAGACGACTCAGACGCTCTAACCAGCGATGGAAACCAGGCTCAAATTCAGCCCTTGAAGGCACTGCCACCTGAATGCGTCGCAATGTATTAAGGGGCTGCACAAAGCGGATGAGGATAATCTGACGGTTCAGGCCGTTATAAAGGCTCTGAATGAAATCGCCCCAGAACTTGGGATTGTGTTCTGTATGGACGTGCATGCCCATAATAATCTCAGAACTGCTGAATTCCCGGAAAGCGTGCTTAATGCCGTTGGCGATGTTGGAAGCCAAGCGAACCTGCGTCTGCATCTGCACCTCAGCGGCTGAAGCTTGTTGTTGTAGTTGCTCCAACAACTGTAGTCCAGTTTCGCGATGTTTAATGGATTTTTCATCGTCATAGACCACATTCAAGGCTACAAGTCCTCGGTTCAACCGTTGGTTGCGCATCAGTAGGGCTAACGACAGCAGTTGAGGGGCAATTTCCTTGTATTTGACACAAAGTAGGATTTTTTCGTCATCATCCGGAGTGTTCGTGCTTGTCGATGTACCAGGGTAGGAGATGGCGTCGCGGTTTTGGGTGAGCACAATCTGTTGGGAGGCATGCTCTGTCATCATGGAAGAGATGATACAGGTAACAAGAATCATCATGACGACACCGTTGATCATATCGGTATTGGCAAGATAGATTCCTGGGGCAATCTCCAGGCGCATGCCAACCATCACCATCGCGATGGCACCGGCAGCGTGGGCAGAGGTCATTCCAAACATCATATTTCCATCGCGCTGAGGCAACCGGAAGAACAAACTGGATATATAGGCAGCCACTGCCTTGCCGAATGTTCCGAAAAAGGCGATAAGACAGACCACCAGCAAGACCTCGAATGAAGTGAAAACTGTTCGCACATTGATCAGCATGCCGACACCAATAAGGAAATAGGGGATAAAGACGGCATTTCCGATAAACTCAATGCGATTCATCAAAGGTGAAACCTTAGGAATATATCTGTTCAATATTAATCCTGATAGGAAAGCACCGAAGATACCCTCCAGACCGATTGCAACTGAGAGTGCTGCTGAAAGGAACATCACTGCTAATACGAAGATATACTGCATGACCGCATCAGAATAACGGCGGAGGAAATAGCGAGCCAAACGCGGTATGAGCCAGACAGATCCGGTGATGAAGACAATGAGTTTTAGAAGGAACGTGAGGAATAGAAGGAAGGAGGAGTCGTTGTTGGCAGTAAGGAAAGTGGAGAGGGCAGCAATCATCACCAGGGCCAAGAAGAGAGAAATCATTGAGGAACCGACTGACAACTGCACAGAAGGATGCCGCTGCAGGCCGTATCGGCTGACAATGGGGTAGGCAATAAGGGTGTTGGAAGCCATGATACAGCCTAACAGGAAAGAAGCGGGATGACTGTAGTCTAACACGGTTCTTGACATGATATAGGTGAGGATCAATGGTATGAAACAGGTAAGAAGACCGAAGATTAAGAACTGGCGAGACTTGCGTTTGACACTCTCCAAATCCATTTCAAGTCCTGCAAGAAACATGATATAGTACAGGCCGACACTCCCGAAAATTTCGAATGAGATGTCGCGCTCCAAGATGTTCAGACCATATTTGCCAACGACGACACCTGCCAGTACCATGCCGATGATATGCGGGATGCGCAGCTTACTCATGATAATCGGCGCAAACAGAATGATCATCAGCACGACGAAGAAAATCATCGTGGGGTCGGCTATCGGGAAATATGCTGCTATTAATGTCATTTCGTGTGCAAAGTTACTGTTTTTTTCGGAAAGAAATGTGAATAATGTGAATAATTGGTTCAAAAATATAGATATAAAAGAAAAAAAGTAGTACCTTTGCAGCCAAATTGTAACCATATTAAGATTAAACAAGATGAAAGTAGCAATTGTTGGAGCGAGTGGAGCTGTAGGACAGGAGTTCCTGCGCATTCTCGCAGAGAGAAATTTCCCGATGGACGAACTGGTGTTGTTTGGCTCAGAACGCAGTGCTGGCCGTAAGTACACATTTAAAGGGCAGGAAATCGAAGTGAAACTGTTACAGCACAACGATGACTTCAAGGATGTTGACATTGCCTTCACTTCTGCAGGCGCTGGCACATCGAAGGAATTTGCCGAGACAATTACTAAATACGGAGCCGTGATGATTGATAACTCCAGCGCTTTCCGTATGGATGATGATGTGCCCTTGGTAGTGCCTGAGTGCAATGCCGAGGATGCCTTGAAGCGTCCCCGTGGTATCATTGCCAACCCCAACTGTACTACGATTATGATGGTGGTTGTGCTCCAGCCGTTAGAGAATATCTCTCATATCAAGCGCATCCATGTGGCTTCTTATCAGAGTGCTTCTGGTGCCGGTGCAGCAGCCATGGCTGAACTGCAGCAGCAGTATAAGGAGATGGTTGAAGAGGGTGAGGTAAAGACTGTGAAGAAGTTTGCCCACCAGCTGGCTTATAATGTCATCCCTCAGATTGACGTGTTCCAGCCAAATGGTTATACCAAAGAAGAGATGAAGATGTACAATGAGACCCGTAAGATCATGCATACCGATGCCAAGTGTTCGGCTATGTGTGTCCGCGTTTCATCACTGCGTTCTCATTCAGAGTCTGTTTGGATTGAGACTGAACGTCCTATCAGCGTGGAAGAGGCTCAGAAGGCAATTGCTGCTGCTCCTGGTTGTACGTTAAAAGATGATCCCACAACACTGACCTATCCGATGCCGCTGGAGACAGCTGGTAAAGATGATATCTACGTTGGCCGTATCCGTAAGGATCTCAGTGACGAGAATGGTCTGACTTTCTGGCTCAGTGGTGACCAGATTCGTAAGGGAGCTGCACTAAATGCTGTGCAGATTGCAGAATACCTGGTAAAGGTTGGTAATGTCAAATAGGCTTTATTTATTCTTGTTGCTGCCGTTGTTCATCTGTTGCGGTTCTGGTGATGATGACGGAAACCGTTTGGGTGAGCAGATTGTCGGTACCTGGTATCGTGGCTGGGAGGAAGGTGATGTTGAAATCATCGGTGATGTGAATGTCTCACCAGAGGATTTTATCTATCACTATTTCAAGTTTGAAGGCGATGGCACATATAACGGTATGGCGAGAGATGGCTCGTTTTGTGCTTACGACACATACGGCGACACAATCTATGCCGGCACCTATAAGTGTGATAACGACAACCTTCGGTTGGAATATACCAACGGCAACCAAAAGCAGAAAATTCAGGCGCGTGTATTGTCGTTTGATGACTTGACTATCAAGCTGGAGTATAAGAATACGGATATGGATGTTCCTTTTACGGTTCGGATTAAGCTCAGTTCAATACCGACGACACCTCCGGATATTTTTGGTTTCTAATCCTCTTCTTCTTCTACATCGGCTGCACGATATACGAAAGGTTTTGCTACCAGCCAATGTGCAGAGAAATATCCCAGGCACCCACCCGAGAAATTAGGTATCGGGTTGGTGCCTGTGTTTTCCATCATCTGCATAGAGAAGAAATAGTCGTAGGTACGTTTGTCGATGGTGTAGAGCTCTATTCGCAGATCGTCACCGTCACGGAGGACATCGCTGCCGTTGTCCCCTTCACGGAAGAAATTGAATAGCTGTTGCCGTTCCTTGCCAGGGTCGTTGCGGTCGTCTAAAACAGCCCATCGATAGCCTAAGTCATTACGGTAAATGTGCATAAAGTACCAGTTGTCTTCGTTGGGCAGGTCCTGGAAATTCAGTTCACCAATTTGGAACCATTCTGTGGCAATTTTCTTACGAATCACTCTGAACGAATTGATTGTAGTTTTATTTTGCATGGTAGATGTTGATGTGAAGTGCTCGCCGTCGACGTCGACAGTAATGGTATAAGTCACGCCTGGCACGCCCTTACTACTGGAGTAATAGCGCCCGTTGGACATATATTTGAGCTGGATTCTGCTGCCATCATCACCGGTAATGACGACAACGGCATTACTGATGTCGCTTTTGGTGCTGTTGTCGTCCATATTTTGGGTCCGGCTGATACGGGCTTCCATGTTCGTATTACTGACAGATGCCTCGACCACATAGAGTGAGGGCACCTGATGGTAATCAATGTCGATGTCCTTCTCGCAGGAGGACAAAATAACGATATTTAGACAGAATAACAGGATGACAGATAATCTCATGGCACTCAGAAATTAATGTTAAACGATACAGACGGAACGATGCCGAAGAGTGAATACTGCACGGCCCGGGTGCCGTTGCCTTGTTCGCCGTCCTCGAAATTGATGAGGAACGGATTGTAGCGATTATAGAGATTGTAGATGCCGAAGACCCACTCATGGGTAGTGCGACGGTATTTCTTTGACCAGACGGCACTGATATCAAGACGGTGATAGTCGGGTGCACGATAGCCATTACGTTCGGCATAATAGTATATCCAGTTGTCGATAATCTGATATTTCCCACTTGGGGCTGTAAAGGCTTGGCCACTGTTAAATAGCCAGGCTGCACTCAGACTCCAGCGAGGGGTCAAACGATACATGGCCACTATGTTGATATCATGGCGACGGTCGTTATTGGCATCATACCAGCGACCTCCGTTAATTCCTTCAATACGAGCCTTCGACCAAGATAACGTATATCCTAACCATCCCGTGAAGCGCCCGTTATTCTTTCTGGCAAGGAACTCAACACCATAGGCTTTTCCATCGCCAGGCAGGATCAGACGTTCAATCTCAATCTCACTGCGGAAGGTCTTGCCGTCGCGATAGTCCAGAATATTGGATATCTTCCGATAGTAGCCCTCAACAGAGAAATCATAGGTCTCATCAGGAGTGACGAAAAAGAGACCTGCACTAATCTGGTCCGCAATCTCAGGCCTGACGATATTACTGCTGATGGTATATCGATCGAAGGGCGTTGATGTGCTCTGGTTACGCAGGGCATGGATATTCTGTGATGTCCGGGCGTAGGCAGCCTTGACGTTAAAGGTCGGTGTGAGGGATAAGTTGAGACTGACACGAGGCTCCCAGACAATGTGGGTCTTGACAATCTTGTTCTTTTTGTAATTATAGTACCAGTCGATCTCACCCTCTGGAGTGAGGTCGTAATAGAGGGAACCCCCTAAAGGCGAAAAAGTGCTTAATCGTAGTCCGGCTGTGGCCGTCAGCTTTTCGAAAGGCTTCAGGGTCGCATTGAGCCAGACGGCATTCTCCCATGCCCGGCGCTGCTCTTTCTCGTAGGTGCTGAGCACCTGCCATTCTGCTGATTTGACATTGAGTAGTGATGACTGGAAGCCTGTTTTCAGTTCGTGCTGTCCAAGAGAGAAATTGAAATCTTGTCTGATACTGGCTTGACGGATATGACCTTTATACCAAAGATTGAGTTTCATGAAATCAACGCCATCGTTGTTTTCGTAACTGCTATAAAGCAAGGTCGTCTGAGCGTTAGAACCGCCATTGAAGTGATGGAGCCATTTCAGGCTTCCTGTCAGGTTACGCCAACGAATATCAATCATATCTTGCAAGGCAGTGCGGTCATAGCCCGTGAAAAAGCTGAGGAAAAGCTGGTCACGGGGTGTCATCGTCCAATCTATTTTCGTATTAATATCGTAGAAATAGAGCGTGTTGTCCTTGAAATCTTTGCTGAGTTTAAGGAAAGCATCAAGATAAGTACGGCGTGCGGTTACAAGCATCGATAGTTTGTCCTTTATGATCGGACCTTCAATGGTGCCTTTGGCAGACAACAGACCGATGGTCGCACCACCATGCCATTGCTGTTTGTCGCCTGTTCGTCCGCTGATATCGAGAACTGCGGATGAAGCCCCACCGTATTGTGCGGGCAAAAGACCCTTGTAGAGTGTGGCACCAGCTAAAGCATCGTCATTGAAGGCGGAGAACAGCCCGGCTAAATGCCCTACATTATAGACGGGACAATTGTCAAAAAGTACCATGTTCTGGGTGGAGGTTCCCCCACGCACCTGAAAACTGCTCGATGCATCACTCTCTGCCTTAATGCCCGGCAACAACTGGATACTCCGCATAATGTCTGTCTCACCGAATAATTGCGGAGCGGTCGTCAGTTCCTTCAACTGGAGCTGCTCAGCCCCTGCTTGAACACTCTGTAGACGTTGTCGGGCGGAATTCGACGTAATAATGACCTCGTCGATACGTTCCGAACGGATGGTATCGGCGTCATCAGGGACTGTCAGAAGGGCAAAAAGTAGAATGCTTCCTGTAAACATGGGTGCAAAGGTACAAAATAATTCATAATAACTATTTTTTATTTCACAATTATTTCGTATATTTGCAGCAGAATTATCAAACTAGTATGATTATGAAGAAGATTTTTGTAGCTTTAATGGCTTTTGGGATGCTTTGCGCCTGTAGTAGTGAACCTGTGTACCTGAACTATCACGGATTGTCGATGGGCATGCCCTTCAAGGCTTTCTATGATTCCTTGACAAATCGTGGCTTTGCCCTTGATTCTGCCCGTTCTGACTCTGCTCTTACCAATGTGGTCATGACTAATCCGGATGAGAAGTATCATCTTGTGTTGGCTCAACAGAACGATACATTGAAGATGATTCAGGAAACTTATGAACTGTCGACTAATGACAGCACCCGTAATCTCTGGCAGAAACTTCGTGATAATTTAGAGAAGGAGTTGGATGCCTGGCCTAACTGTCCTGTTTTAGGTGATGATCATAAGGTTGCGAAGTTTGAAACAGATGGCGGTTTTATCACAGTTACACTGAAGAATACCTATACACCGACATTGAATGTTCTCTATCAAGCTAAATGAGTGGAAAGAGGAAAGTGGAAAGAGAATAGTTGGTAACTAGAAAAGGAGACAATGAATAATTTTATTGTTAGGTCAATAACTGGAGTGCTATTTGTGGCGATAATAGTATGTTGCTTTCTTCGTCCAGAGGCTATGGTGTTACTTTTTGCTTTAGTGACAGGTTTGACTATTTGGGAGTTTACGGGGCTTGTCAATCAACATGTTGGTGTTACTGTAAACCAATTTATCTGCACTGTTGCTGGAGTTTATTTGTTTGTCGCTATGGCTGGATTCAATAGTAGAATAGCTCCCCCAGCTGTATTCATCCCTTATCTTGTGAGTATCATCTACTTGATGATTGCTGAATTGTATCTTAAAAGTAAGAATCCCATCAGCAATTGGGCTTATATGATGATGAGCCAGATGTATATAGCATTATCTTTTTCACTACTAAATGTGTTGGCTTTCCGAGATAACGGGCAGAGTATAACGTATACCTGTTTGTGTCCGTTATCGGTGTTTGTCTTCCTATGGGTGAACGATACTGGTGCCTATCTTTGCGGTTCTTTATTTGGTAAGCACAAGCTTTTCCCTCGCATATCTCCAGGAAAGAGTTGGGAAGGAAGTATAGGTGGCGGTATTATAGTGATATGCGTTGCTGTGCTGATATGGTATCTTACGGATCAATACGGTGTGAACGATATTGCCCTAAATCCTCTTGAGTGGGCTGGACTGGGACTGACCGTTGTCGTTTTCGGGACATGGGGCGATCTTGTGGAGAGTCTTTTTAAACGTACTTTAGGCATCAAGGATTCTGGCTCCATATTACCTGGTCACGGAGGTATGCTTGACCGCTTCGACTCTTCGTTGCTTGCTATTCCTGCTGCGGTGATATATTTATATACTCTGACGCTGTTTTAGTGTAGAGAATAGTAAATTAACAAAGAGGAATGGACTAATCTCCTTCCTCTTTTCTCTTTCTACTTTCTTCTAATTCCTTTGCCTCCAGTTCCTTTGCCCGTTCCTCTGCCATGCGCTCGGCATCGGCTTTCATTTGAGCCTCCAACAATTCTTCAGCACGACTCGTCCAGGGACGCTTGCCAAAGATTTTCTCTACATCCTCTGCAAAGATAACCTCACGGTCCACGAGCAACTGGGCTAGTTGGGCATGTCCTTCCTTATGCTCTGTCAGGATACGCTTGGCACGCTCATATTGTTCGTTAATCATGCGAAGCACTTCATCGTCCATGATCTTAGCAGTGGTTTCGGAGTAGGGCCTCTGGAACTGGTATTCCTGATTGCTGTAATAGCAGATATTGGGCAATTTCTCACTCATACCGGCATAGGCAATCATGCCGTAAGCCTGTTTGGTTGTACGCTCCAAGTCATTCATGGCACCCGTGGAAATGGTACCAATAAACAATTCTTCTGCAGCGCGACCTCCCAGGAGAGAGCACATCTCATCGAGCATAGCATCCTTGGTCTGCAGCACGCGCTCCTCAGGCAGATACCAGGCAGCACCTAATGCCTGACCGCGAGGCACGATGGATACTTTGACAAGAGGGTCGGCAAATTCTGTAAACCAGGAGATAGTAGCATGGCCTGCCTCGTGGATAGCGATACTGCGTTTCTCCTTCTCAGTCATGACCTTGGTCTTTTTCTCCAAACCGCCAATGATACGGTCCACAGCATCGAGGAAGTCTTGTTTACCCACCTTCTCACTGTTATGGCGGGCAGCTATCAGAGCTGCCTCATTG